>Ga0180009_10002542_pt1 | contig 21449 bp, 24 predicted proteins | sample OS_PC_MetaG_FD_123537 | JGI IMG/M metagenome (GOLD analysis project Ga0180009, IMG submission 123537) | Groundwater microbial communities from the Aspo Hard Rock Laboratory (HRL) deep subsurface site, Sweden - OS_PC_MetaG | ecosystem: Environmental > Aquatic > Deep subsurface > Groundwater...
ACGTCCGTCGGCAGACTAGAGATGCTGAATTCGAGTGGTGTTTGCGCCCTGGCCAACAACTCCTCGAATTCCTGGGTTGTGTGACCTGCCGCGAAGTAGTTGTTAACGTCGATCTTGGCCTCAGACAACAAGCGCTCTGCGTCGTGGATTTCATCCGGCGAATGGCCGTCGAGACGTCTCTTGATCTCGCGCCCACCCATGGTATCATGTATACCGAGTCTCTCGTGCAGTTCACGCCGGGCATTTTCGCGTGGCTCGTCCAACGGAAGAATGACCACCCTCGCTTGTATCTGATTGTCTGCAAGGACCGAGGCAGTCTTGAGAGCGCCATTCAGTCCGGCCCGAGATATCTCGTTATCATGACAAATGAAAACTGTCTTAACATTCCGAAGACGCGCCACCAATCGTCCCCAGTCCGCCTCACGAATCCGGACGGTCGCAGGCGAAACTGCAGGAAATCCATGGTCCATGAGCGATATGCAATCGGTGACCCCTTCGGTCATGATCAGCCGCTCAGGAATGGATAGCAGGCAGTCCTCATTGTAAAGATGGCTATTGTCGATGCACGGGGCAACGTGCCTGTGTTTGTTCGTGTCGTGGACCGGGAGCTTCTTGTATTTCGCTTGTTCCCACGGGTCGTCGGGGGTCCACGGCGTCCTCCGCCCGATCATGAAAACCACACGGCCGCGGCTCCAGTATGGAAACACGATGCGCCGGTCGAAGAATGGATTGAGCTCGCCTTGCTTCGTGACGCGAAATGCGCCTGACGCGATTAAATCCTGCGAGCTGAAACCATGTTCCTTGCCGGTCAGTGTGCGTATGACACCTTTGCCATTGTCGTTGTCCGCATAGCCAATGAGCAATTGGTCCACTGTCTCATCTGAGATACGATACTTAGACCTGAACCAATCGAGCACCTCCTGATTGCTCTTTAGCGCCTGATGATAGAACTTCGCCATAGCCGACAGCACATCGAAGACGCGAAGTTCAATGACGCGCCTGGCCTCTTCTCGTGCCAGTTCATCCGAGGAAAGCCCGTATTTGGCCAGAGGCGGCAGGCCAGCTTTGACCGCCAGGAAATCACGTGCCTTACGATGGCTCTCAGGCATGGAACCCGACTGCCCTCGTGTAACCTGTCCTGACTGGATGAACTCGACAAGCTGGAGCACATCTCCGCCCACGCCGCAGCCAAAGCAATACCAGCCCTGTTTGTCTAGCATGATGTGCAGGGAAAGATGGGACTGGCTCTTGTGGTGAGGGCAGTCGCACTGAAGCAGAATTTCGGATTCGTGCCTGATGCGAGCACCGAACAGTTCACGCGCGACATCACCGATGTCGACCTCTGTTATTCGCCTGTAATAGTCCTTCACGTTGTCCGAGTTCTCTCTCGTCATCTGAATCTCACTCCATGGGCAATCTCATTCCAGTCACCTGTTACTTACCGGAAGGAGCACGATTCTGTCGGAAAGGGAGAAAATGAACTTGCGTTTCTGTCGGGTAATGTCGTATTTTAGCATCAGTCAACAAATATCGATAGGACTGAATGCCATGACGAGCTGGCAAGCGCTGGAAGAGGGGGCGCGACGACTGAAGATCGGCAAGTCCACGGGCGACCGTCTGGCTCGTGAAGGCGATCTACCCGCCCATCGGATGGGCTGGGTCTGGCGGTTTGACGCCGAGGAACTGGATGCGTGGGTGAAGAAACGTCCGTCAAAAGACAATAGGCCGCGCCCACGAAAGGGATGAAAATGTTACGGCGTATATTCGGTAAGGGCCAAGACTTCGATTTGTCAACGTATGAGAATGACTTGACGGTGAGACAGGTGAGAACCGCAATGGTCTATGCTCATGTCCTTAATCGAGGCGGCAAGGGCGTGAATAACCCCGTGGACGACTTGTAGAGGAGAAGCGAGGGTGTTTTATCCGAAACCATATATCACCCAGGCCCAAGGCTTGCATCCGATCTAACAATTTGCAATTACGAAGCTTGTGCCGATTCTGGTATTGCGGTCTTATCCCGCAAATTCGCGGACCATGGGTGTTATGAAGAAACCATATAAACATTGTTAGTCCGACGGAGTATCAGGTTGTAAACAATGGATACGAGAGAACTCATCCTCAAGCTGAAGTACAATCCCAGAGCGGTTCTGGAACTCCAACCGAGGGAGTTCGAAGAAGTCGTCGCTGAACTTCTTGCTGGAATGGGTTGGGAAGTCAATCTTACGCCTCCCTCCCGAGATGGTGGCTACGATATCCTCGCCGTGAGTTCCGATCAGACTCGGCTGCAGACCTCATGGATTGTGGAATGCAAGAAGTACCGGGAGGACAGACCCGTTGGCGTTGAGGTGACCCGGGGTCTCCTCGGGGTGAAGGCGCATATCGGTGTACCTAATGCCATCATAGTTTCGACAAGCGGATTCACCGGTGGCGCCATCGAACTCAGCCAAGCCCGCCACGATCTCCATTTAGTCGGAGCCGATGAGCTTTCAGATTGGATTGATCATTATGCTGTTTCACCCAAGGGAGAGCCTCATTCGACCGCCAAGGCCTTCCTGTCGTGCTTCATCAGTTATTCACACGAAGATGAACCTTTCGCACAGAAGCTGGCCGCTGCCCTCCGACGGAATGGAGTAAGAGTGTGGTTCGCCTCTGACGACATTCGTCCAGGCGAGCGGATTCGGGACCAGATCAAGAAGGCAATCGCAGCATTCGATAGACTGATTTTTGTTCTGTCTGAGAGCAGCATGAAGAGCAACTGGGTAAGAAGCGAAATCCTCGATGCTCTTTCTAGAGAGCAATCAGGGAGTCAGAACGTTCTCTTCCCCATCGGCCTAGCTCCAATTGAGGAGATCCAGAGATGGGAGTCGTTCGATGCTGACTCGGGAAGAGATCTTGCACGGGAGATCCGCTCATATTTCATCCCCGATTTCTCCGGTTGGAAGAATCCGACCTCCTTCGAAACGCAGCTGCAACGTGTGATCAACGCGCTGCATGTTCGTGATCGGCAGGAAGCAACTGATCAGAAGCCATCCATTGACATGTCTGACGGAATCAAGAAGCTCGCCTCATCAAACGTCAGAGGGATTGCCGATAGGCTTTGCGCACAGATAGATGACGTTTTCTCCCAACCCATTGAGAACGCAGACAAAATCCGAATGTTGGAGCGTCTTTTCTGCTCGGAGATCGAGGATTCGCTTGAGAGCATCTCGAGTTGCGAAGACAAACGCCAGAAGGCTGAATCCAAGGGAGAGAAAGCCTCAAATCTAGCGGAGGCGCTTGGCTCCGGGATTACTGGGATAGGCATGGCGAGGATTGCCTGTGACCTGAAGCACAAGAAACACGCTCTTGAGGCTGCGCTTGACGAACTCAGGTTCCTGACCAAAGATAGCAAGGATCTTCCGAATCTGGGTGACTCCCTGAAGAGAGTGGTACGAGTGACGCTTCAAGGGTAGACGAAATGGATCCATGTACCCAAGTGCGGGTTAACAACAGCATGCAGTCGGACGGCCGCTTCGCGGTCGCCGCTGATGCTGAGCGTTAGGCATTAATGTAGGACATGTCTATAAATGGATAAAAGATATCAAATATTCGTAAGCTCGACTTATGCTGATTTGAAAGAAGAGCGTAGCAAGGTGATGCAAACCATTATGGAAATGGATTGTATTCCAGCAGGTATGGAACTATTTCCGGCAAGTGATGAAGAGCAATTCGAGTTTATTAAGCGAATAATTGACGATTGTGATTACTACTTACTAATAATTGGTGGAAGATACGGTTCAATTACAAATGAGGGCATAAGTTTTACTGAGCTAGAGTACGATTATGCGCTATCTCTTGGTTTAAAAGTTATCGCTTTTTTGCATTCAGAGCCAAATAAAATATCAGTTGAAAAGTCAGACATAGACCCTGCTCTTAGACAACGTCTTCAGAATTTTCGAGATAGAATATCAACCGGTAGATTGGTAAAATTCTGGAAAAATGCAGATGAGCTTCCTGGCTTGGTCGCCCTAAGTCTAACAAAGACGATTAAGGCCTATCCTGCTATCGGGTGGGTGAGGGCGAACAAGGCAACAGAAATACAAAATCTAAAGGACAGTCTGCAGGAGCTGATCAAAGGTGGCGTACAAGAATTAGGTATCCAGGAAATCAAAGATAGTCGGAAAAGCTATGGAAACTACTTTACGCAAGTGGCTTCACAGGCAAAAGTTAGTGTTGAAAGTGTTCTTGTTACTGGTGGTTTTATACCTGGTGTTGAACTCTCTGAGCTCATATCTGAATTAAGCCGGGTTCGCTTCCATTTCTATCTGCTTGATCCAGCTTCCAGCCACTTAAAGCAAAGAGAGCAAGATACTAAGGACAAGTATCCGGTTGGAAAAGGAGGTGATGGATATCAAGATATCATCGACTTGACCAAAGAAATTCCTGAAAGAGTGTTTTTAGACTATTACGACGAATACCCGTTTTGGCATTACGTTATGATAGATAATGAAACCCTATATTTAAGCTCTAACCCGCTGGGAGCAATCGGCTATTCGACAAGTCCAGTTTACATCTTGAAGAATAATGGAAATTCAAAGTCACTTTTTGAGCTTCATCGAGAGCATTTAAGGGTGTTATCTAGAAATGCGGAAATAAGAAAGACTATTCTCGATAATGCCTAACAAGCAAATGCACTCGGATTGCAATACCCTCCGCTCTGCTACAGGCATTGCAGCCGGTGATTTGAGCGTTATCCTCTCACTTCCTTCCGGTGAAATCTGAGCAAGTAGCCCTCGACGAATCGGCAGGCCGCCTGCCTGTCGGAGCAGAAGAATACCGAGATGCCGGAGTCGACGACGATGGAAAGAACAGTTCCGAGAACGGCGTTGGGGTGCGCACCGGAGCGGTAACGCCCGCCGAGGATGTCGCTGAGGTCGGCCTCAACGACGATGCACGCGGACGCATACCCGGAAAGGCGCTGGAGTTCCCTCTTGAACCGTTTCCGGGAACGGATGACGGTGGAGACGAAGTCCTCGAGGGTCTTGCGCTACACCGCCACGGAATCCTCATGCCCCTTGACGGAGTAATTCTCCGGCGAAGAGGGCGCGGCAGACGATCTCTGTACAGTCAGACTCGAAAGCGAAGCAGGCTTGACATCGAATAGTTCGTGACCGCTCTTCCTTCAGTCATGCGGCCCCCGCGGCTTTGGGGCTGGGGCTGACAGCGGTACTGTCACCCACACGCACTACTTTGAAGGCCTCTTCCCCAAACTCTCGTGTGAGAAAGCCGGTGAAGATGCGGGAAATTGCCCACCCGACCTCAGTCGCCGCATCGACCACACAGGAGTGTTTCTTCGGGTCCAGGCAGAATGACGCATGCAGGCGAATCATCGACCGGCCATAAAGGAATTCAGTGGCGAGCACCGCCAAGAGCAGGGACTCTTCGACGTCCTGGATCGGGACCTTGGAGTCGAAGCTGTATCTGCAGAGTTCTCGGTTCATGGTGTTTTCTCCATTTCATTCAGTGCGATATGTCAGGGGCGCCCGGGCCGGATGGTGTCGGCAATTGCTTATATGCTGACAATGCATCCGACCCGGTCTATACCTACCGGGGCTTAGCCCTGATCGTCGGGTTGTTATACGTAATCACCCAATCCGGCTTCCTTGAAGACTGTGCGTATCTTCTTGATCAAGTCGTAAATCGTCCCGCGTGGTATACCTGTCTCGCAGGAGATCCTTGTTACGGTGTAGTTCATGAGACGCTGGCACAGTTCGCGCAAATCGGGTGGGAGTTGCTCCATTGCCTGTTGAACGCAAATGGATAGTTCCAGCATCTCAACTACTGGCCGTGATAGCTTACCTGTACGAAGCTGACAGTCTTCGCAGTCGAAAGTCTCCATCCGCTTGACGGAGCAACCCTCATCGTCTTCCAGCAGGTCATCTAAGGAGCAACGGCACAGACGATAGTCCCGGAGGCCTGCTGTCCGAGCTTTAATTATTGTGGCGATTGCGTGGTTAACCACGCGATCAATGAAAGTGCTACGCTGGGCGCGTGCTGGGTTAAATTTCGGAAGCCGGCGAAGCAGGTCGAGTTTGAGTTCTTGTACCAAGTCATCTCGGTCAGATTCGGTGAAGCCGTAACGTCCAATTAACTCCCCCACCTTGTACTCGACGAGTTGAGTGGCATACTCGTCGATTCCTTCAATGCGACTTTTGGATCCCATTTGTCCCTCCTCGAGGCCGAGGAGGAGTTCGTGTGGGTGCCGACTTGTACCGAGAGGGCTGGCCTATATGAAGAGAGCGGAGATGTCATGGGCCGCCGGTATTGACGACACCCACAACAACCTCCGCTCTTCGGCCAGTTAATTGTCTGGTGTTTCTGTTTTTCCTGAAGAGTATCTACACTTAAGCCTTCTCCCTCACAGTCATGCGGACAGGCAAGCCGTCAGCAATTACAAGCTCATCGATTATGAAAGACTGATCTCGATCGAAGATATTGAACAGTTCCGCCCACTCTTCTTTGATGATGAAATCCTCCTTGCCGTGCGATGGATGCGGGCCGTTGTCCTTGCCAATGAGAAACAGTCACAGTACGGTTGGCGGCGGATCGAACTGTGGTTCGCCATCGAGAACAGGAAGTAGCACGATGCGACCATGATTCAGCTTCTGCGCCAGTTCGACTAGATGTATCCTGCCAGAACTCAAACTTGACTTCGTCATTTCTTTCGACACGTAAGTCCTCCGCAGTGTCAATTATGATTCTTAACTTGATGGGGGCTCCGGCGCGTCGGTTGTTAACCCTCACAATTCAGCCGACCAACATCCGATCAATCTCCGAGAGATCCTCCGTTGGCGATCTGTGGCCTGACAATCGCAATCTGTATGCCACAGATACTATAATTGTCTAAGTGATGGAAGGCGACCGCGTTACATGAAGGAGGTTCGGTGCAGAGGCTTAGTAGTTGCGGCAAGAATCCGATTGATTAACACGATCAATTCACATTTCTAGGATCATTTCCCAGTGGTTTTTTCTTGCCAGGCATTTCGATACTTCGCAACTGTCGCTGGATCAGCACCGGTCTGCTGTACTATCGAGGTATTGGTTGCAGTGGGATTTGCTTCGAACAGTCTCCCGAAATACTCGGTCTTGAAATTCTCTAATGCCACTCGGAATTTGTCTTGCGTGTAATCTGATACCTTCGCTGACAGCGGCCGCGGTTGTCTTCTTGAATCATCGGATTTGTGGACTTTCGAATACTGTGGTGCCAAATTCCGGAATGTCTTATTCTTGCCGATATGGTCCGCCAGCAGTCTTAGGTATACTAAACTGGGAGACTGCAAATGACCGGTACTCGCCGAGATAAATGGTACCGCTTGAATACGTGCGCAGACGATGTCCAGAGACAGTGGGACGCCGACGTAGCATTTGTAGCCGAAAGGTAGTTCAGGTACAATTGTACCGTCCACATCTTCCACGAGCCCAGCTGTTTCTTCACCTCCGATATAGTCAAAGAAAGCACTTGAGAATTCTGTCATACACGATCGCAAGTATTCATACCCGGTGCTGGGGAGTTTTTCCTGTTTGATGAACTTCTTCACTTTCTTGTACTCGATCAACTTCTTACGGACGCGGCGGAACACAAATCTCAGCGTATGCTCCAGCTGCCTCACGTTACCGAGCCAGCCATACAAGAGCATGTTCACCACGAAATCAAAAGGCAAGCAAGATATGCGCTCTCTCCCTTCCTGATTTGACTCTACAAGGAAGCGCGCTGTCAGGTACGCGATCTCTGCGAACGTTTTTCGGAGTGGAGCCATCCTGATCGGTATGCCGCACAGTCTGTAGTACAGGTCATCGCGAAACTTGAGTTCCTGCCTGCATTCCGCCTTGTCGATTTCCCGGTTAGTTGCAGCAATAATGCGAACATCGACTTTCATCTGCTTCCCCGCTTCGCCGACTCTCTCATAGCTCCCGTCCTGGAGGAATCGTAGCAGTTTCTTCTGCGCTTCGGGCGTCAAGTCACCGATTTCATCCAGGAACAGTGTGCCTCCGTCTGCAAGCTCAATGGCTCCCTGTCTGTCCTTGTTAGCGCCGGTAAACGCTCCTTTAACATGGCCAAACAACTCCGAAGAAAGAAGCTCAGTTGGAAGTCCCGCCAAATTGGCTTTTTTGAGAGGTCCTTTCCTACTCTTGCTGTGTCTATGGATGGCGTTGCACACAAGTTCCTTACCAGTGCCAGTTGCACCCAGAATGAGTACCGGGTCGTCATTGTCAATACACTCATCAATGGCAAAATACACTCCCTGTTTTGTGATGCCCCACAGTCGATCTTCATCACAATACTCCCGCCATCGTTCTGGATACTGAGCCTGCTCTTCAAGTCCACTCTGATAGGGACTCATCCATCGTGATTTAACGAACCACTCGTATGCCGTTTCGGCGGCTGTTAATCTGTACTCGAGGAATCGCTCATACCTGTCGTTAACCTTGACACGCTGCTTGGTCTGCGTATGTTGGGCCTTCTTAACCATTGCATCAGACATCCGAATCCATATTTGTACAGCAATTGCAAGCCCGTTGCGCCGCCGAGCTAACATCCAGGCATGCCTCGCTATCTACATGTACGGAAACTTGCTCGTGTAGTTTCTCGTTGAGAAGTCTCACTAGCGCCCCCTATCCATGGCAGTGCTTCTCTACGATCTTAAGCGAATGAAGAGCGTCTCGCGAACGCCCGGAAGTTGGATTCATCGCTGAGGAGACAGAAGTAATTTCGGGATTCGTGTTGTCACCTTGTCGCAAGGTGATGAGATTCCGACTAGAATACCCGACCTGATAATCTATTTCAAACGCTCATCATGCAGCTCCAACCACATCTTTCGCTGGCGATTCCAGTAAGGAATTGCGGCAATAGGGCGAACGTCCCTCTCGCGGATTAGATCGTGACCTTTTACAGTGCGGGGCAGAAACAGGAGGGTTTCTTGAATGTCGGGTGCGAGGTTGAGGAGCATCATGATCTGCGTGATCCGAGCGCGCGTCACGTGGCCCAGCCGCGCCAGATAAGCATAGTCTTGCACTTCGCCTCTACGAATCAGCTCATCTAAGCGGATCGCCAGGGCCATCAGCTTCGAGATGCGCGGTATGTTGCCAGCTTCCACGCTTCGGCATGCGACTCGCTGCTGGGCACGATTTCGCCGCCCGTTCTTGGGCTTGAGAGTGAACGAGACCTGCAACTGGGTAAGCTCGACTCCTGCTGTATCTGACCCGCGGCGTTTCATGCTATATCCTCTCTATCACGAAGGTCCGCCTCGGTACACAGTGCCTTGATGCCCAGTGAACGGAAGGTGACGGTCACTTTGCCGTCCCGTCCGTCGTATCCAACACGCTCGATCAGGAGCCTGATAAGCCTGGACTGTTCACGAGGACTCAGCGATTCCCAGACCGGATCAAAGGCGGAAAGCGCCTGGGTCAAGTCTACTTCATCGACAGCTTCTTGCTTGAGCGATAAGACTTCTTCACGGATGGCGATCGTTCGCTGTTCCAGTACACGTATCCGATCCTGCAGATCCGCAAGCTGGTCAGTGACCGCTACTCCGTCAGAAGCAGAGGCCGAAGACACGCTTACAAGCTTCCTGACTCTCGCGTGCGACTTCTTGAGTTCTCGCTCGGAACTCCGCTGCTCAGTTCCCAATTCATCCAGACGCTTTTCGCTCTCTTCTCGTAATTTGGCCAAAGTCGTCCTGACGATCATCTCATTGCTTCCTATCGTCATTGCTTCCTATCGCTCGAATGTGTTCGACTATCGCACTCTCGATTTCCTGAGCATTCACCGATTTAGTTGGGCAAGAAGACCAGCCACGCTGCTGTGCGTTCAGGCAGACGTAATATCGATACCGTTTGTTCTTCTTCTGCGTGTAAGCGTGGATCATGCCTGTGCCGCACGGCACGCAGTGAAGTAGTCCCTTCAGGAGCGCCCCATACTTGTTCCGTACGTCTTTGCCGCCAGTCTGACCATTCCGTCGGAGTGTATCCCGGGCGCGCTGCCACACATCAGCGTCCACAATCCCGTCGTGCTCGCCTTCGTAGATCGTTCCCTTGTAGTCGACTTTGCCAAGGTATGTCACATTCGTGAGCAGTCTGAAAAGGCTGTTCTTGGTGAACGGTTTCCCGCCACGTTCCCGGCCTTTCTTGGTGATCAGCCGCTTGGTCCGCCATCCCCTACGCTCGAGTTCTTGCACTACCAAAATCAGCGACTTGTGCTCCAGGTAGAGCTCGTAAATAGCCCGTACCTGTGTCGCTTCATCCTCGTTAACGACCAACCTGCCGCGTTCCCGGTCCACGTCATATCCCAGGACAGGCTGGCTACCGATCCATTTGCCCTTCTTACGCGCAGCGGACATCTTATCGCGCGTGCGCTCAGAGATGATCTCCCTTTCGAACTGAGCGAAAGAGAGCAGGATATTAAGAGTGAGCCGTCCCATAGAGCTCGTCGTATTGAACTGCTGGGTAACCGAGACGAAGCTCACGCCATGCTTGTCAAACAGCTCCATCATGCGGGCGAAGTCCAGCAGGCTCCTGCTGAGACGATCCACCTTGTAGACCACCACACAGTCGATTTCATCCGCTTCGATATCGGATAGAAGGCGTTGAAGAGCGGGCCGCTCGATGTTGCCGCCGGTGAAACCACCATCGTCGTAGCGCGCCGATAGACAAATCCACCCTTCGTGCCTTTGGCTCGCGACGTAAGCCTCGGCCGATTCCCGTTGGGCATCGAGGCTGTTGAACTCCTGCTCCAACCCTTCCTCGGTCGACTTGCGTGTATAGATGGCACAACGGATGGTTCCACTGGTCACCGAAGCTGACTGGTCATTTAATGACCTATCCTGCACACTATTTCTGCTCATGCGTTCCTCTTCACGGAACTGCGGTTGCCGCCATTACCAGTTCCGCCACCACTGATTCCAAAGAAAAGGAATCCGTTCCACCTGCTGCCGGTGATCTCGCGTGCAATCGCGGAGAGGGATTTGTAGCGGCGATCATTAAACTCGAAACCGCTGTCGAGGACTTTGACCAAGATGTCTCTGCCTTGGAACTCGCGGACGAGAAGCGTCCCCGGCAGAGGCAGCCTTTTATCTCGGGAGGATGAAATACAATTCTTGGTTGTTCTCGCCATCACTTCAGCAGAGCCAAGCCCTGCTGAATCACGCGGTGCACGCATTCGGAGGTCTGCGTCGTTAGCCAACTCCTCTGCGCGCTTACGTGCTCGCTCGGAAAGGTCGCCTTCGGCCAACGCCTGAAGCCGCCAGGCGATGCGCTTTCGGAGAAACTCTTTGTGACGGGAGCGGCTCTCCTCACCGAAGACTTCGAGATACTTCTCCCGGAGTTCTCCTACCGTCATTCGCGAGAGTTCCCGAATCTCCTTGTATGTTGCTGTATTCATCCGAAGCCTCCTCGGCTCAATCTCTTCGCCTGTTGCACGACCTACACCACAATCTGCGGGCGTTAACTCGCTCATACACGTACGCTACAGTCTCCGCGAACAATCAAGTGGTTTCTCCTTAATTGTCTCTGATTCTTCAATGTCCGCCGCATTACGCCGCTCAGTTCCGATATCGGGGTCGAATCTGGCACGTTTTCGCCGACGCATGAAGCCCTTCGCAAGAATCGATGCGATCTCCGCAGTGACCTCCGCGACTGCAACCGGGATGTGTTCCGTTGATTGCATCAGGTCCTCCTTCGCGGGGACCGTAGAAGGGACTGCCGTGGATGCCGTGAGCTGTAGGTGATGATCGTCGTGGACGATCAATGAGCGCCCGCTCGGTACCGCTTGAGAGCGATATCATCGGCACCCACCACGGTCTCCGTTCTCACGGCCGCTTCCGCAGTCTGGTGATCCGCTTATCGCCGGACTCTTATTGTCCGGCTTCCAGCAGATACATACCGGAAAGGAGTTCGGAATGTCGGACAGGGTGCCGTCGTACAACCGGACTGTTAAGCAAGGCAACTCGAATAACGGAGAACGGATACGGATGAGTGACGTGGGGTAGGTGAGTGAGACCACGATAAAAACGACAGAGCATAGACCGGGTCAAGCGGGAGGGTTTGGGGTTAAAAAAAACCGCCCGAGGAGGCGGATAATATTGAAGCTCCCCCATGGGCAACCCTGTTAATGACTGTTCTCAATTAGACACAATGTCACCGCTGACTTTGCCCAGAACACGCAGGTTTTGCCCGATCCACGACATCCTAGCCTTCAAGAGGTGGCTTCAGTGTCGGCGGCGTCTTCTTCTTACAAATTGATGACATTGCCTCAGGTTCGAATGGAATGCCCTGAAACACCTGTCCGTAAGTAGCGACGAGCAAGAAAATTCTCTGGAAGTAGTTGATGACAGTCAGTAGATAGTTGAATGAGATATCAGGTACACCTTCGTCATGGACTATAGCCTTCCGCTTCTTATCAATATCTTCCCAGAGTGCCCCACCTTCATGGATCCAGATGTTTTCCCAGTCGTAGATATGTAGACGCTTCCCCATGTATCTCTTCTTGTCCTTCAGGCTCAACCAACGGAACTTGTCGATTTCTCTTTCTACAATCACACCAAAGATGGACTCACTGTCCGGTGAATCAGCGATGTCGCGGAATGTGAAGGACGGGTTACTCTCTTTGAGAACCTCACGAAAAGTATGTAGGTAGACTCGCAGGACATGACAAAGGAACCTCTCGAATATTGAATAGGATGTCTCCAATAACTGTCGCCGCAACAAAGGTAAACCCTTGCTTATGTCATCAGTTACTCTCTTGACTACTTCTCCTGGCATGATATCGTGCACGACTCTCTGTCCTCCAACGGGATCTATCAGGTATTGTGATGATAACTGAATCATCTCTCTAGTTTCGTCTCGAACGAATTCACCTAAGATGCGCTCATCTGTACACGCTCTCTCGCTCAATCTGTAGAAGTTATAAAGGTGAGATAGTTCTATGCTGTATTCCAGGTAAAGTATTTTCCTTTGCATCATGCGTAATTACCTTTCAATAAGCCCGCCAATTGTCAGGCAGAAAACGGTTGCTCAAGCTCACCCTTGTGCAATCGAGCTGTTAAACAATGATACATGTTAAACGGAGAACGAGAGAATTCGGAGAGGACATTCTCGGTGAGAGTGCGCAACCCCCACGGTTGCACTCTCACCCCGTGTTTTCGTTCTCGAATTGGAGAATCTGCTTCCATGCTTGTGTTGCCGCAACTCGTTATCAAATCAAGACTTAGCGTCATCTCTCGCCTCCCGTTTTTCCCGTTGCGTTGTTAACCTTGTTGCCCTGGAAGGTTCGTGGTTTTCAATCAAGCTCCCCGGACAGAACTATCTTAGAACTTTTGAGCCTTTGGTCGAGTATTTCATGAGTGTGGTTTGAGGCAGCCAAGTCACTTACTCTGCAGCGCTCCCTCCCAGCATCCATGTCATCTAAGTACCCGTTCTAATTGGACTTGATCGAGTAACATAGCAATGAGATTGCGGGAGGGTATATGTCCGGAGCCTTCAAGTCAACGTAAAACGTGGGTCAGGGTACACAGAGGAGACAAAACCGCAAGAAAGCGTTTGTAATCAGACAAACTATGTCGTAGCTTTCAGCGACTTTGGTCCCCAATCTCTGACGGCGCTCAGCGCAGTCAGGAGGTGGGAATAGGGCTTCACGGCTGACCATTTTGTTCGTCACAGAATTCACGAAGGTTGGAGTCTTGGTACCTTCACTTGCTCAAAAGCTCGGAATAGTGCGAGTGGGGATAATATGAAGGCGAAAGAGTGTTACGGAGGGCGAGTTGCCGCGTGATATGAAAATGAGGAGCTTGTATGGCATCTGTTATTCGGTATTATGATGGAGTCGGCTCCGTTGCCGTAATCGGCAACTATTTGCCCCGCCAGTGCGGTATTGCGACATTCACTACTGATCTGGTTGAAGCCTTATCGGCAGAGGCGCCCGATATTAACTGCTGGGCGGTTGCCATGAATGACAAACCCGAGGGATATGCATATCCTGGGAAAGTGCGATTCGTAATCAACCAGAACAGACTTGCCGATTACGGTGTGGCATCGGAGTTTCTCAATATCGGCCAGACTGGTATTGTCTGCGTGCAGCATGAATACGGTATTTTCGGCGGACCGGCCGGCAGCCATCTCCTGAAACTTCTCGGAGAGCTTCGCATGCCGATCGTGACAACGCTGCATACGGTATTGAAAGATCCACTTCCAGAATATCGTGAGGTTATGAACAAGCTGGCTGAACTGTCCGACAAACTTATAGTGATGAGCCAGAAAGCTTGCGATTTCCTCAGAGATGTTTATGCAGTTCCGGAGGCGAAAATCGCCTTCATCCATCATGGCATTCCGGATATGCCTTTCATTGATCCAAACTTTTACAAAGATAAGTTCGGAGTGGAAGGGAAAAAGGTGCTTCTCACATTCGGCCTTCTTTCCCCCAATAAGGGTGTTGAATATGTGCTGCAGGCGCTACCGGCCGTCATCAAAGAACATCCCGATATTACCTACATTATCCTGGGAGCAACACATCCGCATATTATAAAAGAGCATGGGGAGGAATACCGTATCAGTCTGCAGCAGCTCGTACGCAAACTCAATATCAGCGATCATGTCATTTTTCATAACCGGTTTGTGGCACTGAAAGAGTTGTGTGAGTTTCTCGGCGCCGCTGATATATATGTCACCCCTTATCTTGAAGAATGCCAGATTACATCAGGGACGCTCGCCTATGCCATGGGAACCGGCAAAGCAGTTATATCAACTCCGTACTGGTATGCGACCGAGATGCTCGCCGACGGACGGGGAATAATCGTTCCATTCAAGAGCCCCGGTGCCATAGCGGATAATATTAATGACCTCCTTGACAACGATGCGAACCTGCATACCATGCGCAAGAGGGCCTATGTATTCTGTCGCGAAGCTACCTGGAAAGAGGTTTCCCGAAGATATCTCGAGGTCTTCAGCGAGGTTCAGCTCAACCGTTCCCAGCACCCCCGCCCCCGACACACGTATATTGAAAACATCAAATCCATCACAAATTTCGAGCTCCCGGAGATGAAACTTGATCACCTGAAAAGCCTGACCGATGATACTGGCATCTTGCAACATGCCACCCATACCGTTCCGGATCGTGGTCATGGTTACTGCACTGATGACAATGCCAGAGCCATGATGGTTGCTGCCATGGGCCGGGAATATCTGGATACCAGCAGCAAGTGCTTCGATTCGCTCTGCAGCCAGTATCTCAGCTTTCTAATGCACTCCTTCAATGACGAGAATGGAAGGTTCCGCAATTTCATGACCTATGACCGGCAGTGGAGTGAGGAGGTGGGTTCCGAGGATGCTCACGGCAGAGCGCTCTGGGGCCTGGGCGAGTCCGTTGCTTTTCTTGGCAATCCCGGACAGAAGGCTATGAGCATGACGCTCTTCAGTAAAGCAATTAAAGCTGTGGAACACTTCGAATCGCCCCGAGCTATCGCTTTTGCCCTGGTGGGCATTCACGCCTACCTGCAAAAATTCTCAGGCGACAGTGAAGTACGCAGAGTTCGAGAGATCACTGCAAACAGACTTTTCGATCAGTTCAATAGCAACGCAACAGAAAGCTGGCCCTGGCTGGAAAACGCTCTAAACTATGCCAACGGAAAGCTGTCACATGCCCTGCTCCTATCCGGCCAATGGATGCAGCGTAGTGACATGGTCGATATGGGAGTCAGATCGCTCAAATGGTTACTCACTATCCAGACCGAAGACGACCATTTCGTACCCATCGGCAATAACGGGTGGTATGAGAAAGGTGGCACAAAGGCCAGATTCGATCAGCAGCCAATTGAGGCCAATGCTATGATAGGAGCCTGCGTCGAAGCCTACAATATCACGCGAGACAGAATCTGGATCGACAATGCCGCCATGTGCTTTAACTGGTTTCTTGGACACAACGACCTGAATACGCCACTTTATGATCCGAAGACTGGCGGCTGCCGTGACGGGTTGATGGCCGACGGCATCAACCAGAATGAAGGTGCCGAATCGACGCTCGCATGGCTGCTTTCGCTGATGACTTTGCAGAAGCTCCATGCCGACGAGATTCTAAGACAACCATCGTCCCAACCAATCGGTTAGCCTAAAGGACTGGTATGCGCGTTGCGATGCTTTCACCGATTGCCTGGCGCACGCCGCCACGACACTACGGTCCGTGGGAAAGTGTCGTCTCCCTTTTGACCGAAGGGTTGGTTTCGCGCGGCTATAATGTTACCCTTTTCGCAACTGCCGATTCGGAGACAAGCGGCAAGCTGCATGCCGTTTGCGCGCGGGGCTATGAAGAAGACCAGTCTGTTGTGCCAAAAGTATGGGAGTGCCTGCATATTTCGGAGCTCTTTGAGCATGCTGACGAGTTTGATATTGTTCACAACAATTTCGACTTCCTGCCCTTAACCTATACTGGCTTTATCACCACCCCGGTCGTTAGTACTATTCATGGCTTTTCATCGCCCGGGATTCTGCCTGTTTACAAAAAATACAATGGCAAAGTGTTCTATGTTTCCATCAGCGACGCCGATCGGTCGCCAGAGCTTGACTACATCAAGACTATACATCACGGCATAGATATAAGCCAGTTTGATTTTCAGCCTGATCCAGACGATTATCTGCTCTTTTTCGGGCGCATTCACCACGACAAGGGCGCCAGAGAAGCCCTTGAAATTGCCAGGGTTTGCAACAGAAAGCTGATCTTGGCGGGAATCATTCAGGATGATGCCTACTATCGCCAGCACATCGAACCGCACCTGGACAACAACAGTGTTGTTTATGTCGGTAGCGTCGGGCCGGTTCAGCGCAATCAGCTTCTTGGTAAGACAACCGCGCTTCTGCACCCCATCAATTTCAATGAGCCGTTCGGCCTGTCTGTTATAGAATCCATGGCTTGCGGTACTCCGGTGATCGCTTTTAACAAGGGAAGCATGCCCGAACTTATAGAGAACGGCAAAAGTGGTTTTCTCGTGAATACAGTGAATGAGGCGATAGACGCTGTTGCACATATAGGAGATATTGAGAGGGCATGCTGCCGTCGCCGCGTCGAGCAGTATTTCACTACCAGTCGGATGGTTGAAGAGTATATTCAGGTCTATGAGACGATTCTCGAAAAGACGGAAAAAGAGGAGCATCGGCACTGACTATGACTATTAACGATTGCATTATAAAGCGCTACGATAAGAACCCGATTCTCACAAAGGACGATATCCCCTACCCTGTAGTCACAGTTCATAATGCTGGCATCGTCAAACATGACGACCGCTACATTATGCTTTTCAGATCGCACAGGCATAACGGGCGCTCCATCATCGGCAGGGCTGACAGCGAGGACGGTTTCTCCTTCACGGTTCATCCCAAACCCTTTCTCACACCTGCAGTGGACAGTTCATTTGCGGAATATGAAGAGTTCGGAGTCGAGGACCTTAGGATCTGTCCCGTAGAGGACGACTACCTGCTCACCTACAGCGCATATTCACGTAACGGCGTTCGGATTGCTCTTGCGCGTACCAGGGATTTTGATAAAGTTGAACGCATTGCTCTTATAACCCAGGCCGACCTTCGTAACGTCGTCATTTTTCCCGCAAAGTTCGGTGGCCGGTATGTGCGTCTTGACCGGCCGCATTCGGAAATCTCACCCTGGTCTATCTGGATATCCTATTCCCCCGACCTTGTTCACTGGGGCGACTCACGCGTGATTATGAAGCCGGTTCCTTATCACTGGGATGAAATGAAAATTGGGCCCGGTGCGCCGCCTTTCAGAACCGACAAGGGCTGGCTGCATATTTACCATGGTGTGTTTAAGACTATGGCCGGTGCGGTGTATCGCCTTGGAGTGGCCCTGCACGATCTTAATGATCCGGCGAAAATCGTCGGCGTTTCCGATCAGTGGATACTGCAGCCTGAAGCCCCATGGGAGGTGAGCGGCTACGTGCCCAATGTTGTTTTTACATGCGGAGCTGTTCCTGAAGACGACGGTACGGTGAAAATATACTGGGGCGGCGCTGATACCGTCATGTGCGTCGGCACGGCAGTGATTGATGACCTTGTAGAGTTATGTCTTACAAATACCAGGTCAGCACTGTAAGAAAGCAAAGGGACATTCCTAAATCGGAATATTTATCAAGGAACCATGTCTGATGACCGAGAAAGTACTATGCATCCAAAAATCAAACGCAAAAAGAGAAAAATCCTGGGTGAATCCTCACGTGTCATTGCCAGGCTTCATATGCCCGACGGCGCGTATCGCATACCTAAGATCATTCAACGCATAGTTGACTTGCCTGACACAACAGCCGGAAACTTGCTTGAAGAAATTATGCTTGATTTTTCCGAACGGCACAGAGACATCAAACGCGTTTTTAAGCTTCACTTGAATAAGGTAAGAGACTATGTCCCTCGGAATACCGTACTCAGCGAGACCAAAGGGGCTCTTATCGGAGCCTATTTTACCATGGAGTACTCCATTGAATCGGCTGCCCTTTTTAACCCTTCAATTGTTCCCCACCCTGATCAGAGCCAACTTGACAAAGGCAGCTTGCGCTTTATTATGAGCCTGCGGGCAACCGGCGAAGGTCATGTTTCTTCTCTTGTATTTCGCAGCGGTCATCTTGACCAGGACAATACGATTCTCTTTGATCCCATTAGCGAATATGTAGAAACACCGGATCTCCATGTAGATGCGGTTTACGACCGGCATCTTTTCCAGCTGAAGCTCTGCGAAATGGACACCGGCAATGAGATAGCAGCATATGTACTTAATCATCTGCCGGAATTCTTCACCTACAATGAACTAAGGGAGAAGATTGGAGCGCTTACCTCGCAACCCATTTTCTCTGAGGTGCGCCAAAACGAGACCTTCGAGGTCATGTACTGGCTTGCGAATTCCAATTATGAGATGAGTTTCCGACCCGATCACCCAATTTCCGAACGGGTTATCTTTCCGGTTTCGGAAAACGAAAGCAGAGGCATCGAAGACGCCCGGTTAGTGCGGTTCATTGATGACAACGGTGAGGTTACCTATTATGCGACGTATACAGCCTATAACGGCTTTAATATCCTCTCGCAGCTAATTGAAACAAAGGATTTTATCAAATTTAACGTTTTGACCCTCAATGGCAAGGCGGTACAGAACAAGGGCATGGCTCTTTTTCCGCGCAAGATTGATGATCGCTACGTCATGCTCGCGCGCCAGGACGGAGAAAACAATCACATCATGTTTTCAGACAATATCCACTTTTGGCAGGAATCCAGAATCATACAGGAACCAACACACCCCTGGGAATTCATTCAGGTCGGCAACTGCGGCTCACCCCTGGAAACTGATGAAGGATGGATCGTACTCACCCACGGTGTCGGGCCCATGCGTGAGTACTGCATTGGCGCCATGCTGCTTGATCTTGACAACCCTGCAAAAATCATCGCACGCCTGGATGAGCCGTTACTTGCGCCGCGTGAGGAAGAGCGTGAGGGATATGTCCCCAATGTCGTTTATACCTGCGGTGCTATCATCCATAATAACGAGTTGGTTATTCCCTATGCCATGTCTGACGTCATGTCTGGCATAGCAACCGTTGGAGTAAGTGATTTAATCAACTGCATGCGCGTGCTGGCGGATTGATTTTGTCTTGTGATCTCACCATCGTCCAAAAGAGTGGCCGATAGCCGCTCGTCGTTTGAAGCTCCAAGCATGGTCATTTCTAATTCTCCAATGATGTAGGAAGGTACTGTCCCACTCATCGCAATGCTTTGGACACCGTCGTAAAATAGTACACAGTAGCTGCATGGCGTGCTTAGATTTGTCATGTTGTGACTGCAGCGATTTCAAGAATTTCAACGGTAAAGTGAACGAGTTTCGAATCTGATGCCTCCAAGCCTATTCCAGATGATCATTTGCCTTTCGACATTCTGGGTTCGGGAATCCGAACGCCTGCCGGAGGAGGTCAAACGGCTCGCAGAACCTCATGTGCAAAATAAATAAAGAAACAACTTGGAACTTTAGGCAAATATGCCGTTATAGTCAGTGTGAACATGGTTTTCCTTGATTAGTCCACAAAAGCACTATTCGACTCACCGGTCTTATTCCGCTTAAGCATTAATTGGGTGAATACTCGCGCAATAACGCGCATCAACAGGTCTGCCGTCGCGATACTGCATCTGAGCAGAGGTTCGCAGTTCGGTAGACAAAACCGGAGAGTAGAATGAATATCTACATCGGCAATCTGTCGTTTGACGCGACGGAAGAGAAGTTACGCCAGGCATTTGAGAGTTATGGCGAAGTCACAAACGTAAACATGATTACGGACAGAGACACTGGGAGACCAAGAGGTTTTGCCTTTGTCGAGATGTCTGGTCAGAGCGAGGCTACTGCAGCCATCGACGGGCTGAATGGCCAGGACCTCGATGGACGCACGTTGAAGGTCAACGAAGCACGCCAGCGCGAGGATAGAGGAGGCGGTGATCGAGGCCAGAGGCGTTACTAATCATCCATTCAGGTTGATTTTATTGGTAGGAGGGCTTGGCCCTCCTACCTTCCTATCACACATTATGCCGAAATCTCAATGGATCGGCAAGGGAGGTTGCGATGGCAAGTAGCAGAATGTTGGTAACTAACTTCGACAATTCGACCACGGAGGAAGAACTCAAGGAACTGTTCTCTGTTCATGGTAGAGTCAGGCAGGTCGAAATCGTTGGTGTTAGAGGTTTAGGATTTGTGGAGATGTTTAAGAAATCGGAGTCCAAAAAGGCTGTGCTGGCTCTCAACGGTTCCGAATTCAAGACCAGCACACTGAAAGTCCAAGAAGCTCGCCCGTTCAATGACAGCGGCAGAAGACACAATAGAAGGAAATAGAATACGGGCACATCCTGCAGCCATCATGCGATTCACATCCAAGTGCACGGCGCTACCTCACATTTCGATCGAGTTTTGGTCATCGTACTGTGAGTAGTAGTCGCGGATATCCCTAACAATTGACTCCGGACTCTGGTTTTCTCTGGCATTCATGACAAACTCCTCCCTGACATGCCAAGTCTACAAAACCACGTCTTAGTTTCAAATACCAAGAGTTCGGATTAGGTTGAAACGACACAAAGTTCTCCATCGCTCTCACCAACAGATTCACTGAGTCTCATTGCGCACTGACATGACACGCCTTCGTCAAATCAACTGATCTTTTGCGTCAATCTGATTCTGATCGTGGTTTCCGAATGTGTGTAAGTCGTTGAAGTGTAAGATCAAAAGCTCCCCGTGAGCAATCCTCTTCATAACCAATCTCCATTTGGCTATCAATCCCTAGTGTCCCGTCAACCACATAATGTAGGATACAATCTCTTTAGTTTAATCCTGGCATCTTCATTGGTGAAGCGCCAATCTACCTTTGCCTCTATTTCATTTCGCTGTGTTTGCCAGGCGG
>Ga0180009_10002543_pt1 | contig 21444 bp, 21 predicted proteins | sample OS_PC_MetaG_FD_123537 | JGI IMG/M metagenome (GOLD analysis project Ga0180009, IMG submission 123537) | Groundwater microbial communities from the Aspo Hard Rock Laboratory (HRL) deep subsurface site, Sweden - OS_PC_MetaG | ecosystem: Environmental > Aquatic > Deep subsurface > Groundwater...
CTATCTTAGAACCAACAAGGATTACAACCGTGCCAACTACGGCCGGTCATTCCGCTCCAATCTTTGCCCAAACTTTCCATGAAAAATAAAAAGAATCGCGATATTTAAAGTTAATTGTATACTTCCCACAATATATTTACTTAAATACCTGCCAGGTTAAAATATTTCATGGGAAAAACCGACCCAATAAAAAGAGCACATGAATTGAGAGAAAATTTAATTTGGGAAAACGAATTAATGGTTGTAGACTTTTCGGATACTCTCCAAGGAAAAGATACCTCACGAGTTATTGACACAATGCCTAATGTCGCAACTGGCGAATATGTTTTTAGAGCAAAGGTTAATGTTAAGGAATTAGATAAAATGGCTTCAGCAGAATACGGAAAAGAATTTTTTGATGTAACTCAACATACCAACACAGAAATAGAAGCATTCACAAGGAAACAAGAATTCGACTTCCCACTTTGGTACAAACATCAACCAGACTTTAAAATGAAAAATATCCTAGACTATAATCCCCCATTTATCTTCCAAGTAGCCGGATGCAATTTCCACGATGGAAGTATAGGGGGGGGATGTTCATATTGTTTTGTAGATAACAAAAGTAATGATGGTGTAGTTAGTCCTGGAAAAGCATTCTTAACTGGACATGACACTATTGAGAGTATGCTAAGTGCAAGAGAGAAAATAAAAACGGCATATAAAGAAGCCGGGCAGGATATGCACATAAGAGTTTTAAGAGCCTCGGGCGGAGAACCAACACTCGCATTAGATTGGATTCTAGACATGTGGAGAGAAATCGGAAATAGAGGACTTGATTTCGTCGGACAGATTGACAGCAACCTTTCAACTGGAATGCTCGTAGACGAATTCGAAAGAACTGGAGTATACGAACCACACACACTCGAAAAATTAGCAGAATTTCCAATAAAAATTCTTACTGCAATAAAGGGCGTTGATCCCCACAACCTACAAGAAAACGTTCAATCATATACAGACATTGCAATCCAAGAACACTCAATCAAAAAATTCCTAAACGCTGGCTTTGACATCTTCCCACAAATGTACAATCCAGACCCTGCAACCCTAAGGCCATACTTGGAACACATGGACGATGTAATCGAAAACTTCTCCCAAAGAATTCACATCGGACCACTAAAAGCCTACGGTCCAACAATCGCAAGAATTGGAGAATCAGAAATAGAAGCAAAAAAAGAAGAATGGGATTCAAATTATAAAAACGGATGCGAAATTCTCGATACACATTTAAGAAAAAGATATGGCGTAGGATACAAAGAAGTGACTCGTTCAGATGTTCCGTTAAAAATTCTTAAAAAGTAGATTAGTTAATCTTATAAATTCAATTTAGGTTTATTCTTTGTTAAATGAGCTCGTAAGTTAACGGATAGACTATTCGGTTTCGGCCCGAAAAATGGGAGTTCAATTCTTCCCGAGCTCGTTTACATATCTCTACCAAAAATCTCTCCTATCCGGAATCTTTCCGAAATCATCCAGTATATGTTGCTCCGCCATCCTCTCAGCCAAAGAACGATACCTTACACCATATAGCTTAGAAATATGATCTCCTGCCCAAATTATTCCAGAAAAATGATGTATCTCCCTTCGATGGTTCTGAGAACAATCCGAATAATCATATTGCCTCCCATCAACCTCACCACTACGCCCGAAAAAGTAATCCATCCAACGATTAACTTGCTTAATAACCATCTCGACTTCAGAAAAATCTAATCTAGAAAATTCTAAAGAATATGCAACTTTCCTAGAACTTTGGATATGCTCGCGGTGCTCCATATTAAATAAAGAACTCTCCAATTATAAAACTAACTATCACATATTTTTCTCAATAACTTTCTTTGTCTTCAATGAAAACAGAAACATTAGAAACATAAAAAATCCAAACATTAAAAAGAGATATCTAAAAGGAAGAAAAACTAGAATCAATACTGAAAATAATTTTCCTGCCAAGTTTAGACCTTTTTGTCAGACACATATGCTCCACCCCCCATAAAATATCACAACCATAGAAGATAAACTTCTTCGTTATTTAAAATACTTCCAAAGAGATAGAGTAATCCTCAAATTCAAAACCTATAAAAACAAGAATTCTCTAAATAGGTTGGGTGATAAAATGAACAAAAAATTCTGGGCAACAACATTTACTTTAACCGGAACCATGATCGGAGCTGGAATTCTCGGTCTCCCATACATATTCGCAAAATCAGGTTGGCTTGCCGGACTCTTCTGGCTAATAATCCTTGGTGCAATCATGATATTTGTAAATCTAGCACTCGGAGAAATAACGCTTCGAACAAAAGAAAGACATCAGCTTTCCGGATATGCGAAAAAATATCTAGGAAAATGGGGAGAGTATGCAATGTTTATAATAGTAATCTTTGGAATTTACTCTGCCCTTCTTGCTTACTTATTGGGGGAGGGAGAAAGCCTTTCAAAAATTTTACCAGGAAATATCAATCCAATATTTTTTGGAATAATCTTTTGGATCATCATGACCCTCTTACTTCGAGAAGGATTAAGGGGATTAAAAAAAATTGAAACTTGGGGGGTAATCGTAATTATCGTGATTATTATAGGAATTTTTTTCAGATTTCTCCCACAAATTGAACCATCAAATATCTTAGTTTCCAATTATCCTAACTTTTTTCTTCCTATCGGAGTAGTCATGTTTGCACTCCTAGGTTTCACCTCAATTCCAGAACTTCGTCAAGAAATCAAAGGCCAAGAAAGACTATTAAAAAAAGCAATTATCCTCGGGAGTTCTATCCCTATAGCCCTCTATATTTTATTCACAATAATCTTTATCGGAGTTTTGGGAGGGGAAGTAACTGAGGTCGCAACACTTTCCTTTGGACCAATAATCACAATTTTAGGAATGTTCACAATGTTCACTGCATTTCTTGTCCTATCCTTCTCCCTCAAAGACACATTCAAATACGACCTCAAAACATCTCCAATAATCAATTTCACATTCACCTCCTTAGTACCTCTAATAATTTATATCTTAATCGCCCAATACAAAATAATTGGATTCTCATCAATATTAGGAATAGGGGGGGTAATCTCCGGAGGTCTAACAGGAATATTAATCCTTTTAATCAATAAGAAGTCCAAAAAGCAAGGCAAAAAGAATCCAGAGATTCGAATGCCTATAAACTGGCCAATAGTCATAATCCTCTCTATAATCTTTATCATAGGTATAATCCTTCAATTCTCCCAATAAATTTTAAAACCATAAACTTATATACTCTTAAATCTAAAAAAATATGTAAGCGAGAAAAGTTATGTCATGAGAATTCTATTAAAATTATTAAATAATTCAGGAGGAAAGAATGAAGTTATACATAGGTAATTTACCTTGGAAAGTTGACGATAGCGGTTTGAAAGAAATGTTCGCATCATATGATGCTGACGAAGCAAACGTTATCACAGACAAATTTTCAGGAAGGTCAAAAGGTTTCGGTTTCGTAACAATCGCAGATGATGAGACAGCTAACAAAGCTATTTCAGAAATGAACGATAAGGAAATTGAAGGTAGAGCTATTAAAGTTAGTGAAGCTAAGCCAATGGTTCCGCGAGATAATGCTCCACGAGCAGAATCTAGAGAGTCAAACGAAGCTCCAATAGCAGACTCTGACGCAATCGAAAACGACCAATCAGACGATTTTGAATAAATCCTCTAAAGGAGATTTCAGATTACTAAATCCGCGAACAACGCTCACCCATCAAAGGATAGGGAAAATTTCACAGAAATTTTTTGGGTGGGGAATTTGAAATCGTAATTCAGAATCAAAAATTTTTTATTTTTATTTAAGATTTCCCAAAAGAGAAGGATTCGCACCAATCCTAATTTTCATAGGATCCAAATCGATTATTCCGTCATTTCTTCCAGAAGCCGCTTCCAATAAATCATAAACATTATTTGGTCTTACTTTCCCAGACATCTTAACCCCTCTAGAAAAATTCTCCCGCATAATTTTCAAATCATGAGGATGGGCTCCAGAAGAACTAAATCCAGTAGAAGTTTTTACAAAATCAATCTTACCGACATCTGCAAAACCACAAGCCAACTGAATCTGGGAATCATGCAACTCTGAAGTCTCGAGAATCATTTTTACTAAGGCACCATGATTGTGCGCAAGTTGAGCAATCTTTTCCATTTCTTCAACCACATATTTCACATTCATCTCCCTCAACCTCTCATAATTCATCACAAAATCAATTTCATCTGCCCCAGCACGAAGTGCAGCCAAAGTTTCAATCTTTTTAATACAAGTGGGAGTATCACCATCAGGAAAACCAACAACAGATGCAATCTTAATTCCACTTCCATCAAGATACTCCTTCGCGTAAGCCACATCCCCATAAGGAATACAAACTGCATAAGGCTTAGATGACAGATCACTAATCCCACTTAAAAAATTATAAAATTCCTCTCGTCGTGCCTTAATCGGATGATCCGCTTTCCCCAAAAAAGCCTCAACCCGATTCAAATAAGTATGGTCTGTGATACTTGCAATCTCCGCAGGAGTCAAATCCTTAATTACTTTCAACATTTTTATCTCTCCTAAAATGATTCAATGTATTCCTCACATGCTCCTTGAAAAAAGTAAAGAACTCTTCCTCGTCCTTAAAAACCTTATGGGCAATATCCATAAACGGACTTACCCTCGCCCGAGGACAAATCACAAAAACGTACTTTCCGGTTTCATTCGCCCGAGTACATTCATCACTTACCCCCTTTGACAAATCAACTTTATCATTAGGATAATAAGCCACTACGTGAGTCACCTGAGTTATGTCCCAATTCAAATCCCGATGGACGGTCTGATCATCAATTGCCTGTCGTTCCTTCTCGCTAAGTTCATCTCCACGCTCAATATCAATATCTGCCGGATCAAGCAATGGGGTCGCATATCCATCAATCTCCTTTCGAACATCCCTTAATCGTCGCTTAAAATTATTTATCTTCAAAGTAGCAACCGGATCAGCATCGGTCATCGGAAAACTAGAATAAATCATAAATGAATTCTCCAACAACGCATCAATATCCTCCGGGTTCTGCTTACTCGAAAAAACATAAAACGGCTTCCCATATTTTGACGCCCAACCCTCCGTAACATTCACTTCAATATTCTGCCATAAAAGCAAATCTCTCAAATCATGATTCTGTGACCGGCCCGTAGGACCTTCCAATTGTCGCGCCCGAATGCTCGACGGCTTATCAATAATTGTAACAAACATATCTGCAGCAATATTATTCAAATGTTTCCAATCGTAAGCATTCTGATAAACATTATTCCAAAAAAACTGCGCATGAGTATCAATAAAAATCAAATCATAATTCTCCCTTTCCAGTTTAATCTCCCTAGTAAGCTTCTCAAAAGCCTTATCACGTAAATTCGCCAGCATGTCTGGCTGAAGATTTAAAAGATTCTCCTTAGGAATCCCCGACCTAGAATAATCCTGTGCCATCTCAAGAATCATGTCACCAGTTCGATAAACCTTAACACTCTTCCGAGTCCCAGGATAACCCAAACAAAAAGCCTTACTCCCGCTTCCAGGAATTCCAGTAACCACAATTATCTTCGCTACCATACAGACTACTCAGATAATTATAGGTTTTTAAGAATTATTGTGGTTCAAGACTAGCTATCATTTCCTCAACACTATCAAAAGGCCCATGAAAATTCCTACCAAGTTCAACATCAACCATAGCGTCTAATGTTTCTTCCTTCGGAATCCAATTATTATTTCCCCATCCAGATTTCCTAAAATATCTCTGCGCCATTTTCGATTCACTGCAAACCTCCCGATTAAACTTCTTCAAATAATAAATCCCCCTAAAAAAATCATAACCCTGTTTATCTTTCTGTGTCAATTCTCCCCCACCAAGATACAAATCACAAATATCTCGACAAAGACAATAACATTCATCTTTATTTTCAACCATTCAAACTCCCTTATTAAAACTATAAACAATCATAACTTTATAAGATTAATCCTTAACAGATTATGCTCGCCAAGCTTTCTGCCCCTTTCCTTGGAAAAGAGAATAAAGTGAATACGTGGTTAGATAAACAATAACGAACACCAAAATAAGCCACCCCAGGGGGAGAACCTTATAAATCAAAGTGACCTCTCCACAACTCGGAATCAAAGAACTTACAAGATAACCTGGCAAGGTCATCGCTAGAACATATATAAGAATGGGCGCAATCATCTTAAATAAATCCGGCCTAAAGTTCACCATCCTATTATCTTCAACAATCCAATCCTTATAAAACTATTTCTTAAAACTCTTCCACCAATAAAAAGCCAAAACAGAAATTACAAAATAAAAAATTAATTAATTAGATGAAGAGTTATTCTTCAGACTCTTCTTCGTCACTTCCGAGATCCCCGAAGTCATCATCGTCATATTCAGCACACATTTTTTTGGCCTCCGATTTTAGATAGATAAATATATTTCAACAATTTATAAACTTAATCATTTGCAAAAACAAAAGAGTTTAAATATTCAATTACCATAATAAAACAAGGACTTTAATCGGTCCAAACTAAACCGAGGTGACAACATGCCAGCAAAAAAGAAGAAGATAGCTAAGAAATCAACGAAGAAAAAAGCTGCTAAGAAATCTGCGAAGAAAAAGAAGAAAAAGTAGTTACAAAAAATAAATTTTTATTTCTTTATTTAATTTTATAAAACAATTCTTCTCAAGTAAAAGACAAGTCTTAAATAATGATTTGCTCTAACTCAACTATGAAAAAAGTTCTTGTTATTGTCGCACATCCCGACGATGAAACAATCTGGATGGGCGGGACCATCTTAGAGAATATTAGCAAATGGGACCTAACAATCATCAGCTTATGCCGAAAGAACGACAAAGACAGAGCGCCCAAGTTCAAAAAAGTTTGTAAGTTGTTCAATGCAAGGAGTTTTATCTCCGACCTAGATGATTCCGAAGAAGGAGACTACAAAAAAATTTCAGAGCAAGAGATCATCGAACGTATCCAAAAGTTTGCAGACAAAGAATACGATCTAATCTTCACGCACGGTGAAAATGGAGAGTACGGACACATAAGACACATCGAAGTGCATAACACCGTCGAGAAAATGATAAAAAACGAAATGCTCACCTGCAAACAAATTTTTTTCTTCGCATACGTTCGAGATGGAGCTTATTGTGCGATTGACTCCAACGCGAATAAATTTATAAACTTAGATAACTTCGAGACAATAGGAAAAAAGAGAATCATCCGAAAGATCTATGGGTTCAAGAAAAAAAGTTTTGAGTTCGGATCGGCAAACAAACAAGAATCATTTAAAACAAACTGAAAAAACAAAAATTATGAAAAGTTTAATTCTATATGCATATCCCCCCGAATCTGATGGCCAAAGTCTTCAGGGAGATTTCTTACGAAGGGGAATCATCGAGGCTGGAGAAGAAGCAATCCCTTGCCATTTTAAAGAAAGTTACCAAAAAGAATTTTATTTAAAGTATGTCAAACCAGAGGTTGCATTTAGCATCGGTTTCTGGGGGAATGTTCCCGACGTTATAAGAGAGCCCCTAAAACACGGAGTAAGACCAGTTCCTTGGTTTAATGCTGATGGATGGGTTGCAAATTATCAAAAAGAGTTTAATGATCTTGATCTAATGTTTACTACGAGTAGTTGGGTTAGAGACATTTACAAACGAGACGGGACAGATGTAAGTAAAATAATTCCAATGCACATCGGAATCGACACTGGCATGTTTAGACCACTAAACGACATCAATTCAAATAATCAAATCAGAAAAATGTTGGGAATTAACGAGACTGATAAAATAATTATGACTATTGGCGGAGATACAACCTCCAAAGGTTCACAAGAGATGATGAAAGCGCTTGCAGAAGTTAATAAAGAATTTAAAAATTGGAAATACATCTGCAAATCGTGGCCAAGTGAGTGCGCCGAAGAGTGGAGGGAAAAAGAAATTGAACTTGCAAAAGAGTTAGGAATCATAGACAATATGGTTTTCATTGAAGACGAATTTACCCCAGAATTTATGGTTCCTCTTTTAAACGCTGCAGATATTTACGCAGCACCATCGAGAATTGAGGGATTTGGGATGATTCAAGTTGAAGCAATGGCTTGTGGAAAACCAGTTATCTCCATCAATAAGATGGGACCAGGTGAAACAATTTTGCATAACAAAACTGGCCTCCTTGCGGAAGTCGCTGAAGAAGTTCAATTAAGCGAAGAGTGGGCATTCAAACATATGGGATTCACAAAAAAACATCTTGTCAAATTTGATCATCCAAAAACTTTTGCATACCGAGCAGATGTAAATGACTTGCGAGAACATACATTAAAATTGCTTTCCGACGACGCCCTAAGAGAAACCATGGGAAATAATGCTCGGGAACATGTTGTAAAAAACTTTGATTACCGAGACATTGCAAAGAAGATGCTAGATATAACTAAAGAAAAATTAAACTTAGAATAATTAAATCAGAACTCTTTTCTTCTTTAACGAATCATATGCAAAAATATAAACTCCTGCACTCCACGCCTGATAAACTCCATGAGTCTTCCTTGATATTGGATCTATCCATTCCGGGAAAGAATTTTCCTTTATGTTTGATTTCGCAAGAGACATAAGTGCTCGTTTTGCTTCCTTGAATTTCTTTGTTTTTATCAAAGCCAAAACATAAAATCCTCCAATGAATGGCCAAATCCCCCCATTAGAATAATGAGTTGGAGTCCCCGCATCACAATCAAGATAATAATCCTGCCAGTAAGGACTTCCTTTTTTTATCGGGGGGTCAATCGTTTTAATTGGATAAGGGAAGGCTATTCTCTTTTTCTTGATATGATTCAAAATTTTATTTGCCATTTTTTTGTCGGCTAAATCAAAAATAATCGCAAGCAAGTTACCGAGAGAATCAAACCACTCTCCAATCTCCTTGTACTTATTATGATTTTTCCAACGATAAGCCCAATAATAATCTCCATTCCAAAGACGAGTGCCCTCAACCAAGTTAACTTTTTCCTTTAATTTTTTTGCTTTTTTCAATTCTCCTATAAGACGTAAGACCTTATAATCAAGCGCTTGAGTATTCAAAGTTTTACCATACCGATGAGGAAACGCATCCTGCCAATCAGTCGTCGGAAGCTGAACCAACATCCCATCCTCCCCAATATCCTGATAACTCAACCAAGTGAGAGCTTTCTTAATTTTTCTTTTATGCCTTCTAAACATCTTTGGTCCAAAAACTTTCTTATACACATAATGCCCAATGATAAACCAGAGACTTGAATCGATAGAACCAAAATCGACTTGTTTCTTTTTTCCTTCGAATCCGAGAACTGCATTAGGTATCTGTCCATGATCACCTTGAGCTTTCGCAAGAGTGCTCAAGCTTCTTTCAAACACTCTCTGATATTTTTTATCTTGAAGAGATGAAACACAAAGTAACGTGATAAAACTATCTCTCGACCAAACTCCCTTGTAACCTTTCTCACCTCCCGAGGCATACAATCCCTTCGGAGTAATACATTTATCAATAGTTCCAACAGCCTGCCTATACGCTTCCGCCAAAATCTCCTTATCCTTGTCCTCTTTTTTCACCATGATTTAACAAACTCCTCCAACAATTTAAACTTAACTAAACACTCAACGAACCTGCTTTTTTATCAACGATAACTGTCAAGTCCCTATGACCCTTTAGAAAACTCACCGGATATTTTTTATTCGGTTTCCCCTTGACCAAATGACGAATAGCCTCAGATTTTTTCTTCCCTGAAGCCAACAAGATAATCTTTTTAGATTTTATTATAGTTCCAATCCCGACAGTCAAAGCATCCTTATCAACCCGATTAATCTTCTTACTCTCCGAAGTTAACTCAACAAATCGAGTCTTAGAATTCACAAAAGAACCCGGCTCATTAAATGCGATATGCCCATTAACTCCAACACCAAGAATCGCCAAATCAATTGGATGTTTCCGAATCAAAGACTCGTAATCCCTACATTCTTTCGCCGAATCTCTCACGTTACTATTTAACAAATGAACATTTGATTTCTTAACATTAATTTTATCAAAAAAATTCTTAGACAAATAATAAGAAAAACTCTTCTTATCCTTAGAATCTATAGGAAAATATTCATCCAGATTAAGAAAAATCACCTTAGAAAAATCAACCTCTCCACACTTATTTGCCTTAACTAAAAGTTTATACATTTTAAGCGGAGTTTTCCCGGTCGGAAGACAAATTACTGAATTAGGCTCCCCATTAATCTGAGAAATAACCATCGCCACAGCTTCACGCGAAAGTTCAGAATAATTTTTCGTCTTGACTATTTCCATCTCATCATCTAACAAAAAAGAAATATTTAAGGTTATCGCGAAAAATAATCTAGCTAAATAATCCTTTGAAGAAATTACCTATGCCACTAAAAACATCACTGATAGCCCCCCCGACAGTTGCAATAACTCCCTTCCCTTCGTGCCCTTCTTCAAAACTCGCATCACCAGTTCCGGCATCGTCTCCAAATTCTCCCGAAGCATCTGCACATTCAATATCAATAATACAATCCCATCCCTGTCCCGAAGGACCCTCGACGATTGAACCGTAACAATGTTCACAAGTTTTACAAGCCTCTTCCTTTTCGCTTATCTGCTCGTCGTTCAAACAAGGACCAGCATATAAATGAACACATTCCGAAGCACATCTTTGACATAATGCATTTCCCGTTTCACCCTCCCGACTATTGCCACAAATCACACTTGGGTCTTCAGCCGCGACACAATTAGAAATACACAATTGTTCTTCATCCATTTCAGATTCGTCGGGAGCGTCGCCTTTCATTCCACATTTATCATCACACCCAGCCTGATTTAATCTCTGACAACTAAAATCAAATTCATCACAACCCACAGCGATACATTCTTGCATACACGCCTCACTTTCATCAGCAGGCGCCGGCTGTTCACTCTCAACACCACACTCAGATCCACATGCCACGGATGCCACAGTCCTACATTCCATGTCACTTTCATCACAACCTCGAATAGTACACTCAACCATACAAGCCATATCAGCATCAGTTGGCCCGCCCATCATTTCATCATCCCCCCCACTCATTCCTTCAAGAGGTCCTCCGACTACACTCCCTGTAATAGAATAATTCACTCCAAAGGCAATAATTAAAACCGCAACAATAATTCCAACAATAATCTGCCACTTTTTCATAGAATATATAGTAATCAGAACTTTATAAAATTACTTCTCCAAAGAAGAAGCAACATAAATTTATAAATCATCAAAACACAAGATTATAATCAATATCCAGACCTTATGAACAACAAGATTCCTATCGGACCAAAAAAATTTCTATTTGTAACATTGGACTCATTAATTGGAGATATCGCCTGGCAAATTAAAAAAGAAGGTCACGAAGTAAAATATTTCACTAAAAATCCTGAAGACCAAGATATCGCTGACGGTTTTATCGATAAAGTAGATAATTGGGAAAAAGAAGTAGAATGGGCTGATGTTATTGTTTTCGACGATGTTCTGGGTCAAGGAACAAAAGCAAAAAAACTTAGAGATGCAGGAAAGTCTGTAATAGGTGGAACCCCCTATACAGATAAACTTGAAGATGATAGAGCCTTTGGTCAAGAAGAGTTAAAAAAATTCGGAATCAATATAATTCCATATAAAGATTTCACATTATTTGATGATGCAATTGAATATGTAAAATCCAACCCTGGAAAATATGTTATAAAACCTAGTGGGGAAGCCCAAAATATGAAGGGACTACTTTTTATAGGAGAAGAAGAAGATGGAAGAGATGTTATTCAAGTTCTAGAAGATTATAAAAAAGCATTATCAAAAAAGATTCCAATTTTCCAATTACAAAAAAGAGTTACTGGAGTCGAAGTCGCAGTAGGAGCATTCTTTAATGGGGGAAAATTCGTCTATCCAATTAATGTTAATTTTGAACATAAAAAATTATTTCCAGGGAACCTTGGACCATCAACAGGGGAGATGGGAACTTCAATGTTTTGGAGCCAACCAAATAAAATATTCAATCAGACACTTTTAAAAATGGAAAAAAAACTTTCTGAAGAAAATTATGTGGGATACATTGATCTAAATTGTATTGTTAATTCAAATGGAATTTATCCCCTAGAATTTACCTCCAGATTTGGATATCCGACGATAAGCATACAACAAGAGGGGATGATAACTCCGATAGGTCAATTCTTTTATGACCTCGCAAATGGAAATGAACCCAATCTAAAAGTTAAAACTGGATTCCAAATAGGAATTAGAATTGTTGTACCTCCATTCCCATTTAGGGATAAGAAAACTTTTGAGATAAGGTCTAAAGATTCAATTATTTATTTTAAAAAACCTACAGAAGGAGTCCACATAGAAGATGTAAAGTTAGTTAATGGAGAATGGATTGTTACTGGAAATTCGGGAGTAGTATTGATTGTCTGTGGAGCAGGCCAAACAATGAAGCAGACTCAAGCTCAGGTTTATAGTAGAATCAAAAATATAATGATACCCCACATGTATTATCGGGATGACATCGGAGACAGATGGTTTGAAGACTCTGATAAACTTCATAGTTGGGGATATCTAAGAGAACTTTAATTTTTTCTTCTTACTAGACTTATTACCTAACTTCAAAACAAAAATTATCAAAGCGACAACAATCACAATAAACCCGACATAATACAAAAAATTCTCTTCCGGACTCGGAAAGAAAAACATAACTATCAATCCAATGACTCCAATTATAATCGCAATAAGTTTATTGGTCTTCACTTTATCAACCTCTTCAAAGTTTCCCCAGCAACCTTAAAATCAGCCCGCCTCTCCGATAACCTCATAACCTGCCCAATCAAAAAATTCAACGAAGCATCTTTCCCACCCTTATACTCATCAACCACATGAACATTCTCCGAAATAACTTGCTTACATAAATTCTCAATCGCTACATCATCAATATTAGAAATCTCTCCCTTGTGCTCCTTCAACGAAAACGACTTCGGAATAAACTCATTCATTATCTGCTTCCCCTTCAACACCGTAATCTCATTCTTAGAAACTGCCTTAATCAACTCTGCCAAATGCTCAGGCAAAATTTCAACATCCTCGTCTTCAAGCGTCATCTTATTATAATTCAAAACTCGAAGCAACTCAATCGTAATCCACGAAATATATTTCTGAGGGTCAATCCCAAATTCAGATAGCTTCTCAAAGAACTCAACCAACTCCAAATTCCTCGTCAAAATCTTCGCGTCCTTCTCACCAACAGAAAACTTCTTCAACAACTTCCCCAATTTCTCTTCAGGCATCTCGGGCAAATTTGCCTTAATCTTCGCAACAACTTTCTTATCAATCTTAATCACTGGCAAATCCGGGTCAGGAATAAACCGATAATCCGCAGCACCTTCCTTAGACCGCATCTTAATCGTCTTGCCCAACTTCTCATCGAAAGCCAAAGTTTCTCGTTTCTGAACTTCGCCATTATCGTGCGCCTCAATCTGCCGAGCAATCTCATAATCAATCGCCTTTCTAATCTTCTCCAATGAATTCAGATTCTTCATCTCAACTCTCTCGCCATAAGTCGAAACATTCACATCAACTTTAATCCCAGCATTCTTTCTAACCGCTTTAATATAACTCAACGACAAAACCAAAGCTTTCAACCATTCCACAACTTGTTCCGAATCAGAAAACTCAGGTTCGGTCACAATCTCAACCAATGGCAAACCCGACCGATTATAATTAATCTTCCCCGAATCAGGATTCCACTGCGCTGGGTCCTCCTCCAAATGCGCCTCAGTAATATTTATCCCCTTAAACTTCCCTCCAGTAGCACACGGAACCGCATGTGCCCCAGAAATCGTCGTCTGATAACCCTTCGGCAAATCCGCCCAGTTGTAATGCTTCCTCTGCCATACCAAAGGCTTCTCATTAATCTTAGATTTAAGAACAAGTGCAATCTGAATCAATTTTTCTATTGCAGCTGAATTGGGAGCCATTGGCTTATTCCCTGGCTGCCCAGTACAAATTGGACAAACATTAGAATTATTCTCACTATCTAAAAAATCAGTTTTACACATACAAAATAGTTTCTCATCAGTATTCAAATAGCCATGAATCTCCAAACCTATTTTTACTGGAAATGCCTTTTCCCCCACCATGATAGAATAAGACCTAAGACCTTTTTATGGCTTTTGATACTAGCCTCGAATAGTCGCCAATCGCTCCTGAATACAAAAAGCCCGCATAGCAACTTCCGACGCAGGAGTAGAACCGCCACACTCCAGCTTCTGAAACAATTCCCTTGCCATCTCTATTTTGTCCATCTTTTTTCCCTATCCATTTATTTTCACCCCTCTTTCCTCCAGGAACTGCATCACCGCTTTATCCACCAGGTTTCGCTTCGACGGAAATTCCACCCTAGTTTTCCTATCAGAAATATAACCTTCAATCTCCTGGTCAATCCATTTACTCAATCGAATCGCCGTATCTTTTCTCTTTAGTGAGGTTACCATAAATTCAAAACTTTAGTTTTTAATTTCGCAAGGACTCTGTCATTGCATAATCTAAAATTTAATTCATTAGTCAACTCGGTTACCATAAATATACTAATGGTAACCATTACTATTTAAAGGTTATGTAAATATTAATCTCCCATGAAACAAATAACCTCGAACAAATCCTTTAAATACCAATAAATATTATTTCATAAGTGGTAAAGAAAACATCTAAGCCTGAAGAAAATCTGGTTAAACAACTACCAAAAATAAAAAAATTCAATACTTTTTCAGGAGTACTTATGCCCTCCCTATTAACAATATTGGGAGCAGTAATGTATTTTATTCTTCCCCAAGTCCTAGGAGGATTAGGATTATTAAAAACCATTTTGATTATATTGATTGCCCACTCAGTAACAATTGCTACCGCATTTTCGATATCGGCAATAGCAACAAATATCCAAGTAAAGGGGGGAGGATTATATTACCTTATTTCAAGAAGTTTAGGTTCTGAATTTGGGGGAAGCCTAGGAATCCAATTATATTTAGCACAAACAATAGCTTCAGCATTTTATGCTATAGCATTTGCAAGAGGTATAAGTAGCATACTAACTTACTTTAACATTTTCATAATTGAATCTCACCTAGCCCTCGCATCTATTGCCCTTTTCGGATTAATGGTTTTTGTAGGAGCGAAATTTGTTATTAGAATTCAATATTTCATCTTAGCTGCGATTGCCTTAAGTTTAATCTCAATTTTCTTAGGCCCTCAAACAGGTAGCATCTCAACAGCATTTTTCACCTCTTCAGCACTTTCTTTTTGGGTTGCTTTTGCAATGTTTTTCCCGGCAGTAACGGGTATTGATGCCGGGGTTGGAATGAGTGGTGAATTAAAAGACCCAAGAAAAAGTTTAGTCAAAGGAACATTTTATGCGATTTTTATTACAATGTTTATTTATTTAGCCCTAGTAATTAAATTAGCATTTTCAACAAGTCAAGAAGCTCTTTTTACAAATCCTCAGATTATCCAACAGGTTGCATTATTTTCACCATTGGTTCTTTTAGGGATTATAATGGCAACATCTTCCTCAGCATTAAGTAGTTTAATGACTGCCCCAAGATGTTTAGTCGCAATGTCTGAAGATAAAATACTCCCAAAATTCCTTAATTTTTTAGGTAAAAAAAGCGGCAAAGATGGAGAGCCAAGAATAGCAATCACAGTAAGCTTAGCAATCGGTATTGGGATAATTTTATTAGGTTCATTAGAATATGTAGCAATAATTGTTTCCATGTTTTTCTTATCAGTTTATGGTTGGATTAATGGTGCTGCCTTTTTTGAAAAAATATCCCAGAATCCAAGTTATCGTCCGACATTCAACTCCCCATTATTGATTTCATTTTATGGAATGATAGCAGCATATACAGTTATGTTTCTTTTTAATCCGGGAATAATGGCATTAGTAATTATTTTACAAGCATTATTATTTTTTCTTCTTTCCCGATCTAAAAAATCGATGAAAATTGAAGGTGTTTGGGCAGGAGTTTCATTTCGACTAATGAGATTCTTAATAAAATTAATGGATAAAAGTTCAAAAAGCATAAAGAATTGGAGACCGACAATTTTGGCATTTTCAACAGAAAAACTAAACAACCACCCAATTGCAAATATATTAGATTGGATTGGTTCAAAAAGTAGTTTTACAAAAATGTACTTCCTACATAAAGGAAAAATAAATGAAAAAAATATTGAAAAAAATAAAGAAACCCAAAGTGATCTTTCAAATTATATAAAAGAAAATAATCTTGAGATTTTCCCAAGAAGTGTAATTAGTCATAATCAACAAAAAACAATAGAAAATCTTATCCAAGCTGAAACAGTTGGAAACATACCTCTAAATACAGTTTTGATTGACTTCGAAAATGTAATAAAAATAAATGAACTTGTAGAAAATCTAAAAGCATTAAATAAAAACCTTGTAATCGTGAGAAATCAAACCGGATTTACTAACTTTAAAACTCTTGATGTTTGGTGGAGTTCAAGAAAAAATGGGAATCTCATGATTCTTTTAGCATACCTCATAACTCATTCAAAAAAATGGTTGGCAAAAGGAGCTATAATTAGAATTTTTAATATAGTGGATAACAAAAAACAGGGGGAAGCAGATATGAGACATCTCAATAACATACTGAAGCAATCCCGTATAGAAAACATAGAACTAAATATTATTAAAGAAAAAAATTATAATATCAAAGAGAAAATAAATAAACTTTCTTCTGATGCAGACCTAACGATTTTAGGACTTACAAACCTTAAAAATAAATCTAATAAAGAAATAAGAGAACACATTAAAGAATTTACAAAAAATTTAAACGTGAGCCTAATCGTATTCGCCAATGATGAAATAGATTTTAGGGTCAACTAAATTATTAATTCTAGATAATCCCAAACTTTTTATAGCTCCTAAGATTAGGTTAATCATGAAAACAAAAACATTCCAACCGGGCGATAAAGTAGCCCTGCAAACAAAAGGAAAGTTGTGGAAAGGTCACGCTCTAGAGTCCCACGACCCAGAAGTCATACTCCTAAAATTAGAATCAGGTTATAATATTGGAATTAGAGAAAGAGAAATCATCGACGCTAAAGTTCTTGAAAAATCTAAATCTGTCGCAAAAGGGGAAGCAGAAATATCCTTAAATAAAAAATTAAGAAATGTTGCTATGATTATCACGGGGGGAACAATTTCCTCAAGACTCGACCCAAAATCAGGAGCAGTAATTTCTACAGATGCCGAAGAAATTCTAAACATTGCTCCAGAAATAAAAGACATTTGTAATATTATAAAAATAGAAACGCCCTTCATGAAATTCTCAGAAGACATGGATCCTCAAGACTGGAAAAAGATTGCAGAGATTGCAGAACAGTTATTAAACAATCCAGAAATTGATGGACTGATTATCACACACGGAACTGACACCTTGCATTACACCTCTGCAGCACTTTCATTTTTTCTTCAAGGGCTAAACAAACCAGTTGCACTAACCTATTCACAACGATCAATCGATCGAGGTTCTACCGACGCTAATTTAAATCTTGTTTGTGCAGCAAGATATGCAATTTCAGATATTGCAGAAGTCGCCTTAATCGGACACAAGGACATGAACGATAATATTTGTATAGCAATGCCTGGAACAAATGTCTTAAAGCTCCATACCTCTCGTCGAGATGCATTTAAGACAATTAATGATAGCCCCCTAGCAGAAATAACAAAAGATAAAATAGAAATCTTGAGAGAATTCAATGCAAGAAATAATAAAAAAGTAAAACTCGATGCAAAATATTTAGACAAAGTCGCTATAATAAAAATAGTACCTGGACAAGGTCCAGAAATATTAGACTTCTATGAACAACAAGGATACAGGGGAATCATTCTAGAATTAACTGGGCTTGGACATGTCCCAGGAAAACAATCACAAAAAAACTGGATTCCAAAAATAAAAAAAGCAATAGAAAACGGAATGATTATTTGCGCAACACCCCAGACTATCTATGGAAGACTTAATCCAAATGTCTACTCCACCGGTAGAGAACTACAGAAAACAGGGCTAATCTTTTTAAAAGAAATGTTATCCACAACCGCTCTTGTTAAACTGTCTTGGGTCCTCGGACACAAAAGTTGGAATCCAAAAGAAAAAATGCTAGAAAATATCTCGAGAGAATTTTCCCCTTCCGGAGGAGGGGTATGCCCTGCGGACGCCCGAGATATTAAAGCCTAAATTAAAGGAAGTTGAAGCTTCAAGAAACCTTGGTGTCTTAAGCTAATTAGTTAAAATATTTCTTTGTGGAATCCTTAAAAAGCAGATACCAGGCTATTAACCCATTAATCATAATTCCTAAAACACTTGTGAGGTAGTAAGCACTTGTCAGAATAACTATCGAATAGATTATACCTAAAATTGAAACAACCACTGTAACAACTCGAGACCAATTTTGAGCCTTCAACAACCCTCTAGCCACATAATATATCAAAACACCTAGACCAACTAATAGAATACCAATACCAATAAAAGCAGGAGGGGATACGCCTTCAAGAGCAGTTCCGGATAACTGGCCTAGTCCAAGTATCTGAAGTGAATCATATACTGAGAACATTTGCAAGCCTCCGATAACCATCAACCCAGCCATAGCAAAGGAAAAAACCACAAGGATCCAAATCCCTTCAGGAATATTTTTTATATCTTTAACCATATTTACCTCCCTTAATAATAAAAACAACTTATTTAAACCTTCACATACTTCCCAGGTTATGGAACACGACTATAAAAAATTAGGACTAAAATCCGGGCTAGAGATTCATCAGCAGTTAAACACAAACAAACTTTTCTGTAACTGCCCATCAATCCTAAGAACCGACGAACCAGAATACACAATAGAAAGAAAACTCAATCCAGTGATTGGAGAAACGGGAGAGATTGACATCGCAGTAGCATATGAAAAAGAAAAAGGTGAAAAATTTGTTTACCAAGTTTATAACACAAACTGCCTTGTCGAATTAGATGAAGAACCTCCACACCAAATAAACAAGGACGCATTAAAGATTGCACTTCAAATCGCAACCCTCCTAAATTGTAAAATCTTTCCAATCACCCAAGTCATGAGAAAAACCGTAATCGACGGGTCAAACACGACCGGATTCCAACGAACAGCATTAATAGCTCACGACGGTTACATAGAAATATCCGCAGGAGGCTCACCAGAGTCATATCCGAAGAGGAAAAAAATCACAATCGACGCAGTAATGCTCGAAGAAGACTCAGCAAGACCAGTATCTGAAACCGAAGATTCAAAAACTTACAAACTAGATCGGCTCGGAATCCCATTAGTTGAAATCGCGACTGGCCCACACATGCATACCCCCGAAGAAATAAAAGAAGCTGCGCTAAAAATTGGAGAAATTTTAAGGGCTTGTAATGTAAAACGGGGAATTGGAACAATCCGACAAGATGTAAACATTTCAATAAAAGGAAGCAAACGAGTCGAAATCAAAGGATTCCAAGATACAAAAATGATGATTAAAACAATAGACAAAGAAATTGAAAGACAACTAGAATGTATAAAAGAAAAATCTTGTAAAAATGAAGTTCGTGGGGCACTTCCCGACGGAACTTCCAAATTTCAAAGGCCAATGCCAGGAGCAGCAAGAATGTATCCAGAAACTGATGTTCCATTATTAAAAATCTCACGAGAACTAATCGATGAAGTGAATAAAAACCTACCAAAACTTTCATCAGAGCACAGAGCATTCCTAGATGAATTCGGATTAAACGAAGAACTTGTGAAACTAGTTCTTAAGAGAAACAAAGTTGAAGATTTCAAAACTCTTATCCAGGAATACAACAATCCAAACTTAGTTGCAAAAATGTTAACACTCTTCCAGCAGAAAAAGGAAATCGAAGTAGATAAATTAGAAGAAATATTAGAAGCCGTAGCAAAAAAGAAAATTTCGGAAAATGATGTTAAAACAATAATGCAAAAAATCGTTCAAGGAAAATCATTGGAAGAAGCTTCTGAAAAAGCAGACATTGATTTAAAATCAGAAGCAAAAAAAATCATCAAAGAAAAACCCGGACTTTCTCAAGGAGCATATATGGGTCTTCTAATGGGAAAATTCAAAGGTCAAGTTTCTGGAAAAGAAGTGAGTGATGTTTTAAGAGAATTATTGTAAAGATTACTCTTCCACCCGGGGAACACAAAAAGTAATACTTCCAAGAGTTACATCTGGCTTCAATTTTTTCCAATAACCCGGATTAAATTCACAAACCTTCTCATAACTTGTAGATTCATCAAAATAAGCAGTCCATTTATCTTGATTTTCATAATTGAGATCCTTCCCATTCAAGACATCTGCAGAATCATCTAAACATCTTTGATAAATCATTTCCTCATATTCATTTCTCTTCAAATCTCCGATTGCCTGTTTCCAATTTTTGTTTTTCTTAGAACCAACACAGGTATACCTCGAATCACCCTTAACAACACCCTCGAGAGAATTTCGATAACCTTTTTTCCCAACTCGGTTTGAAATGGTTTTTCCAATTGCTTCCCGAACTACCTTAGGCTGATTAGCACCCTCACCATAAATAAACTATCCCAAAATTTCATAACCTTGAGGCCTAGCATTTTTCTCAACAACATTCTCAAAACTTTCAATAACTGAATCATAAACATCCTCAACTACAGAAAAGGTCCTAGAGATAGGAACCGGATTAATTTGAGTCGCCTCGACAGTTTGCCTATATTTCAAGGCTCCAAAAAGACCAATAAATCCCGCAAAAAGAACCATACCCGTAATCAACCCACTACCTTGATTTGTTTTATCTTTCATCTCACTTAACCTCCTCAACAATTTTAATGTCAATATCGACAATCGTCCCCTTCGGTAAATCTCCTTGCAATAACTTAGGTATAACAATAATAGAGTTAGCACCAGCACCTGCAACTTTCTTTCTAATGGTAAATTGTTTTTGTCCCATCTTATTGTAATAAAATTACAATTTTCCCCTTATAAGCCTTTCGGTTTGTTATTATTACAAAGTAACTACATATACCCTAAGAAACAAATTAATCCAAGAATGTCAACTACTCCGGACTAAAGTCCGGAGCGTGACCTGCCAATTTCCAAAACCTAATTCCAATGTTTACTTTGCGATTCCTCTATGTAATATCTAATCCTCTCTGTTGTGACACATCCGATACTTCGAGCGAAATATCCTTCACTCCAAAATTTCTTGCCCCATAGAAAACTTTTGAAAAGTTCCAAGTGATTTTTTCTCATCATCCTCGACGAGAAACCTTTCAAA
>Ga0180009_10002544_pt1 | contig 21436 bp, 21 predicted proteins | sample OS_PC_MetaG_FD_123537 | JGI IMG/M metagenome (GOLD analysis project Ga0180009, IMG submission 123537) | Groundwater microbial communities from the Aspo Hard Rock Laboratory (HRL) deep subsurface site, Sweden - OS_PC_MetaG | ecosystem: Environmental > Aquatic > Deep subsurface > Groundwater...
ATTTTTATTCACATTTGATTAGGTACCTTATACTTTATTATATTGTGATTAATTTTCTCAGCTCAAAGAAAGGCTTTTTCAGCCTCTCATGGATTATAATCATTTCTAGCACCATTTTTTCCATTGGAGGGTTATTTTATTTTTTTTATATATTGGAGTACAGCCTCTCTAAAAGGATTACAATCTTAAGCCAACATCCAGTGAATGTTATTAGCGTCATTGCCGGGTCAAGCATTTTATTTGCTTTGAATCAATTGTGCGTTGAGAAACATATCTACCGGAAGGCAGCACTCATTTTTTGTCTTTTTCCTCTGTCAGGTTTGATAATTGCCGGACAGGCTCGTTCTGCATTCATCGGTATTATTCTGGCAATTATGCTTTTCTTCGGCAACAGTAGAAAAAGAGTGATTATTTTAATGGGAATTAGTTTGGCTGTTTTGGCAATGACCTATAATGAGAATCGTTTAATGGCGTTAAAATTGCGTCTGGATATAAGCAAAAACATAAATTATATTACGTATGAAATTATTAAAGAGCATCCAATAATCGGAATTGGATTTGGCTTGCAAACGTATGGAGAACTTGATTTAAAAAAATATAATAAAAGATTGCCGAAAGAAATACAGGCTAATGAAATAATTGGCGATCCGCATAATATTATACTAGATGTTACCGTCAGGACCGGAGTAGTCGGCCTTGCTTTTTTTGTGTATATAATTTTTACTTTCTTCAAGTTATGTTGGTCATGCGCAAGTAATGGTAAAGACGATTTTATAAAAAGCGGGGCACGTTGTTTCGCAGGTGTTTTTATAGTACTTTTCGCAACGGGTTTGTTTCATCCGATTTTTAGTCATGTTCCTGAAGTATTATTTTGTATAGTATTTTCGGGCATAACTGTATTATGGCGGCTTAATCATGATGTTGGCCCTATCACGACGTCGTAATTTTAAATTGGTATCTGTTTGCTTGTACAAAAACATATGTTCTGTCATTGACAGGGTCTTGCTCTTAAATTATAAGTTACCAGCAGTTCGCAAGCAGGCTTTGCCGTTAAAGGAAAGCAAGATCGGACAAAGTTGACAAATTAAAGTTTATCAGGATGAAAAAGATCAGGGCTCTAATAACAGGCGTAACCGGCATGGTCGGCTCCCATCTTTGTGACTTTCTGCTGGCAAATACGGATTGGGATATCTTCGGCATGTGCCGCTGGCGCAGCCCGTTGGACAATGTTCAGCATCTGCTTGCAAGGGCAAATAAAAAAGATCGGCTTGATTTCATTGACGGGGATCTTAATGATTATGTCTCCCTGCAACATGCTGTTGAAATATCCAGACCTGATTATGTGTTCCATTTAGCTGCCCAGAGTTACCCTACTGTGAGCTTCACATCCCCAATTCATACACTGGATACGAACATCCTTGGAACTGCAAGGCTGCTGGAAGCCCTCAGGCGGGCTGTGGATTTCGATCCGGTCATACACGTCTGTGCTTCCTCTGAAGTGTTTGGCAGAGTGCCGAGGGAACAGCTTCCCATTCACGAAGAAAGATCTTTTCACCCGGCCTCACCTTATGCTATTTCCAAGGTCGGAACGGACCTTTTGGGACGGTTTCATGCCGAAGCTTACGGGCAAAAGGTGATGACTACCCGCATGTTTACCCACACGGGCCCCAGACGCGGCGATGTATTTGCGGAATCCACTTTTGCCAAACAGATCGCCATGATTGAAAATGGCATGATTCCTGCGGTGGTCAAAACCGGAAATCTGAATTCCCTGCGGACCTGGTCGGATGTGCGGGATGCTGTCAGGGCGTATTATCTGCTGGTTACGGTGAATCCCATCCCGGGCGAGTACTACAATATCGGCGGAACTTTTTCCTGCACGGTCGGTGAAATGCTGGATCATCTGCTTTCCCTTTCCACTAAAAAAGACATCAGGGTCGAAACCGAGCAAAGCCGGCTGCGCGTTCTGGATGCCGACCTCCAGGTTCCGGACACCACCAAGTTTAAGAAGCATACCGGATGGGAGCCTGAAATTCCTTTTGAGAAAACCATGCAGGATTTGCTCGATTACTGGAGGAAAAGGGTCAAGGCCGGCGAAATATTTTTGACGCGATAATGATGAAAAATAGAACCAATGATCCAAGACTAACCGCTTCCCAGTGTTTCTCTCTGATCCCTGTTCAAGCCATCCATGAAAACCAGTGGTTTACAGTCAGAAATCGCAGTGTATTATTTACAACCGAAAACCGGCACCCACAGGCCATCATTCTGCCGATCGTTGATAATATCAATGGCACTTGAAGACAAAAAAATATTTGTGGCAGGAGCATCCGGACTGGCCGGAACAAGCATCATTCAGCATATCCTGGACAATTATCCTTTCACACGAATCAAGGGCACTTATTTATCCACGCAGCCTTTCCTTAAAGATCAACGGATTGAATTTGTTCAGGCGGATTTGAGGAACAAAGCAGATTGCAGGCTGGCAATGCGAGGATGTGACCTGGCCGTCATGGCCGCCGCCAACACCGGTGGTGCACGCGCTGCCTATGATCAGCCGCAATTGCAAGTAACCGATAATCTTGTTATGGACGCAAACCTGCTTGAAGCCTGTTATGTTGAAAAGGTTACCAGGATTATTTTTATCTCCAGCGCATCGGTTTACCAGGAATTTGAGGGCCATATAAAAGAAAACCAACTTGATTGGAATCAAGACCCGCATCCTGTCTATTTTGGCGTCGGCTGGGTAAAAAGGACGATTGAAAAGCTGTGTCAATTCTGGCATGATAAATTCGGTCAGGAAATTGTTGTTCTCCGGGCAGCAAACATTTATGGCCCTTATGCCAAATTTGACCCCGGACAATCCAATTTTATCCCGGCTTTGATAAGGAAAGCCATAGACAGAATGGAACCGTTTGAAGTTTGGGGGAATCCGGATGTAACCAGAGATGTCATTTTCGCATCGGACTTTGCAAAGGCTGTCTGCCTTTTTTTAGCAAAAGGGGATGTCAAATTTGACATTTATAATCTTGGCACCGGCAAGGCCGTAACAGTCGGTGATGTGGTCGGTCAGGTTCTCAAATGTGCCGGGCATGTACCTAAAAACATTATTTATTCGGATAATGAACCAACGACAATTCAGTTTCGAGTCCTTGATTGCGGCAAAATGAAAAATGCTGTCGGATGGACGCCGGCGACTTCCCTTGCAAAAGGATTGTACAGCACAACCGAGTGGTGGATTAATAATAAATCATGGTGGAAAAAATGAAGACAAAACAGCATGATGCCATTGTTCTCTCCAGTTCCGAAGAAAAAGATGCGCAGGGGAAGCTTGTCCAACTTTTGAAGTCAACCCCCATTCCGGACGACGAGCTGTTGGCAAATCTCGGCCTTTTTCTAACCTCGAAAAACTTGTCCAGGCTGCTCTTTTTTTATGAGATCTACAAAAAAATCTTACACACCCACGGTATCATTGTTGAGTTTGGTGTGCGCTGGGGACAGACTTTGTCTTTGATGTCAGCTTTGCGCGGAATTTTCGAACCTTTTAATCGTCATAGGAAAATCGTCGGTTTTGATACGTTTGAGGGATTCAGGGGCCTCTCTTCCACTGACGGCGAAAAGTGTCGATGTACGAACGGGTCATTCTCTGTATCGGATAATTATGAAAAGACTCTTGATGGAATCCTCAGCATGCAGGAGCAGCTGAATCCGGTCAGCCATCTAAAAAAATACGAAATTATCAAAGGTGATGCCATGGAGACCATCCCGGAGTATTTCGGGCAGCATCCGGAAGCACTTGTTTCCCTGGCGGTATTTGACTTCGACATTTATCAGCCGACCAGGGCGGCATTAGAAGCGGTTCAGCCAAGGCTTTTCAAAGGGAGCGTGCTTGTTTTTGACGAACTGTGTGACGATATTTTCCCCGGAGAAACCGTGGCACTTATGGAAACAATGGGGGTTTCAAATCTGCGTATTCAGCGCTTTCCCATGACGGCGAGAATCTCATATGCGGTGATAGAATGATAGAGGCGTGTAAAAATATCAGAAAAGAGGTTCTAAGGATTTCCGAATTCAGCGGGCATGGTCACATCCCGACCTGTTTTTCAGTGGTGGAATTTCTCTTTGCGGTTTATGCAAACATGAAACACAACCCCCAAAATCCGCAATGGGAAGAAAGGGATATATTTATTTTAAGTAAAGGGCATGCTGCTCTGGCACACTATTGTGTGCTGGCCCATTTTGGTTATTTCCCCATTGAGAAAGTATACTCATTCGGAGCTTTTGGTTCTAATTTCGGCTGTCACGCAGACAGGTTGAAAATACCGGGTATCGAGGCATCTACCGGATCGCTGGGACACGGAATCGGCCTGGCGGTCGGCATGGCCCTGGCATTTAAGATTAAAAAAACGACCCGCAAGGTTTATACAATCATCGGAGATGGTGAGTCCAATGAGGGCACGGTATGGGAGGCGCTTCTTGTCGCGGATAATTTAAAATTGGACAACCTCACAATTATTTATGACAACAACATGTCACACGCCCGGGGACTTCAAATAACCAATCCTGTGAAGAAATATGAGGCTTTTGGTTGTCACACTCTTGAGGTTGACGGCCATGATGTCGAAGCCTTAAAAGATGCTTTTTCCCTTGAGCCAAAAGGCCTAAAGGGTATTATCGCCAACACGGTTAAGGGATACGGTTGCCGCGAGCTGTCCGAAAACCATTATGCCTGGCACAGGCGGTCACCCGACGCTGAAGAACTCAGCTGTCTTTTGGAGGAAATTGGATGCGCCGACAGTTTAAAGAAACCATAATGGATCTGGCAGCAAATGATGCCTCCATCGTTCTAATATTCGGGGATGTTAGTGTGTATCTGTTTAAGGAGTTTGCCGAAAAATACCCCGAGCGGTTTTACAATATGGGAATTTGCGAAAACACCCTGATCAGTGTTGCCGGCGGTTTGAGTTCGCAACATTTTACGCCCTTTGTGCACACCATTACTCCATTTGTGACCGAGAGAAGCTACGAACAAATCAAAATCGATTTATGTTACAATAGATTCCCGGCCAATATCGTTACTTGCGGGGCATCCTTTGATTATGCCTGGGATGGGGCGACTCACCACTGTTATACAGACCTGGCTATTTTGCGTCTTTTGCCGAACATTGAAGTGCTTCAACCCGGTTCCAGAAACGAATTGGATGTTTTGCTCAGAAGCCAGTACAATAGCAATAAAACCACTTATTTTCGCCTTTCTGATCATCCTCACAACATCGACTTGCCGGTTGAATTTGGTAAAGGCTTTGTGGTCAAGGATATCGGGGCAAAAGTTACCGTCATGACGGCAGGCCCCCTTTTAGGCAATGTACTGAAAGCAGTTGGCGATTTAGACGTCAATCTTGTTTATTTTCAAACGATTAAGCCGATAGATACGGAAATAATCATGCGGTATAAGAATAGCATGATTCTGGTAATTCATGATGCTTTCGGTTTATATGAGTCAATTTGTGAGGTGCCGGATTTATCTATATCCTATCATGGTTTAAAAGATGAATTTATCTCTTGTTATGGAGCTCTGGGTGATATCAGAAAACAAATAGGTCTGGATGTTGATTCGATCAGAGCAGTCGCTCAGAGGCTAATTGTTGAAAAGAAAAAATCATTAAAATGTTAGAATTAATAGAAAATCCAAGATTATATAATATAACCTTAAAAAATTTTGCTGATCTTTTTGGTGCTGCTGTCGAAGAGTTTTCCGGCGACTGCAAAAAATTGATTGCAGCTACGGATTTTCGATATCAAATTGTCGGGAAAGAAGAATACAATCAAATATTGCTCGATGTTCTTAAAAAGTTGGATACCGACCGGTTGCCCGTATCAGGAAAAGAAAGAAAAGATGATTGGGAAAGGGGCTGGTCAGAAAATGTTAACGGATTTATTCGAAACAATCATGACCTTTCCCAGCTAGTCCCCAAATATATCCAGCCTATAAAAAATACTATAAAAAGATTCAATCGGAATTATATTAAGCCCGCTGACCCAAATTTTGAACTCAATTTTTACACCGTCTATCGCCGTTTCTTTTTTGAAAAATACCTTTCGGCGTTTGATTCGATTTATGAATTTGGGTGTGGCACCGGTTACAACCTCTACATTCTAAGTCAGCTGTTTCCGGAAAAAAAGCTTTTTGGACTTGACTGGGCAATTGCTTCGCGTGATCTTGTGAATAAAATCGGTGAAGCTTTTAATGCTAATATTACCGGCAGATTATTCGATATGTTCTCGCCGGATGATAGTCTTGAAATAAATGATAACAGCATCTTTATCACCCTCAATTCAATGGAACAGTTGGGCGGCGATTTTGAGGCTTTTTTAAATTTCATTCTAAACAAGTCGCCTTTACTGGTTATAAATTCCGAACCGCTTGTTGAATTATACGACCCCAAAGAGCTGCTGGATTATCTGGCAATAAAATATCACCGCAAAAGGGGCTACTTGAATAATTATCTGACAAGATTAAAACAACTGGAAGCCGAAGGCAAAATACAAATTTTAAAGATGATCAGGATATACTTTGGCAGCTTATTTCATGAAGGATACTCGCTCGTAATATGGAAACCTTTGTAATAACGCAGGGGGTGTGTGATTTTTTATAAAGACAAGGTCGTACTTGTTACAGGTGGCAGCGGCTTGGTGGGAAGCCATATTGTTGAGGAGCTGTTAAAGCACGATGCCAGGGTGCGAGTTCCAATCCACAAAAGATCCATGCCGGTATTCAATGGGCGTGTCGAGACTTTTCACCTAAATTTGATGAGGGACGACGATTGTTTTAAGGCTGTAAAAGGAGTGGATTATGTCTTCCACGCCGCCGGTGCTGTGGGCTCTGCCGCCCTGAGGGTGGATAAAGCCATGGCTGCGATTACATCGAACCTTATCCTTACCTCTTTAATGTTACAGGCAGCGTGGTCTGAAGGGGTTAAAAGGTTTCTTCTTTTTGGAAGCAGTACCGGCTATCCGGTTGCGGATTACCCCATAAAGGAAGAAGAAATGTGGAATGCCCCGCCTTATCAGGGGTATTTCGGTTACGGCTGGATGAGGCGCTATCTGGAGCGACTTGGTGAGTTTGTTCACAGTCAGTCACAGGTGAAAATAGCTTTGGTGCGTCCTACCGCTGTCTATGGTCGGCGGGATAACTTCGATCCTGAGTCGAGCCACGTAATTCCGGCACTGATTCGGAGAGCGGCAGCCAAGGAAAATCCATTTGAAGTATGGGGCAGTGGGGATGTGGTCCGTGATTTTATCCATGTATCAGACCTTGCACGCGGTTGTCTTTTTATGTTGGAAAAACATGCAGTATGCGATCCTGTCAATATCGGCTATGGCCAGGGATTAACGATTAAAGAAATAGTGCATGTCATACTCGAAGCCGCTGGTCATGAAAACGTGAAGGTGATATTCAATACATCCAAACCCAGCGCCATTCCCATTCGGCTGGTTGACACCTCCAAAGCCAAAAAGGTTTTGGGCTTTGAGCCTGAAATTACAATAAAAGACGGAATCAGGGATATGGTCGATTGGTATGTCAATACAAAATTAAAGTCTGCTGAATAGATGGATAGTTATTTAAAAGGAAAAAAAGTTTTGGTTACCGGTGGCACCGGGCTGATTGGAATTCCCCTTGTTAAACAATTACAAAGTATTGGTGCGGATGTCAGGGTAGTGAGTCTTGATGATGAATCGCCATTTGATACGAAAGTGGAGTTTATAAAAGGCGATATCTGCAATAGAGAAATCTGTGAGATGGTGCTACATGATGTTCAGGTTGTATTTCATCTTGCCGGCATTAAGGGGAGTATAGGGGTAGCGCAGAAGAAGGCGTCTACATTTTTGGTAAAAAATATTTTGATGAATACTCACATGATGGAAGCCGCTAGAAAACATCAGATAGAGCGCTTTTTATATGCCAGTAGCATATGCATATATCCACCTGCTCAGATTTTTAAAGAGAAGAACGCCTTTACCGGATTTCCGCATCCTTCCGATAAATTCGGAGGCATGGCCAAACTAATAGGGGAAATGCAGATCGAAGCATATAAGCTTCAATATAACCTTGAAAATTTTCTGACAGTACGTCCGGCCAATACGTATGGGCCATACGACAACTTCAATCCTGTATCAGCATTGATTATACCGGCGCTGATATACCGAGTGTTCGAGGGAGAAAACCCTCTGACGGTATGGGGTGACGGCTCTGCTGTCAGGGACTTTGTTTACTCCGGCGATGTCGCCGGTTTTATGATAAAGATGGTTGAGCAAAATGAAACCGCTCCGTTAAATGTCGGCAGCGGAGAAGCTATAACTATCAAATCCATTGCTGAGACGGTGGTTAAGCACTGTGAGAAGATTTTAAAAAAGAAGATTGACATCCAATGGGATACCACCAAGCCTACTGGTGAAAAGTATAGAGTTACAAGCATAGAAAAGGCCAAATCTATTCTCGGATGGTCACCACAGGTTAGCCTTGATGCAGGCATTGAAAAGACTGTCAAATGGTATAACCTAAATAAATCGAAGCTGACAAAAAGATATACTATCATGACAGAGGAAGATATATAGTGAAAGCAAAAGTAGCATTTGTAAGGCCGCCAAATCTGCAGAAGTCAGGTCAATGGAAAAAACAGGGAGTAATTCGTTGCCCGCTGAATCTTGCACTTTTGGCCGCATTTGCAAGGGAAAGGGGTGAGTACGACTGCTGCATTGTCGATTTTGAAATAACAGAGGCGTCAACACCCGGGGAAATGGCGGAGATTGTATTGGCAGAATCTCCTAAATATGTTTGTATAACGACACTTACCCCGAGATATCCGACTGTTGTCAGAATGGCGGAGCAAATCAAGCGATTGGCGCCGGCGGTTACCATTATTGTTGGTGGTCCCCATGTTACCGGATTGCCTCAAAATGCCTTATATGATCCTATTTCCTATGGAATCATCGGTGAAGGTGAAAAGGCGCTGCTTGAACTTCTAGATGCTCTTGAAGCCGGCTCGGATGTATCAGATATCAAAAACCTGATCTTTCGGCATAATGAAGATGTTGTCGTTAATGAGCCCCGCCCGTTTATTAAAGCTCTGGATGAATTGCCTCTGCCTGCATGGGATCTTATGAATTTTGAGGAATATACCGATCCGGCGTATTTTAAAGGCAGCCATCTGGCAATATTTTCGGAGAGAGGCTGCCCGTATGATTGCAGCTTTTGTGCATCCCGTGTTACCTGGAAGGGAAAACTGCGATCGCGATCTGTCGATAATGTGATGGATGAAATTCGATATATCGTCAATGTTTTGGGCATTAATAATTTAATGTTCTGGGATGATACGTTTGCAGCCAACAGAAAACGAGCCATAGATATTTGTAACCGAATCATAGAGGAAAGACTCAGTATTAATTATACCGTGCAGATCCGCGCCGATTCGGTGACAGAAGATTTGGCTGTTGCCCTCAGGGATTCGGGATGTGCGTTTGCAGCCATCGGCGTTGAAAGCGGGAATGAAATCATACTCAACAGGATCGGCAAAAGGGAAACCAAAGCTCAGTTTGAAAATGCCGTATCGATTATGAAAGACGCAAAGCTTCCCATCATCGCCAGTTATATTCTTGGCCTGCCCGGCGATACCCATGAGACCATAAAGGAAACGATAGAGTTTGCTTTCAAACTTGATGCCGACCAGTCGAAATTTATGATCCTTGCTCCTTATCCGGGTACGAGGGTTTATGATCTTGCAGTTCAAAAAGGGCTGGCCGATCCTGACAACTTCGAACAGATGGAAGCGCTGAATTACTATGATAGTGTTGCCATTAACCTCTCGGAAGTTACCGATCAAGACCTTATCCGTTATCAAGATGAGGCGTATGCCCGTTTTGACAGGATCAAGGGTAGTCTTTGAAGTGCAATAGCGAGCACATTCCTTGCAGAGCTTGTTGAAGCGCAGCGAAAATTCCGAATATCGGGGTCGAAACGAAGTGAAGATTTCGTTTTCGGGGCTGCAGGGATCTTCAAATAGTTGGAGAAGATTAAATGATCGTAAGTAAAACCGGGCTGGACGGTGTTAAGATCGTCAAGCTCGACGTATTCGAAGATCACAGGGGCCAGTATGTGGAAACATACAATGAAAAAGATTATAGGGATCATGGTATTGATGTAAAGTTTGTTCAAGATGATCTTTCTGTATCAAGCCGGCATGTTCTTAGGGGAATTCATGGCGACGATGTTACCTGGAAATTAATATCGTGCTTATATGGGAAGTTTTATTTGGTGGTTGTGAATTGTGATTTAGACTCAAAAAATTTCGGAAAATGGGAATCTTTTGTCCTTTCCGAATACAACAGGCATCAGGTTCTGGTTCCGCCCAAATTTGGTAATGCGCATCTGGTATTGACAGATCAGGCTATCTTTCACTACAAACAAAGTACGTACTATGATCCGCAAAGGCAGTTTACGTACTTATGGAACGATCCGCAGTTCAATATCTGGTGGCCTGTGAAGACCCCTATTTTATCCCGGCGGGATGAAATCGGAGGGTTTGCCGACTACTGTTAACCTAAATTTAAACAAAAAGTTGTCTAGAAAAACCATAGAAAGGTTTAAAGTCTTCTATGATCATCACCAGAACACCTTTTCGTATTTCCTTTTTCGGAGGAGGAACCGACTATCCGGTCTACTACGAGGAATATGGCGGTGCAGTGTTAAACACCACAATTAATAAATATTGTTACATCACCTGCCGGTATCTTCCCCCTTTTTTTGATCACAAATATCTTATTCGTTATTCAAAGAAGGAAATGCCGCAGACAATTGATGAAATCCAACATCCATCTGTACGGGAATGCCTGAGATTTATGGGCATCGACCGTGGTATCGACCTGGTGCATACCGGTGATATACCGGCGATGTCGGGCATTGGTTCCAGTTCCTCCTTTACAGTCGGGTTGCTTAACACCCTCTATGCGCTTCAGGGAAAAATGGTTACAAAACGAAAACTGGCTTTTGACGCAATTCATGTAGAACAAAATTTGATCGGTGAGTACGTTGGATCCCAGGATCAAGTTGCAGCGGCTTTTGGCGGGTTCAACAAAATCGAGTTCGGCGGCAGTGAAGGCATTTTTATTCAACCTGTTACAATTGAGGAGCAAAAGCTGCAATACTTGCAGGATCGTATGTTATTCTATTTCACCGGTTTTTCCAGATTCGCTTCTGATATTGCCAGGGAACAGGTTGAAAACATTTCCCAAAAGCTTAAAGAACTGCATGCCATGAAAGCGATGGTGGACGAAGCGATTGAAATTATTAACGGCAGGATAGAAGGGCTGGATGATTTCGGCAGGTTGCTGCACGAAGCCTGGAACATTAAGAAAGGCTTATCGTGCAAGATATCTAACGGTCAAATCGATCAGATTTACAATGCGGCAATCGCAGCCGGGGCCCTGGGAGGCAAAATCTGCGGTGCGGGCGGCGGCGGATTTATTCTCTTTTTTGTCCCTCCAGAGAATATTGAAAAAGTCAAAGAAACGCTAAAAAGCTTCCTGCTGGTTCCGATTCGTTTTGAAAACCTGGGCTCCCATGTCATCTTCTATTCCACTTAAAGCGGATAAAAACGTCACTGCCTTGATTCTGGCCGGCGGATTCGGCACCCGTTTACAGACCGCTTTGCCCGACCGACCCAAAGTGCTTGCTCCGGTCGCAGGCCGCCCTTTCCTGTCCTATCTCATGGACCAGTTGATTGCAACCGGGTTCCGTCAGGTGATTTTGTGTACCGGATACAAAGGGGAACAGATCAGAGCGGCTTTTGGTGATCAATATAAGGGACTTGACATCCGATATTCCCAGGAACCGGAACCCCTTGGCACCGGCGGTGCCCTGCGCTTCGGGCTGCCGTTTATCAATACGGAGACAGCCCTTGTAACCAACGGGGATTCTTATGTAAAGTGCAATTTGACGGATTACATTACCTGGTATTTCGAAAATGATTTCCAAGCCTCCCTTCTTTTAACCTATTTATCAGATACCAGCCGATATGGACGGGTTGAGGTCGACAACAAAGACCGTATTGTGAAGTTCGCTGAGAAGGACACAAGCCGAGGTCCGGGATGGGTCAATGCGGGAGTTTATATCTTCAATATGGGCCTTCTGGAATCTATTCCTTTTGGGAAACCTTTTTCACTGGAACGGGAATTTTTTCCGAGTCTGATCGGCAAGGGCTTGTATGGATTCCGAAGCGAGGGAGCGTTTATCGATATCGGAACTCCGGAATCCTATGCATTGGCGGAAGAATTTTTTTCCAGGTTGGCTTTATCAACAGCTTGAAGTGATATGAAATAGTGTTTCGTTCCAACTCCGCAATCCAAAATCATATCAATATTATATGTGATCAAGGAATTTCTGAACATCTCTTTTTATCTTATGTTTTATACGATACCTCCAGACTTTTCTTTTATAGAAACTTAATTCATCCGGGGTTACTTCCTTGATGATCTCAGAAAAACCGTTTCTAAAATAATGCCTTACTTTTCCTGATAAAAATTTTTTTCTATAGACTCTTATATCGTTATTGTATATTTTGCTTACGGAATCCAACAAGTCATAAAATTTTTCATTTCTTTGATTTTTGTGAACAAGGCCATAAAAGGAGATTATAGGAAGAAAATAGGGTAGATAACCCTGGATATTAAACTGGTAGTTAAACCCCAATGTTGGATGATATCGATACGGCTCAGATGGATGGTTTTTGGGAAAACAGATTTCAACAACATTTCGACGAAACACGGCATTACTTTCTAATCCATGCTCGTTCGAGAGCCAGAAAGGAAACCAGTCCATTTTTTGTGGAGGGTGGTATTCAAGGTATTCTGCACAAAAAACCTTACCAAGAAGCCCTTCTTCCGAAATAGTTTGACTAAGACCCCATACAGCAGAAATCTGATTATCCGTATCAAGAATTTCAACGGATCTTTTAAACCAGTCCTTGTCATAAATCCCGTCGGAAATAGCCAAAAGAATGATATATTCTCCTCTGGCCATGTTGAAACCTTTCCAAATGGCGTCAAGGATGGAATTATCGCCGTCTTCTTTTTCCGATATCCACCTCAGATGTGAATACTCTTTTAATATCTCAACTGTGTTGTCAGTCGAACCTCCATCAACGATAATATGTTCATAATTATCGTAAGTCTGTTTAAGAACAGATTCGATGGTCTCTCTTAAAAAACTACCGCTGTTCAAGCAAAAGCTGACAACTGATATTTTTGGACTTTCATTATGAGGCAACTTGTTGTAAACCTCTTGATGTTATTATCGCTTCTAGATCTTGAGCGAGCTTCAACATGCCAAATAAGAACAATCGTTAATTGGCATAAAAAATTCATGGTGTCAATTTGTATTCGGTGCTCTGTATTAGATGCTGGAGATTAAATGAAAATAAGTTTCAATCCCAGCATGATGAGCAATGCAGTTCAGTGACGATGCCTATCAATGGGAACAACGTAATGCAGCAGGATATCCGTAATATTTTGTTGATACAGCTTGGGGACATCGGAGATGTGGTGCTTTCCTTGCCCTGTGTCAGAGCCTTAAGAGAGAATTTCCAACAAGCGAATGTGATCGTTGTTGTCAGGGAAAAGGCCAAAGAATTGATAGAAGACTGCCCGTGGGCCACAGGCGTAGTTTCAGTTAATAAAGATAAAAGGAGCTTTATTCAAGAGATCGATTACCAGAAGAATTTTTTCCTGAAATTAAGGAGATATCATTTTGATATGGCGATCGATCTTAGGACCGGAACCCGCGGGGCCATCCTGGCGATGCTGTCGGGTGCACGTCAAAGAATCGGGTTTTATGCTTGGGATGGAAAATTATGGCGAAATAGGTTGTTTACTCATCTTTATTTGCCGGAAACCAAACCCGGAGATTATGTCGCGGATCGCTACCTTGATCTTCTGGTCGCTCACAATATCAAAACCGATCATCGCTGGCCGGAGATTGAAATTCCTTTGGAAAAACAACAAAAAATTAATGCTCTTTTCACCAATAAAAAAATTCCTCCTGATCGGCCTGCGATTGCCATACAGCCTTTTTCATTGTGGAAATACAAAGAATGGGGAATGGATAAGTACATTCAACTGATTACCTGGCTCATATCGGAATATAACGTATCCGTTTTAATCACAGGTTCTCTTGATGAAAGGGAACGGGCAACTGAAATCATAAAAAAATGCCGGCAAAGCACATATAATTTGGCTGGCGAGACTTCCATAGGGACGTTAGCCGCTGTTTTTAAAGCATGCAGTTTATTTATTGGAGCGGATAGTGCCGGCGTTCATATTGCTGCAGCGGTTGGCATACCCACCGTGAGTATTTTCGGACCGTCTTCATCTTTTGATTGGGCGCCGAGGGGAAAAGAACACCATGTAGTCCATAAAGCCCTTCCTTGCGTGCCTTGTAACCAGAAAGGCTGTCAAGGAGGTGGATTCAGTCGCTGTTTGGAAGAATTGACGGTGGATGAAGTCATGGCTGTCGTCAAGCATCAAATAAAATATTCTGGGCTGGAAACTTATGAAAGATCCGTTGAAAAAAATTAGAAAGAGGTTGAGAACATGGAAAAATAATCTTAGATTGAAACGCGAGCTGAATTACTATCATTCTGAGTTTGATACCCTCGGCCTTTCATTACCTGCTGAGGCTAACATACAACGGGCTTTAAAGTCCAAGTACCCGTATTTAAAGCCAAAAGCTAAAGGCAATTTGAGCATTTTGGCTGTCTATCACCATTATAACTGGGAAAACGATTCTTTAAAACCCTCCCTTGCAAAGTTTGGATCGGTGCGACACTACGACTGGTTTGACAAATTCAACCATCAAAGCAAAGACTGGCATACCTCCCTGCAAACAAAAATGAATCAAGATCTCGTCCGACGCGTACGTGAGTGGATCAAAAAAGATGAAACGGATGTTATTTTTTCCTACCTTTCCGGTGAAATCGTGACGCCGGATACGATCCAGGAAATTGCCGCAATGAACGTTCCTAGGATCAATCTATGCTTAAATGACAAAGAGGCGTTTGTCGGCAAGGTGAACAAGGGTTTGGCCTCAGGGTCACGGGATATTTGTCGCCATTTCGATATCTGCTGGACCAGCACCGAGGATGCTTTGAAAAAATATTGTGTGGAAGGGGCCCTCCCCATTTATCTTCCTGAAGGGGCAAATCCTGAAATTCACAAACCCTATGACGTAGAAAAAACAATTGACGTTTCTTTTGTGGGGCAGTGCTATGGTAATCGGCCTGAAATTATCAAAAAAATCGCACTGCAAGGAATCCAGGTTGAAGCTTATGGTTATGGCTGGCCCAACGGACCGCTGTCGACTCAGGAGATGGTTAGGATGTACTCCAGAAGTAAAATAAACCTTGGGTTCGGCGGGGTAGCCGGCCATAAAGACACATATTGCTTGAAGGGAAGAGATTTTGAGATTCCCATGAGTGGTGGACTTTACCTGACTGAATACCATCCTGAATTGGAAAAATTTTTTGATTTGGGAAAAGAACTCGTTACTTATATTGATTTTGACGATTTGCTTGCCAAGATTAATTATCTGCTTACGAACCCGGAAGAAGCGGATCTCATTCGAAAAAGGGGGTTTCAACGCTGTCGGAGGGAGCACAGCTGGGAAAAAAGGTTTGAGAAAATATTCAACCTGATGGGTTTAATTCAGACATCTAACAACTTCGAGTAAAATTTTTTGGAAAAAACATGCGCTTGGTAAAACTTGCCGGATTTTATCTCGATTATTTGAGACTTAAGCGACAGGCAGGAGCATCAGGGCTATCTTTCCCTTTTGGGAGGTTTTATCCATGTTTGGATGACCGCGACACAGATAGCGGTGCTGCTTCCGGGCACTATTTTCATCAGGATTTGCTGGTTGCAGGCCGAATATTTGAGAACAAGCCGGAGCGGCATGTTGATATCGGCTCCCGAATTGACGGTTTTGTTGCCCATGTTGCCGTTTTTCGGGAAATTGAGGTTTTTGACATCAGGCCGTTGAACATCTCTATTCCAAATATCGTTTTTAAACAAGCCGATATAATGGCAACAGACTTTGATATTCAGGATTATTGTGATTCAATATCATCACTGCATGCCATCGAACATTTTGGTCTTGGTAGATATGGTGACAAACTGGACTATCATGGCCACTTGAAAGGGCTGAACAATATATATAACATGCTAAAAGAAGGTGGGAAGTTTTATTTTTCGGTGCCCATTGGTCCACAAAGAATAGAATTTAATGCTCACAGGGTTTTTTCAGTTCATTATTTAATCGAACTGATTCAAGACAAATACCGAATAGATTCTTTTTCATATATCGATGATAAAGGCGATTTGTTCAAAGATGTCCCTTTGAGTCCTCATGATATCGAAAATGATTATGCATGCAATTACGGTTGCGGCATTTTTGAGATGACAAAAGCCTCTACTGTCTGAGGTGATACCGGGCCAGATCAAACTATATCGTTTGAACTGGCTTTTTATTTGTAAGCACTTCACAAAAACAGGTCAAGTTTCTGAAAAAAGGTTTTGGAGCCCTAAATCTGAGGATATCCTTCAATGCTTTTGACCGAGAATATTTCCAGGGTAAAAGATTTTTATCAAATTCTCTGATGTATCGCGTCGTTAATATTTTTTCGGATTCTAAAAGCGCTAAAGCCTGTTTTGAATTGAAGCCGTTCAAACAAAAAAAATGTTTTTCAAGACTTTCGATTAATTCCATTGCTTTTTCTCTGGGGATATCGTCCAGACCGTCAATAGAAATATCGAATGTCACTATAAGTAGTCCATTTGGCTTCAGCATCCTCTTAAACTCCCGAATAATCATATCAAATTCATTGGTATGTTCCAAGACGGATATACAATAAACAATATCGATCGTCGACTCGCCGAATGGTAAGTAACGGATGTCTGCGGGACAGAACTTATTAAGAAGATTTGTAGTTTTATTGATACTGGAAAATATCTGTCCATAAGTTAGATCATGGTCACAGCAATACACTTTTAGGTCCGGATGAGTTGATGAAAGGTAATATGGGAAAAAAGTTGCCCCGGAACCGGCGTCAAGAATGTTAAGATCAGACTTTTGTTGATTATGCATATAGCTGTGGATATGGTAATATACCAAGGGATATTCATATTGCCTGCTCCACTGGTGAAACGGATCGGCGACCCATTTCCGGCCATACCCTTTAAGGTCCGATTTGTTTTTTATTAAAAATTGATTTGAGAACAGCTCCATTGATCGAAACAAACTGCTTTTCAGTACATAGTGATAGGATTCAATTGTTGGGATTCCCTGATATAAATGCATGACTGTTGTCTCCAATAACACCCAGGCGGACGATAACACGGCAAATTTGGCGGATCCAAGGCTGCACTATGCATAAAGAAGGAAAACTGAACAGTGAATCTCAAAGATCGGCTTCATGAATGGATCCAACATTCGGGCTTTTACCATTTGTCGACAAATTTTCGGTGAGGATGATCCGCTTGATGATAGCTTCTTGATTGGCGATTAAAAAGAATCGGGTCCAGTGTGGAACCGATATCTAAATAAGTATTATGACGATTTATTTGCCACATTTCATAGATGATAATGTTACTCAGCGGCCCCGCTGCAACAAGAAAAATCATATGTTCATTTAAACTTGCCTTCAAATCAAGCAAGGCCTTTAAATAGTTTCTATTTTTCTCCCAATATTGAACGCCGTTTCCCTTAACGGGAATAAGCTCCTTAATATTCAGGAATTCTTTTAGTTTGCCGATGTTTGCTTTTGGGTTGGTTACGATGATAATTTGCTTTTTGGTATCATTTAATGTTGAAAAAAAGAGCTCAGTGAACAAATCATAATTTGCGTTCACCCAAATATCTGAAAAAGTAATATATGATAAATTCTGCTGGATTAATTTTTTTAAAAAAAGATAATTCTTTTCGTCCACGTTTGGGCTCGATATTCCATAAACGAAATTTTTATCGACACATGTTAAGGATTTTCTTAAATCCGACCGAAAAATCAAATTCTTATCCTTCTTATAAAGCCATCCATCTTTATTACCTATGGTTATATTTTTTAAGACAGAGGCTTCTCCGTCAGCATACCTTGAGATCGCAAATGAGTCTGAAGTTTTTATTTTTTCTAAAGCGGTATAAAAATCTTTTCTGTGATCTTGCTGCATCATGTCGGTGCTCCTTAGATAGTTTGAAGCTAGCAACGCCCCTCGTTAACTTGCAAAGTTAGAGACAAGGGCCTTGGGCTGTTTGTCAACGGTAGGCCGAACAAGGCTTAAAATAATAGCTAAACACCCTTCTGGCAGGGTGTTACGGTCGGTTCTAACCAAAACTGTTTTACATCGTTTAAAAATCTTTGTATACTCAGCATTTCTTGTATGGGGGGTATTTGCCTGATAACTTGGCTTTATGCATCAAAACCAGCATGAATAGATATCGCAATGTTGATATAATTTCAACTGTATTTCAAGTCAGTGCTCAAATGCAAACAACGGTTTAAAGTGGTGCACATTGACCTCTATTAAAAGCTTTCTTGCTTGACAGTCCGTCTTCATTCCACTATTTCTTGTTACCATCCTTGACCACATCGGCGTTGGTGGAATTTAGGGTGTATCCGCGGCGGAATGAAGTCAATCTGGCTGTGGGTGTTTGAACTGCAACGAGGCACGCCAACTTTGCAGCTTGTCGGATCAACTCGGAGATCCCATTGCAATAGGGCTGCAGGCAGTTTCAATAAAAAGAAGTTGAGTTGGTTATTTTAAACGGCATAGTTGATGATGTCTGACCCGTCAATATCAGTCATACTGACGGCATGGAATCGGCCGCAGTATTTAGAGGAACAGGTTGATGCGGTTTTTTCTCAAACCGTCAAACCGCATGAAATCGTTCTTTGGTACAATCAACCTTCCAAAAAGCTTGGTGTTTTTAAGCAGAAACAGAGGGTTGATTTTAAGAATGCCAAGAGAGTAAAACAGATCATCTGTGATTGCAATTTTGGAATCACGCCACGGTTTTCAATTGCGCCCTTTCTTGAAGGTGAGTACATCTGTATCTTTGATGATGATACAATTCCCGGAATTCGGTGGTTTGAAAACTGTTTGCAATATATCGAAAAAGAGAAATGTATGTTAGGGACGATAGGTCTCAGGTATCTGTCCGTTGACCAGGGTTCCGTGGTGACTGAAAAGCCGCGGATGGGCTGGGAGGCCGAGAACAAAAACCTGGAATTTGTTGATCTTGTCGGGCATTCTTGGTTCTTTCGGAGGGAGTGGGCCAAGTATTTTTGGTGGGAGGAACCGTTGCTGAAGACGTTTGGTGAAGATATTCATTTTTGTGCCATGTTGAGCAAACACGGTATTCGATCCGCCTGTCCACCGCATCCGCCGGAAGAAAAGCAGCTGTGGGGATCTTTATATCCTGAACGCGGAATTGATCGGGTGGCCATCAGCACTTCAACAGACCGGTCGCGCGATTATTACAATGTGGTTCGCCATGAAATTTCAAAGGGATTTAAGCCGATATTGTTATGATACTTGTAGCTTATGGAACAAGACCGGAAATTATCAAGCTTTTTCCTCTGGTTCGCGAGTTAAAACGGCAGCAAGTTCCATTCAAGACGCTGTTTACGGGTCAACATCCGGATCTGTATCAGGATGTCAAGGAGCTGATGCCGAAGCCGGATTATACCCTGAATAAAGCCTGCAAATTTTCTTCCTCATTGCCGGAGTCGTTTTGTAAAATTTGCAGTTCTGTGGAAAAAGTGATTTCAAAGGGCAATTTCAAGCTTATCATCATTCAGGGCGACACGACCACAGCTTGTGCCATTGTCAAAGTTGCTTTCTATCACCAGGTAAAGATTGCCCACATAGAGGCTGGGCTGCGAACATATGATCTTTCCAACCCTTTTCCGGAGGAAGCCAATCGCAGAGTCATTTCTCTATTAGCGAATCTTAACTTTGCGCCCACAAAACACGCTTATCAAAATCTGGTTAATGAAGGTGCAAAAAATATTTACCTGACGGGCAATACGATCGTTGATGCCTTGGACAGTTTTAAATTCGATCTAAATTTTGACAAGCTGGTGCTGATAACGATTCATCGTCGGGAAAACCATAAAAAGATAGAAGCAATTTTTAGCCAGCTCAACCGTGCAGCAGCCGAACATCCCGAAATAAATTTTATCTTTCCTATCCATCCAAATCCGAGTGTTCAAAAATATAGAAATTTGCTGCGCGGAGATAATATGCAGGTGATTGAACCCCTTGGATATCAGGAAATGCTTGGATATATAAGCCGTGCGATGTGTATAGTCTCGGATAGCGGCGGTCTTCAGGAAGAGGCGGTGTATTTTGGGAAAAGAATTCTAATCGTACGCAAAGTAACGGAGCGGCCTGAGACGATTGAAACCGGGTTTGGAAAGCTGGTAGATATGGACATTGCAGAACATCTTGACTGGGCACTTACCAGGTCGGATCCACCTGATCAAAATCCATTTGGTGATGGCAAAAGCTGTGCCAGGATCGTAGAAATTATTAAACAAACAACTGTATGACGGTTGATTGCCGTTTGCTTCTTTTATGAATCGTAATTCTTCCATACGTGTTGCTGCGGTAATTCCAAAATATGGCCTGATAGGCGGCGCTGAAACCTTTGTCTTTGAACTCTGTGAACGACTGGCTTTGCGCCGGGAATTCAAAGTCCATGTGTTTGCCAATAAATGGCGTCAGGGCACAGGAGCTATTGTCTTTCATAAGGTTCCCAGCATACGGTTCCCTCGCTTCCTTGAACCGATCAGTTTTGCATATTTTGCCAATCAACGTATTTGTAAGGAAAAATTTGACCTGGTACACAGCCATGAGCGGATTTTTGAAATGGACCTCTTTACATTTCATGGTATTCCGCATAAGGAATGGATAAAAACAACTCGAAAACGGCAGATGACGCTGTTTGACCGGGCTACGGCCTGGGTTGAAAACAAGGGCCTTAACAGCCGCCGTTTGCAGGTGGTTATGCCGGTTTCAAATCTGGCCAAGGAAGAATTGCTGAAAATATACGATTTGCCGGAATCCAAAGTCCGGGTGAATCCCCCCGGAATTGACCCCGGCCGTTTTTTCGCCTTAGATGCGCAGGCCTGCCGCCGCGAAATTTTTCAACGCCATGGTTTATCCTTTGAGGATATTGTGGTATTGTTTGTGAGCATGAACTTTGAGCTCAAGCGGTTGGATCTGGTTTTAAAAGGTATTGCCGGTTTGGTTGCACAAGAAAATCGAAATTTGCCTTTGAAACTGCTGGTTGTCGGAAAAGGGGATTCGAGACGGTTCACGGTACTGGCCC
>Ga0180009_10002545_pt1 | contig 21424 bp, 15 predicted proteins | sample OS_PC_MetaG_FD_123537 | JGI IMG/M metagenome (GOLD analysis project Ga0180009, IMG submission 123537) | Groundwater microbial communities from the Aspo Hard Rock Laboratory (HRL) deep subsurface site, Sweden - OS_PC_MetaG | ecosystem: Environmental > Aquatic > Deep subsurface > Groundwater...
CACTGTCGTTCCACTCCCCCAGGGAGGTGGAGAGGTGGAAATAATTCGACGCACGCCAGACCACGACGCTGGTGACTCCGCCCACGAACCGGACCTCGTCCGGCGGCCACGGGTTGGTAAAGGAGCTGAAGCTGCGGTCGTAGCCCGAGCCCCCGTTGGAGGACCAGGCGTGAATCACATCCTCGCCCATGGAGGGCGCGGGAAAGGGCTCCATGGCCGCCACCACGTTGTCGCCATCGTTCGGGTCGAAGGCCAGCCCCTTGGGGTAGGCGTAAAAACCCATGGGCGCGGGAAATGACATCACCACCGTGGGCAGAAAAACCGTCCCGTTGGTGGTGTGGAACACCTGGAAGTTGGGGAACATGTCGCTGGCCTCGGGCAGCACGGCAATGGTGTTGGCGGCGGTGGGATGCGCCGCCACGAGCACGCCGGTGGTCTCCAGGCTCAGATTACTCGTCTTGACCACCCAGTCCGTGGTCCCCCCTCCGTCCGCGGACGCGTCGGCCGGCGCCGCGTCGCCCGCGCCCCCATCGGAAACCATCGCGTCGCCCTGCCCGCCGTCACCCGGAGCCGCATCCACCACGCTCCCATCGAACGCACCGTTGTGGTTCTGGTTGGACTGGGAGTCGTCGTCGCCACACCCAACGGTCAGCGCAAAAACCCCCACCAGCGCGCCGCACGCGGCAAACATTTTACCTGTCATATTTTGTGTCTCCCCAATGCGGGTGGATCGGCCACCCAAGACGCTAGCACAAGGCGAGGCGCGTGAACAGCTCCCGACGCCGCGCGGAGAATTGCGCCTCCCCGATTGCCGCGGTAGGCTCAACCGGGTGCATTCTCCGGAGGATCCGCTAGCTCATGTCTGAGGTCTATCGTCCCGGGTCGACGCTGGTGGGCAGCCACGTTGGCAACTACGTGGTGGAGCGCATGATCGGCCAGGGCGGTATGGGCGAGGTGTACCTGGCCCGCCACCCGGAGCTGGGGCGCTCGGTGGCAGTCAAGATCCTCACGGGCAACCTGGCCGCGGACGAAACCGCCATCGGCCGGTTCCGCCAGGAGGCCATGGCGGCCTGCCGCATTGGCCACGACGCCATCGTGGAGATCCTCGACATCGGGCAGCTCGGCGACGGGCGACACTACTACGTCATGGAGCATCTGCAGGGGCAATCCCTGCACGACTACCTGGAGACCGCGGGGCCGCAGCCGCCCGAGACGTGTCTGGAGGTCCTCCGGCCGGTGGTGGCCGCCCTGGCCGCGGCCCACGCCGTGGGCATCGTGCATCGCGACATCAAGCCCGACAACATCTTCCTGGCCCACAGCCGGGACGGTCGCCTCAAGGTGAAGGTCCTGGATTTCGGCATCGCCAAGCTGGTGGACACCACGGTGCCACCCCTGGTGGCCACCCGCTCCGGAGCCCTCATCGGCACGCCGCTGTTCATGTCCCCCGAACAGTGTGCGGGCAAGGGCGACATCGGCCCCGCCACGGACGTCTACGCCGTCGGCGCCCTGCTGTTCAACATGCTCACCGGAAGGCCGCCGTTCATCGGGGAGGGCGTCGGTGAGGTCCTGGTGCAGCACATGCAAAACCCGCCACCGTCGGTGCGAAGCTTCCGACCGGAGCTGAGCGACGCCCTGGACAGCGTGGTGCAGTGCGCCCTGGCCAAATTGCCGGCGGAGCGATTCCAAACCGCCGCAGCTCTCGGAGCCGCCCTCGAAACCGCCGTGACCGGCGCCGCACCGCAGAGCGATCAGGGAGGGGCAACCCTCCGGCTATCGGGCTCCACATCCGACGCCGGGTTGCCCGACGCTGCCGTGCCGCGCGCCTTGAGCCAGACCAGCCTGTCGGCGGCTGCCGCCCAACGCGTGCCCCTGCCCGCACGCCAGCCCGGGCCCGCCAGCACCGGGACGCCCTCCCCGTCGGCAAATCACATGCTGATGATCGCGGTGGTGGTCGGTTTGGCCATCGGCGCCGGCGCCGTCGCCCTGGGCGTATTTTTGGGGCGCTCGCCCAAGCCAGCTGCTCAGAAGCAGCGGCACCCACACCAGGCTGGCGCCTCGGCGATCCCACCCGGTGACGGTGGCGTGCCCCGGTCAGGACCCAGCCCGGTCCAAGGGGGGAACGCGGCGAACACGTCACCAAGGCAAGCTCCACAGCCCATCGCCCTACCCGCTCCCGCGCGAGCTCGGCCCATTCTTCTGCCCCCCGCCGCGCGAGCCCGTTCCATTCCGCTGGCTCAAGCCCGCGCCGCGTCAGCTCCGCCCGGTGACATGGCCGGCCCGGCCAAACTCAACCGAACGCAACAGCAGATGGCACACCGCTGGCTGGAGCTGGCGCACCGATTCCAGGACAAAGGAAACTGTAACTCGGCCGTCACCCACGCCCGCATGGCCTATAAATTCATCAAGTCCACCGCCGCCATTCGGATCATCGGCCACTGCGCCTGCCGGGTGGGTGGCAGCTTCCACGGCCGCTACGCCCGCTGGGCCTATGGTCTTTTGCCGCGAAAAGATCGCGCCGTGATGAAGACCCAGTGCGGCCGAAGCGGAGTTATTCTCCCCTGACCCTAGGCCCGAGTTACCGTCCAGGCCTGGGACGAGCCCTCCAATGCTCAGCTTTTTCACCTACTCGACGCTGCTTTGGGTTGACAGATCTCCGCGCCGGCGTAACAGAAGCGGGGATGTTCTGCATCGCACATATCACGTCGAGGACAAGTGTCGCCATGAATGCGACCGTTCTGGTGACTCAAACCCCGGGTGGTGAAACGTAGCTTTGCGCAAGCCAAGCACGCTCAGCCGCCCAGGGTAACCTCGGCGGCTTTTTTTTGTCGTATCGGCAGCAGGTAGGTGAGTGGAGTGATTGGAGAGAGGCTGCTGCGGAACGGCCGACGCGGTCCCGGTGTCCCCGGCTTTTTGCTGAGGCATACGCCCGCCGGAAAAGAGTGTAGACACGGTCGGACCTCGATTGCCCCTGGCGTGGTGACGCTCTGTCATCACGCCGGGGGCGATCGCCTCTTTGGCCTTGATGTTTGGGGAGTGCTCAGCGCTCGGCCGTGCGAAACGGGCGGGAACTATTTGTGCAGGTTCGGTGCGCAGACCGTGGCGATGCCCGCCCGGGTGAGCGCATCGGCCGTGCGATTCACCGAGTCGTGTTTGTCGAGGTAGTTGCGCTCGAAGGCCGCCATGAGGTTCTGGGCCACCGCGTCGGCCTTGGGCATGAAGTAGTCCAGGATGTCCGACGGGTGTTCCCGGGCAGCGTCCACCTCGGGCACACCGCCCTCATGCTTGGCCGAAATATTGGGCACCTCTCGGGCCACCTCCACCAGCTCCTCCAGCCGGTCGTAGGGCTGGATCACGATGGACTTGTACGTCTCGGTGATGTGGTGTTCAAAGCGCACCACGTCCTGGAGGCCGAGCTGCTTTCGGATGGCTGACGCCTGGCGGATGGTATCGTTGTTCACGGAGTTGGCGAAGTTAAATCCAATGAGGGACGTGGTGCCATCCTCCCGGGCAAAGAGCCGCGCACCAAGCAGCGTCCACAGCACCGAGAACGGGTTGTCGTTGCCCATGAACACCGAGATCTTAAACTCGATGTCGATGCCGAGCTTGTGCAGCAGGTACCCCACCAGCACGGTGCCCGGGTTGATGTTGAGCACCTGGCGGATGCCGTATTCGGTGTAGTGACGGAGCAACTCATCGGCCCACAGCAGGGCGTGATCGTTGGGCTGCCCCACGCCGCCGAAGTACCCGGTGATGGTCGCCGGGCCGCCCAGGTGCACGTTGGATCCGTCGGTGCCCTTGGTATCCAGGGTCTCCACATAAGAGGCGCCGAGGATCTGCATGGCCGCGGCCACCGCCAGAATGTCACCCTGGTCCTTGGCCTGCTCCGCCATGTTGCGCACGCGGATATACCGGCCCGGCATGAGCTCCTGTTTTTCGATGGCCTGCTTGGCTTCGGCAATGAGCATCGGGAAATACTGCAGGGCGCTGATCTCCAGCGTGACGGCGTTGCCTTCGTCGAAGGTCGTGGTGGCCAGCTTGTCGCCAAGGATCCTCGCCCGGTAATCGGCCACCGATACAAAGGCCCCCGCGTCCCGCTGGGACGTGAGCCACTCCAGGTCCTTGCAGTAGGGCGACTTCTCCGCGGCGAGCCGCCCCAGGAGGGTGTCGAGCTTTCGCGCCTCGGCCGCCTTTTGGTTGATGACCTCGGGTCCGCCATACCGGTCCACCAGCGCCAGGAGCTCGCCCAACAGCGCGTTGTTCGGATCGAGCAACAGCGCGTTGATCTCGGCCAACCGCACTTCACTGATCTTGAGTTTGTCTTGCAGGCTCATTGGGGTCGTTGCCTCCCTGAAGTTGGATTCCGCCGGACGCGGACTATTTGTATTTCTGGACCAGCTCGCAGAACCGATCGTATTCGCCGTCCTTCATCTTGTACGTGTGCTCGTCGCCCGGGAAGACCCCGCTGCGCACCTCGGCGGCATATTCGGCGATGGCGTTGGTCATCACCTCGGCGACGTTGGCGTACTTTCTGACGAACTTGGGCGTAAAGGCCTGGAACTCGCCGATGAGGTCGCTCACGATGAGCAGCTGGCCGTCGCAGTCGACGCCCGCGCCGATGGAAAAGACGGGGATGTCCAGCAGCTCCGTGATGTACTTGGCCACCGGCGGGGTCACCGCCTCAAGGAGCAGCAACTGGACGCCGGCATTGGCCAGGGCCACGGCGTCCTTGACCATGTCGGCGCCGGACTCGGCCGTACGGCCCTGGGCCTTGTATCCGCCAAACTGCCCGGTGGATTGCGGCGTCAGACCAATGTGGCCGCATACCACCATGCCCGCGTCGAGGATGGCCCGCACCTGGGGTACCACCCGCTCCCCGCCCTCGAGCTTGATCGCATCCACCGCCGCGTCTTTGTAGAACCGCCCGGCATTCTCCACGGCGTCTTGCACCGAGCGCTGATAGCTCATAAAGGGCATGTCGCCCATGACGAAGGTGTTGGGCGCCGCCCGCCGCACGCACTCCGAATGCCAGATGCATTGGTCCATGGTCACCGGCACCGTGGACTCATAGCCGTAGATGCACATGCCCAGGGAGTCGCCCACCAGAATCATGTCCACCCCGGCCTGCTCGGCAAAGGAGGCCGTGGGGTAATCATAGGAAGTGATCCAGACGATCTTCTCCCCCTGCTGTTTCATCTTACGGAAGTTGACGATGTTCTTTTTGTTGGACTGCAGGCCCATGGAGTCGACGCTCCTTTCGCGAAGCGGTGCGGTCGCGGGACATTGTTTTCCAGGTTTTTTTGACTGTCGCGATCCAAGGCCAAACACTCTTTGTTGTCAAGCGAAAGCCGCTGAATGCCCCACGGAGACGCGGGATCGGCCGCGACTTCCGACTTGCACTTCTGGCCCCGAGAGGCGACAAACGCCCCAAACCAATTCCGCGCGGAGCTGAGCCCCATGCCCCTGTCCCAACTTCCCAATCCAGAGGATCCACAGCGGCGGATGCTCGACCTGGCCAGAGTCACACCCCTGGTCGGCGCACTGATGTCCTCACTGCTGGCTTTTAACGTGGCCCAGACGGCGTCCACCGCCCTGATCCCCTTTGCGCCAAACGTCTTTCGCCGGTTCAACCGCTGGGCCGCGAACCAGTGGTGGGGCTGGTGTGTCATCTCCGGGCGAGCGGTGAACAAAAACGAGCTGGTGGTCACCGGTGATGACGTGCCCATGCGCGAAAACGCCATCGTGGTGCTCAACCACCAGAACATGCCCGACATCACGTGGCTCATGGACTACGCCCGCCAGAAGGATCGCCTGGGCGACATGAAGTGGCTGGTCAAAGACATCATCAAGTACGTGCCCGGCGTGGGCTGGGGCATGCTCTTTATCGATTGTGTGTTCATCAAGCGGGACTGGGCATCGGACCGGGACAGCATTCGGCGGACCTTTGCCAAGCTCCGGGACAACAACGTGCCGGTTTGGTTTATCTCCTTTTCCGAGGGCACGCGCATCACGCCGGAGAAGCTCGCCCAGAGCCAGGAGTACGCCCGCCAACACGGTCTCTACGTGCCGCGTCACACCCTGGTGCCCAGGTCCAAAGGGTTCGTGGCCACCATGGAAGGATTACGGGACCACGTGGACGCCGTGTACGACTGCACCCTCGGCTATGTGGAGGGTGTGCCCTCGCTGTGGCAATACATCAAGGGCTACGCCCCCAAAGCCCATCTGCACGTGCGGCGCTACCCCATCAAGAGCCTGCCCACGGACGAAGAGGGCCTCGGAAACTGGCTGCACGCGCGGTTCAAAGAGAAGGACGAGCTGCTGGAGAAGTACTACGCCACCGGCGCCTTCCCTGACAAAACGGGCTGAATCACCCACTCGGGCCGGGAAAAGACGGCCGGAAAAAGACGAAGGAGGGACAGCATGCTAAGGCCCGGGCAATGGCGTTTACTGGGAGTGGTAGCAACGGCTCTGGCGCTCGGATCCGGCTGCGCGCCCCAGGTCAAAACCCCCTTGGGGCAGTGCCACCCCCAAGGCCTGCAGATCCCCCCGTCCCGGGCGAAACACCGGGCGAGCCGAGCCCCAAAAACGCCGCCGGTGACGCTTATTCAGGGCGCCACGGTGTGGACCGCCGGGCGCGGCATTCTGAAGAACACCGACGTGCTGCTACGCGACGGCAAGATCGCCGCGGTGGGTCGCGCGCTCGCAATCCCGGCCGGGGCGCACGTGGTTTCTGGCCGGGGCAAGCACCTGACACCGGGGCTCATCGACGCCCACAGCCACCTGGGTGTGTACGCTTCGCCGCACCTGCGAGCCCACGGCGACGGCAACGAGATCGGCAAGCCGCTGACGCCGCAGGTCCGGGCCGCGGACGGCTTCTTTCCGCAAGACGCCGGGCTCTCCCGGGGGCTGGCCGCCGGAGTGACCACCGCGCTCATCGTACCGGGATCCGCCAACCTTATTGGCGGCGTCGGCTTCACCATCAAACTGGTGCCAGGTCTCTCGGCCGAACAGCTCCGCTTCCCGGGGGCGCCCGAGTCCATGAAGCTGGCCTGCGGCGAAAATCCCAAGCGCACCTACGCCCACCGAAGCGGCCCCTTCACGCGCATGGGCAATGTGGCGCAGGTGCGGGCCGCCTTCCAGCAGGCCGTGGAGTATCGCCGCACCTGGCAGCGATACCGCGCGCTACGCGCGAAATGGCAGCTCAGTCGCGCTCGCGCCTGCCGGAAGGACGCCACGGGCAAGGCCGCCAAAGCGACGCGGGACAAGCTCCCCCCCCAGGCGCCCAAACGCAACTTCGGGCTCGACGGGTTGGTGGGCGTGTTGTCCGGGAAGATCCGCGTGCATTGGCACTGCTACCGCGCCGACGAGATGCTCTTGATGATGCGGCTGGCCACACGGTTCGGCTTTACCATCGCGGCCTTCCACCACGCCACGGAGGCCTACAAGATCCGGCGGGCGCTCAAACGCCACGGCACCGCCGCGGTGACCTTTGTCAACTGGTGGGGCTACAAAGCCGAGGCCTTCGACATGATCCCCGAAAACGCCGCCATGCTGCTCGCCGACGGGACGCTGGCCACCCTGCACTCGGACTCCCCCCAGGTGATCCAACGCTTCAATCAAGAAGCGGCCCTGGCCTATTTCCGGGGCCGGCAGATGGGTCTGATGATCACCGCCGACGACGCTCTCAAGCTCGTGACCAGCAACGCGGCCAAGGTGCTCGGTATCGACCGCGTCACCGGCTCCATCGATCCCGGGAAGATGGCCGACCTGACCCTTTGGGACGGCCACCCCTTCAGCGTCTACACTCGCACCGAGCGGGTGTTTGTGGACGGGCACCAAGTGTATCACCGCCAGGGCCGCGGCCGACGCTCCAGCGACTTCGAGCTGGGGATTGTGCCCCACCCCGCGCCCCTCGGCCCCCTCCCCCGGCAAGCTCAGCGATCGCGCAAACCCTGGCCGGCACCGCTGCGCCCGAAGCCCGGTCAGGGTCCGGTGATTGCTCTGGTGGGCGGCCGGGTACACACGATGGACGGACACCCGCCCACCGTGGCCACACTGCTGATGCAGGGGGAACAAATCCTGGGCGTGGGCCCTGGTCTTGCCGTGCCCCGGCGGGCGAAGATCATCCACGCCGAGGGCAAGGTGGTCACCCCCGGCTTCATCGCCAGCGAGACGACCCTGGGGGTGGTGGAGATCTCGGCCGAGCCCACCGCCCGCGATGCTGACGCCCGGACATACAAGCACCCCGTGCGCGCCGCCCTGCGCGTCTGGGACGCGCTCAATCCGCGCAGCGTGGCAATCCCCGTCAACCGCATCGAAGGGTTCACCACGGCCGTGCTCGGGCCCCGCGGGGGCCTGGTGAGCGGTCAGGGCGCGGCCTATGATCTGGCCGGTACCACCCGCAAGCAGCGCAAGCAGCAGGCGCCGGTGGCGGTCTTTGTGAGCCTCGGGTTTTCCGGGGCGCAGAGAGCGGGCGGGAGCCGGGCCTTGGCCATGTTACGGCTCCGGCAACTGTTGACCGACACCCGACTGTACAAAAAGCGAAAGGCGGCGGTGCAGGCCCGGCGCATCCGGCGTCTCTCGGTGTCCGTGGCTGACCTCGCCGCCATGGTGCCCGTGGTGGACCGGAAGATTCCGCTGGTGGTGCGCGTGCATCGCGCGTCGGACATCCGCGCCGTGCTGCGCCTGGCCGCCCGGGAAAAAATCCGCGTGGTGCTCAGCGGCGCGGCCGAGGCCTGGCGCGTCGCCAAGGAGATCGCTCGGGCAGGAGTCGGCGTGCTCGTAGAGGGGGACCTGAACCTACCGCGCTCCTTCGAGTCCCTCGGGGGGCGCTTTGACAACGCCGCCCGCCTCCGTCGCGCCGGCGTACAGGTCGCCTTGAGCGCCGCTGGCGGCGCGCACAACGTCCGCGCCCTCCGCCAGGTGGCGGGCATCGCCGTGGCCTGGGGGCTGTCCCACGCCCACGGGCTGGCGGCCCTCACCGCCGCGCCTGCGCAGCTTTTCGGACTACGGGACCGCGGCGTGCTCCGCCCCGGCGCTCGGGCCAACGTGGTGGTGTGGACCGGTGATCCGCTGGAGCTCCGGACGCGCGTACAGCACCTGTACATCGGCGGCAAAGCCATCCCCCTGACTTCGCGCCAGACCGCCCTGCGCACCCGTTACCGCTAGCCTGCCCCCGATCGGTTGGATTTCCCCGGCGATTCGGGTTGAACTTCAATGCGAGACAGGATACAGGAGGGGCAAAACTGTCCACGTGACACGGAGGATCAACATGCGCAAAAAGGTACTGCTCGCCACGGAAAAACCGTTCTCTCCCGACGCGCGAGATCAAGTAGTGGCCATCCTCAAAGAGGCTGGCTATGAGGTTCCGGTCCTGGAGTCCTACGGCGACCGGAGTGATCTCGTGGCCGCGGTGGCCGACGTGCACGCCATGATCATCCGCAGCGACAAGGTCACTGCCGAGGTGCTCGACGCGGCCGCCGAGCTCAAGCTCGTGGTGCGGGCGGGCTCGGGCTACGACAACATCGACTGCGCCCACGCAAAGTCCAAGGGTGTGCTCGCCATGAACACCCCGGGCCAGAACGCCAACGCCGTGGCCGAGCTGGTGCTCGGCATGATGGTCTACCAGGCCCGGGGCCGGTTCAACGGCAAGCCCGGCCTGGAGCTCCGCGACAAGACCCTGGGCATCCACGCCTACGGGTACGTGGGCAAGGCCGTCACCACCGTGGCCAAGGGTTTTGGCATGAAGGTCTGCGCCTATGATCCCTTTGTGGACGCCGCCGCCATGGAGGCCGACGGCGTGACCCCCATGGCCAGCGCCGAGGACCTGTACAAACGGTGCGACTACGTGTCCATCCACATGCCCGCCACGCCCAAGACGATCCACTCCATCGGCAAGTCGTTGCTGACGCTCCTGCCCCAGGGCGGCACCCTGATCAACACCGCCCGGGCGGAGGTGATTCACGACGCCGAGATCCTCGAGGTCATGGCCTTGCGCCCGGACTTTCAATACATCACCGACATCCAGCCCGGCGCCGAGGTTCAAGCCGCGCTCACCGACAAGTATGGCGACCGCTACTTCTCCACGCCCAAGAAGATGGGCGCCCAGACCGTCGAGGCCAACGTCAACGCCGGAGTGGCCGCGGCCCACCAGATCGTGGATTTTTTCGACCGGGGCATCGAGGTCCACGTGGTGAACCGCTAGTCTGATTTTCGCCCTACGCTGACGCACAGAGCAAAGTTCAGCCGCCTGTAAGCACAGGGAGGTGCCGGGCGTTATCCTCCTGTGCACCCACAACCCCCGTGTGAAGAGGACCCGATGACGAGCAAAAAACACCGTACTCCCTGGCCGGTGCCGGTGCTGCTGATGATGCTGGCGAGCCTGGCGAGCGTGGCCACGTCCTACCGTCCGCCCCCCACCCACGCCCCGGTGTACATGAGCTGGAAGGCCTTCCGCGAGTCCGCCCGGGTAGTGCCCCCGCGGGCCATCCAGGAGCGCGGCAAAATCTACAGCTGGGGCAGGTACCTGTTTCTGAGCGAGCCCAACCAAGGCGTGCACGTGTTTGACAACACCCATCCCCAGGCCCCCGTGGCCAAGGCCTTCATCGAGGCCCCGGGGACCATCGACATCGCCGGGCGGGGACGCTACCTGTACATCGACAGCTTCGTGGACCTGCTCGTCTTCGAGCTCACGCCGCAGCCCTTCACGCTCCGGCTCGTGCGACGCCTCAAAGACGTGTTCCCATACAATTACCGGCAGAACCTCCCGCGGCAAGAGACCGCCGGGCGGTACATCTGGCCCCAGTATCCAGACAAGACAAAAGGCGTTGTCGTGCGCTGGAAACCAATGCCTGGGAGGAAGCCATGAAAACCCTGCACCGCCTGGCCCTCCCCCTGCTGTGGATCGCCGCCCTGGCCGCCACGCCGGGCTGCGCCGCCAGAGGGGCCGCGCCCAGCACCGGAAAGGCCGGGTCCATGGCGCGCTTTGCCGTCAAGGGCAGCTACCTGTTCGCGCTCTCCCAGCGACGCCTGCGGGTCTTTTCCCTGAAGCGGGGTGACGCCCCCCGGATGGTGACCCAGTTCAACGTGCCCACCTGGATGGCCGAGACCCTGTTTGTGACCAAAAACCGGCTCTTCGTGGGCTCTGCCAACGGCATGTACATCTACGACGTCAAGACGCCGGCGCGACCGCGGCTGCTCGGCCAGGTGCTTCACTTCAACTCCTGCGATCCCGTGGTGGTTCAGGGGCGCTACGCCTACGTCACCCTGCGCAGCGGCACCCGATGCCGACGCGGAAAAAATGTGCTGCAGGTCTACGACGTGTCCGATTCCCAGCGCCCCCGGCTCCTGGCGAGCTACCCCATGACCAACCCCTGGGGCCTCGGCGTGGACGGCAACCTGCTGTTCGTGGCCGACGGCAGGGCCGGGCTGAAGGTCTTCGATATCCGCGACCCGCGCCGGTTGGTGCACCTGTCCACCCATCCAACGATCAAGGGTTATGACGTCATCCCCGACAAGCGCATCCTGATCGTGTCTGCCGAGGACGGCCTCTACCAGCTGGACTACCGCACCCAGACGCTGCAGTACCTGAGCCGCATTCCCATCGGTAACCCCAGCACCCCACCGGTCAAAATCAGCGCCCCGTTGCAGATGGTCATCGTGCCGCCGCCGCCACCGCCGCCACCGCGAAAAAAGATCCCCCGCCGCTGATTCACTCCCAGACCCTCGGGGCGAGCTGGTTACAGCGCGTAGCCCACCATGCCGGAGCTGACCGGGGCCTCGGGGTCGATCATGACGTTGACGCAGGCGACCTTGCCCGAGTCGAAGGCGCGCTCGAGGGCGGGGACGATGTCTGCGGGGTCGGTGACGAGCTCGCCGTGGCCGCCCATGGCCGCAACGATTTGATCGTAGCGCGTGGGAGCAAGCGCCGTGGCCGGGGACTGGTCCTCCCCGTAGAGCGCGAGCTGGGGGAGACGGATCTGGCCCCAAGCGGCGTCGTTGCCCACCACAATGACCATGGGCAGGTCGAAGCGCACGGCGGTTTCGAAGTCCATGCCGTTAAAGCCAAAGGAGCCGTCCCCCTGGAGCACCACGATGTCGCGCTCGGGGTGCTCGAGCTTGGCGGCGATGGCAAAGGGCGCGCCCACGCCGAGGCAACCCAGGGGCCCGGGATCCAGCCAGCGTCCGGGCCCGGGCAGGTTGATGAGCTTGGCGGCCATGGCCACGTAGTTGCCGCCGTCGGCCACAAAGAGGGGATCGCGGCCCGGCCCGTTGGCCACGCGATCGATATCCCGGGCCAACCGCAGGTGGTGGATGGGCTTGGCGTCCGTCGCGGCGATGGCGAGGATGGCGTCGCGCTTGGCGTCTTCGGCGGCCCGAAGCTCCGCCAGATAGTCTTTGCGATCGGGCGTCGTCTTGAGCGCGGCGAGGAGCTGCAGCAGCGCCACCTTGGTGTCGGCCCAGATCCCCACCTGGGCACCGCGGTTGCGACCAATCTCCGCGGGGTCGATGTCGATCTGGATCATGGTGGCGTCGGGCTGAAAAATGTCGCCGTACCCGAGGCGGAAGTCCAGGGGCGTGCCGAGCACCAGCACCACATCGGCTTGGCCGAGCGCCTTTTTGCGGGTGGACGAAAACAGGTTCGGGTGGTCCGGCGGCAAGGCGCCCCGGCCGGCGCCATTCAAGAACACCGGTAGCTGCATCCTTTCGGCCAGCCTCGCCAGCACCTGATCGGCGTCATCCCACCACACCGAGGAGCCCGCGATGACCGCGGGTCGCTCCGCGGTGGACAACGCGTAGGCCGCACGCTCGATGTAGTCGGGATCCCCCGCGGGGCGCGCCGGACTGAAGTAGTCCGTGGGCAGCTCCGGCTTTTCCACCACGGCCGAGAGGATGTCCCAGGCGATCTCCAAAAAGACCGGGCCCGGCTTGCCCGACAGCGCCACCCGGAAGGCCTTGGCAAAATACGACGGGATCAGGTCCGCGGTGGGGATCCGGTCGGACCACTTGGTGATGTGGTGGAACAGATCCACCTGCTCGATCTCCTGCAAGGATCCCCGGGATTGATTGAAAGTGGGCGCGGCGCCGCCGATGAGCAGCACGGGGGAGCCCGCGGAATAGGCGTTGGCCACACCCGTCAGCGCATCGGTGACACCGGGGCCCGCGGTGACCACCGCCACGCCGATGGACCGGGTGAGGCGCGCGTGCCCGTCCGCGGCGTGGGCTGCGGCCTGCTCGTGGCGAGTGTCCACCACCTGGATCCCTTCCTCCACGCAACCCGCGTAGATGCCGGCCACGTGCAACCCCGAGAGGGTAAAAATGCGCTCCACGCCCTGGTTCTTGAGCATGCGCGCCACGAGCTGTCCGCCAGTCAGGTTTTCCATGGGGTACTTCTTTGGCGGCTCACACCCGGGTTGGGGCGCCGCTACGCTTGGGTTCTTTTCAGCGCCCGGTCGAGGTCCTCGAGCAGGTCCTCCACGGACTCAATGCCCACCGAGAGCCGAACCAGCCCGTCCGTGAGACCGATCTCCCGACGCGCCTCGGGCGGCACCGAGGCGTGGGTCATCAGGGCCGGGCTCTCGATGAGGGACTCCACCCCGCCGAGGCTTTCGGCAAGGGCGAAGATTCGCACGTTCTCAAGCAGACGCCGCGCCGCGGTCAGCCCGCCGATGAGCTCAAAGGAGACCATCCCGCCAAAGCCCGACATCTGCCGCGCGGCAAGGTCGTGCTGGGGGTGACTGTCGAGCCCGGGGTAGATCACCCGGGCCACCTCGGCCCGGTCCGACAACCAGCCGGCGATGCGCAGGGCGGCCTCCTGGTGGGCGCGCATGCGCACGCCCAGGGTCTTGAGCCCCCGCAGCACCAGGAAGCTGTCAAAGGGCGAAAGCACCGCACCTGCCGCGTTCTGATGGAAACGAAGGCGCTCGTGCAGGGCGTCGCTGTTGACGATTACCGCGCCGCCCACCGAGTCGCTGTGACCGTTTAGGTACTTGGTCGTCGAGTGCACGACCAGGTCCGCGCCCAGCGCGAGGGGGCGCTGGAACGCCGGGGTCATGAAGGTGTTGTCCACCGCCACCAGGCACTCTCTGTCCTGGACCAGCTCGCAGATGGCCTCGATGTCGCACAGCTTGAGCAGCGGGTTGGTGGGGGTCTCCATCCAGATCATGCGGGTCTCGGGGCGCAATGCCTCGGCCACCCGCGCCGTGTCGGTGGCGTCCACAAAGGTGAGCGACAGCCCCCACTGCTCGCCGAAAACCTTGGTGAACAAGCGCCGGGAGCCGCCGTACAAATCGTCGAAGAGCACCACGTGGTCCCCGGGGCGCAGCAGGGTCAGCACCACCGCCGTCTCCGCGGCCAGTCCCGAGGCGAAGGCCAGCCCGTGTTGGCCGTCTTCCAGGGCCGCCAGGCGCCGCTCCAGCCCGTCCCGGGTGGGATTGCCCGAGCGGGAGTACTCATAGCCGGCCGTGGGTACGTCAATCTCGGCGCGGGCAAATGTGGAGGAAAGGTGAATGGGCATCACCACGTCACCGGTACCGCCGGGGGCGAGATTGGGTTCCTCGCCCACGTGCACGGCTCGGGTGTCAAATCTCATGGATTGCCTCTTGTCTCGGACGGCGCTGCGCCGGATCCGTCGCCTCAGCTGAGGGAAAGGGGGAAACACCTACCAACTCAATGAGGTGACAGACTATGGTGCCGCACAGACCGACGTCAAGTCCCCGGACACCGCGCGCAAAAGGCTCAGTCCAGCCGTTCGATGATGGCCGAGGCAAAGGTCTCCGTGTCCGCGACGCCGCCGAGGTCAGGGCTCATGATGCCAGCCTCCAGGGTGGCGGAGATGGCCCGGCGCAAACGGTCAGCGGCCTCCGCCTCCTCGAGGTGCTGCAGCATGGCCACCACGGGCATGAGGAAGGGCAGCGGGTTGGCGACTCCCTTGCCGGCGAGCTGGGGCGCGAAACCGTGCAGCACCTCGTAGACCCGCAGGCCTTCGTCCCCGGCGAGCTCCCCCCACACGGCGCTGATGCCACCCACCAGGCCCGCGCCCACGGACGAGAGGATCTCACCGAAGAGGTTCTGGGCCAACAGGACGTCGAACTGCTGAGGTCGCGCCACGAGCTGCATGCAGGCGTTGTCGGCGATCATGGTGTCCAGGATGATGTCCGGGAAGTCCGCCGCCACCTCTTCGCCGCAGCGGATAAAGAGGCCGTCGGACCGCTTCATGATGTTGGCCTTGTGCACCAGGGTCACCCGCTTGCGGCCCAGACGTCTGGCAAACTCGAAGGCGTACCGCGCGATGCGCAAGCAGGCGTCCCGGGTGGTGATCTTGATGGACTGGGTGACTCCGGGCAGCAGCTCGTGCTCGAGCCCCACATTCACGTCCTCGGTGCACTCGTGCGTAATCACCAGATCCACGCCGCGGTGCCGGCTCGGCAAACCCGGTAGGTTCTGGATGCGCCGCTTGGCCGCGTAGAGGTCCAGGGCCTTGTGCAGCCGCTGATCCGGGCTGCGATAGCCGGTCTGAATGGGGGTCCAGATGCGCCCCTTGAGGGCGATCTTGTGGCGACGCACGCACTCCAGGGTCTCGGGGGGAAGCGGGTCTCCGGTGGCCTCATAGGCCTCCCGGCCGGCCGCCGCGGTCACCCAATGAATCTCCACGCCGACGGCCTCCACCACGCGGCGGACCACGGGGGTGAGCTCGTCGCCGAGGCTGTCTCCGGGAATCAGGGTCACGGTGTGGCTCATGGTCAAAGCTCCCGGATGATGGCGTCTGTGACTTCGGTGGTGGTGGCCGTGCCGCCCAGGTCGCGTGTGAGGGTCTCCCCCCGCTCCAGCAACACGCCGATGGAGTGCTCGATCCGATCGGCCGCCTCCCGCTCCCCGATGTACTTGAGCAGCAGCGCCGCCGAGCGGGTGAGCGCGATGGGATTGGCCAAGCCCTTACCGGCGATGTCCGGGGCGCTGCCATGCACCGCCTCGAACACGGCATACCGGTCACCGATGTTGGCGCCGGGCACCACCCCGAGGCCCCCCACCAGACCGGCGCACAGGTCGCTCAGGATGTCCCCGAAGAGGTTCTCCATAATCAGCACATCGAACCCTTCGGGCACTCTGGCCAGCTCCATGCACACCCGGTTCATGAGAATATCTTCGGTCTCGATATACGGGAAGTCCGAGGCCACCTGGTGGGCCACGTCGAGGAACTGACCGTCGGCGATCTTGAGGTCCGAGGCATCGTGCACCAGGTGCACCTTGCGGCGGCCCTCGAATCGGCACCAGTTGTAAACGAACCGGGTCAACCGCCGGGCCGCCTTGGCGGAGCTCACCCGCAGGGTCTCGATCACCCCCGGCACCGGCTCGTGCTCGAGCCCGGAGTAGAGCCCCTCGGTGTTCTCTCGGAAGACCACCAGATTCACGTTCTTGTAGGGGGTCTCCACGCCCGCCAGGGAGTTCACCGGGCGCAAGCTCACGTAGAGCTCGAGCTTCTTACGCAGCGTGACATTGACGCTGACAAACCCCCCGCCCACCGGCGTGGTGAGCGGCCCCTTGAGGGCCACCCGGCGCTCCCGGATGGACTCCAGCACCGATTCGGGCAACGTGGTGCCATGTTTTTCCACCGCCCCCGCGCCCGCCTCCACGCGATCCCACTCGATGTCGAGCCCGCAGGCCTCCACCACCCGGACCGCGGCCTCGCTCACTTCGAGTCCGATTCCATCGCCAGGGATCAGCGTGATTCCATACTTCATGAATTGGGCCTTCTTTGTTGCGGTGCGAGCGGCCGAATTGGCCTAGTGGAACTGCTCCGTTTCGGTGGAATTGACCAGCGCGAGGGTGGAGGTCTTCCCGCCGGAGACCACCTGGGCCACCTGATCGAAGTAGCCCGTGCCCACCTCGCGTTGATGGCGCGTGGCCGTGTAGCCGTGATCTTCGGACGCGAACTCTGCCTGCTGGAGCTCTGAGTAGGCGGACATGCCGCGCTCTTTGTAGCCCCGGGCCAGCTCGAACATCGAGTGGTTCAGCGCGTGGAACCCCGCCAGGGTGACGAACTGGAACTTGTAGCCCATGGCACCCAGCTCCCGCTGGAACCTGGCGATGGTGCCGTCGTCGAGCTTGGCCTTCCAGTTGAAGGACGGGGAGCAATTGTAGGCCAACAGCTTGTTCGGGTACTGGTCGTGGATGGCGTCGGCAAAGCGCCTTGCTTCGTCGAGGTCCGGCGTGGAGGTCTCACACCACAAGAGGTCCGCGTAGGGCGCATAGGCCAGGCCACGGTCGATGGCCAGATCCAGCCCGGCGCGCACCTGGTAAAAGCCCTCCGGCGTGCGCTCGCCGGTCAGGAATTCCCGATCCCGCTCGTCGATGTCGGACGTGAGCAGCGTGGCGCTGTAGGCGTCGGTGCGGGCCACCAGCACGGTGGGCACGTCCATGACGTCCGCGGCGAGCCGGGCCGAGATGAGGGTCCGGACGAACTGGCTGGTGGGCACGAGCACCTTGCCGCCGAGGTGACCGCATTTTTTCTCCGCGGCGAGCTGATCCTCGAAGTGCACGCCGGCGGCGCCTGCCTCGATCATGGACTTCATGAGCTCGAAGGCGTTGAGCGGTCCACCGAATCCCGCCTCAGCGTCCGCCACAATCGGAGTGAACCAGTAGGTGTCGTCATGGCCCTCGCCGTGCTCGATCTGGTCGGCGCGCTGGAGCGCGGCGTTGATGCGCTTGACCACCGTGGGCACACTGTTGGCCGGGTAGAGGGACTGGTCGGGATAGGTGTTGCCCGACAGGTTCGCGTCCGCGGCCACCTGCCAGCCCGACAGGTAGATGGCCTGCAAGCCGGCCTTGACCATCTGCACGGCCTGATTGCCGCTGAGGGCACCCAGGGCCCCCACGTAGTCCTCGGTGTTGAGCAGGGCCCAGAGCCTCTCGGCGCCCACCTCGGCCAGGGTGTGGCGAATCCGCAGGGAACCGCGCAGCCGCCTGACGTCCTCGGCACTGTACGGGCGCTTGATACCGTCCCAGCGCTTGGCCCCGGCGGGGCTCGTGTTGCTCAAATTACTGCTCGTGAGAAACTCGGTATTCATGAGGTGCTCCTAGATGCCATTGGGCTGAGTCAGGGGCCGACCCACGGGCCGTGCCACGGACTGCGTCTGGGGCTGCGACCGCTCGGTGAGCAGGGCGTACGCTGGAATGGTTAAGAACTCTTCGTACTCGTCCGCGGTGGTCAGCGTCCGGAACAGGTCGCCGGCCGTCGCGTAGTTTCCATGGGTGTAGCGGTCGGTTCCGACCACGTCCCGGATCTTTCCCAGCTCCTCATCGAGCACCCGCTGCACCAGGTCCGCGGTCACCCGCTGCCCGTCGGTGAGCGCGGCACCGTGACGCAGCCACTGCCACACCTGGGTCCGGGAGATCTCGGCCGTGGCCGCGTCCTCCATGAGGTGATACAGGGGCACGCAGCCGTTGCCCCCCAGCCAGGCCGCGAGGTACTGAATCCCCACGCTGACGTTCTGGCGCAACCCCTCCTCGCTGCGGGTGCCCTCGGGCAGTTGGATGAGGTCGGCGGCGGTGACCTGCACGTCCTGGCGCTTGCGCCCGATCTGGTTGGGCGTGGGCATGTGCTCGTCAAACACGGCGCGCGCGATGGGCACCAGGCCGGGATGCGCCACCCAGGTGCCGTCGTGGCCATTTTTCACTTCGCGCAGCTTGTCCGCCCGGACCTTTTCGAGGGCCGCGGTGTTGGCCGCCGGATCCGTCTTGATGGGGATCTGCGCCGCCATGCCTCCCATGGCGTGCACGCCGCGGCGGTGGCAGGTCTTGATGACCAGGCTGGTGTAGGCGGTCATGAAGGGCTGATCCATGCCCACCTGGCCGCGATCGGGCAGCACGTAGGAGGCGTCGGCCCGAAAGGTCTTGATGAAGCTGAAGATGTAGTCCCACCGGCCGCAGTTCAGGCCCGCGGAGTGGTCCCGCAGCTCGTAGAGGATCTCGTCCATCTCAAAGGCGGCGGGCAGGGTCTCGATGAGCACCGTGGCCTTGATGGTTCCCCGGGGCAGCCCGAGCCGATCCTGGGCCAGCACAAAGACGTCGTTCCAGAGGCGCGCCTCGAGATGACTCTGCAGCTTGGGCAGGTAGAAGTACGGGCCCGTGGACCGCTCACCCAGCCCCTTGGCGTTGTGGAACAGATACAGGCCGAAGTCGAACAGCGCCCCCGGGATGGGCTTGCCCTTCAGAAGCACGTGGTTCTCCCACAGGTGCCAGCCCCGGGGCCGCACAATGAGCGTGGCCACCTGGTCGGCCAGCTGATAGGTCTTGCCGCGGATCGGGTCTGTGAAATCGATGGTGCGGCCAATGGCGTCCCGGAGATTGATCTGGCCGTCCACCAGATTCTCCCAGGCCGGCGCCGTGGCGTCCTCGAAGTCCGCCATAAAGACGTTGGCGCCGGAGTTCAGGGCGTTGATGACCAGCTTCCGGCTCACCGGGCCGGTGATCTCCACCCGCCGATCCTCCAGGTCGTCGGGCAGGGGCGCCACGGTCCACTCGGAGTCGCGGATCTCCCGGGTCTCGGACAGAAATCCCGGCCGCTCCCCGGTGTCGTACCGCGCCTGAATCTCTTTGCGCCGAGCCAGCAGCTCGGTGACCCGGTCCCCGAAAGCGCCCGCGAGCTCGGCCACGAAGGACAGCGCCCCAGGAGTGAGAATCTCCCAGAAGGGCTCCGGCATCGCTCCGAGCAGCTCCAGGGTCCCGTTCTCGGTCTCAAAAGTGGCTGTTACCATGACAACTTCCTCTCTGGTCCAACCTTACTAACATTTGCATACCAACATAGTCAGTCAACTAGCATCACGTATTTATTGCTGTAAACCAGGTTTGCAAAAGTAAACAATGACTTGTAATATTGTAAATGATGTAAACCACCCCAGGAGCACACATGGCTGACAAACGCCCCAGAATGGGCAACAAGATCCGGGGGATCCGACGGCGGGCGGGATTGACTCAGGCCGGGCTGGCCAATCAGCTGGGCATCTCCGCCAGCTATCTCAACCTCATCGAGAACAACCGTCGGCCCCTCACGGCGCCGCTGCTCATCAAGCTCGCTGAGCAGTTCGAGCTGGATTTGCGCTCCTTCTCCTCGGGAGATGATGAGCGGCTACTGGCCGATCTGTTCGAGGTCTTCGGCGATCCGCTCTTCGAGGCGCACGAGCTGTCCAATGCCGACCTTCAGGAGCTCACCGCCAGCTGTCCCCAGGTGGCGCGGGCCCTGCCCTCTTTGTACCGCGCCTATCGCCAGTCCCGGGAGGCCTTCGCCGGGCTGGAAGACAGCCTGAGCGAGGACGACCCAACCCCGGGCCTGGGACGTCACCAGCTGCCCTCCGAAGAGGTGAGTGACCTGCTGCAACGCCACTACAATTATTTCCGAACCCTGGAGGAGGCTGGCGACCAGTTGCACCGGGCCGCCGGTCTCGGGGCCGACGAGACCGACTCCTTCGGCGCCATGGCGCGCCTGCTCCGGTCGGCGCACTCCATTGCGGTGGAGCTTCGGCCCCGGGAGGCCATGCAGGGCGCCATGCGACGCTACCTGCCCGATCAGAAGATCCTCGCCCTCTCCCGGGTCCTGCTCCCCGAGAGCCGGAATTTCCAGCTCGCCCACATGCTCGCCCTGTTGTCCCAACGGGAGGCGCTGGACAACGTGGTGGCCGCGAACCCGCTCTCCACGCCCCAGACCCGGGACCTGTGCCGGGTCGCCCTAGCAAGCTACGTCGCCGGTGCGGTGCTCATGCCCTACACTGACTTTTACGAAGCGGCCGGCGCCGAACGGTACGACATCGAGATCCTCGCCCGACGCTTCGGCACGAGCTTCGAGCAGGTGTGCCATCGCCTCACCACCCTGCAACGGACCGGGCAACGCGGGGTGCCCTTCCACCTGGTACGCATCGACATCGCGGGGAACATCTCCAAGCGCTTCACCGCCAGCGGCCTGCACTTCGCCCGATTCTCCGCCTCGTGTCCCCTGTGGAACGTGCACGCCGCCTTCCACACGCCCGGGCGGATCCGGGTGCAGCTTTCCCAGATGCCGGATGGTGCCGCCTTCCTGTGTGTCGCCCGCACCGTGCGCCGCTCCAGTGAGGGCTACGGCTCTCCCTACGCGCTGCAGTCCATCGAGATGGGCTGCGACGTGCAGCACGCGCGCCAGCTGGTGTACAGCGACGGGATCGACCTCGAGGGTGACGCCGCCGTGCCCGTGGGCACCACCTGTCGTCTGTGCGATCGCATCCGCTGCGAGCAGCGCGCCTTCCCGCCCCTGCACCACCCCCTGTCCGTGAACGAAAACGTCCGCGGAGTGTCCCTCTATGCGCCGGTTTCTTGATGGCCGAAACGCCGACGTCTCCGCCCTCCTCCGCGTGACGGTCACGCCGATTCCCTGACCGGCGAATCGCCCCCCGATCCGTCG
>Ga0180009_10002546_pt1 | contig 21418 bp, 17 predicted proteins | sample OS_PC_MetaG_FD_123537 | JGI IMG/M metagenome (GOLD analysis project Ga0180009, IMG submission 123537) | Groundwater microbial communities from the Aspo Hard Rock Laboratory (HRL) deep subsurface site, Sweden - OS_PC_MetaG | ecosystem: Environmental > Aquatic > Deep subsurface > Groundwater...
CAACATCAATTTCGGCCTGATGCCGCCCGCGCCCCGGGGCGTCCGAAAGAAAGAACGCCCGGCTTTCCATGCCCGGCGGGCCCTGGAGGACATCTCGGCCTGGCAGGAAGCGATCAAGAATGAGGACTAAAGCCGGATATCTTGTGTTCGTCGCCGTCCTGTGCATCTTGGGGGTGTGCGGTTGCGCTCCGAGAGTCGAAGTGGATAAAACCATCCCGGACGCAAGACCGCCGGTCGGGGTAAAAAAACTGGCCCTGGGCGAAATCACGGGAGACTCGGGCCAAATCCTGGCCCAGGAAATCGCATTCAACCTCCCCCGCTTTCAGGGACTGGCCATAACCCCCCTGGCCGAAGCCCAGGCGGTTTTGTCCGGATCGGTCGAAACCCGAGTGAACGACCAGACCGGTCTCGATCTGATCGAAGCCTGGCGGAAAACGAAAGGGGTCAGGCGGGTGGACCGATCGGACCCCTTTGTCGGCCGGACCTTTTCGACCGAGGAGCCCGTTTACGATGCCATCGTGGAGCAGACGCCTTTCGTATGGCGCCGGTCATCGATGCGATTCCGTTACACCCTGATCGACACCGGCGGCCGGGTCTTGCAGCCCGAGACCGACGTGGCGGTATCGTCGTCGATCAAATACGGCGGCATCAATGAAACTTCGCGATTCGGCCCGGAACTCGACGATCTGCCGTCCCGCCGGGAGGTCATTCGGGACCTGGCCAGAAGTCTGGCCGAGAAGGTGGCCATCCGCCTGACTCCCGTGGGTCCGAAGATCGACATCATCCTCGACACAGGGGAAGGCCCTTTGGGCGAACCGGAAATCCGACGGGGGGTCAGGCTGGCCGAGTCCAATCTTTGGGAGCAGGCCGTGGCGGCCTGGCGCAAGGTGTTGGAGGACGACCCGGAACATCCGGCGGCCTTGTACAACCTGGGCGCTTCATACGAGCGGCTCGGCGGCCTGGCCAATTTGAAAACAGCCTTGGATATGTACGCCAAGGCGGCCCATCATGGCAATCGCCCCCTCTATCGTCAGGCCCTGACTCGCCTGACCGTGGCCGTGCGTGAACTGGAAAGACCGCCTTCCGATTGAGCCTTCCCCAGGCCCCGGAACCGTCCGGGACGACCGGTTTCATTGCGGTGTGTTTTTCTTTTGCAGTTCGAGTTTCTGGACCGCGAGTACATAGCGATGAATGGCTTCGGTCATTTCATCGTTCAGTTTGAGAAATCGGCAGTGACAGACGCCGCGGTCGCTGACCCGGATCACCTCGGCCCGTCCGGATATCAGAAGCTGTTCCCCCGACAGCCGGAGCTTGAACGGTTTGACCTGGCCGGGCGCCGCGTCCGCGCATCGGCAGGCCATGCCCCCGGCGCTGATGTCCACCAGGCTGGTCTTCTGTTTTCCCAAGGCCGCCGCCGCGGGCATTTCCGGAAGGGGACTGACCCGGGCATACTCCCGCTTACAGGAGCTGTCGAAAGAGAACAGGGTTCCCTCAGTTTTCTTCTTTCTCCAGAACAAATTCCACCCTCCGGTTTTTAGCCCGGTTTTCCGGGCTGTCGTTGGGCGCCAAAGGCATCAGGTCCCCATAACCCGTGCCCGTCATTCGGCCGGGATCGATCGATTTTGAAACCATGTAGCGCAGCACGGTGGTGGCTCGGACCGCCGAAAGCTCCCAGTTGGAAGGAAACTGAACCGTCGAGATGGGCCGGTCGTCGGTATAGCCCTTGATATTGACCCGGTACTTGGGATGGTCCTGAATGATCTGGGCGATATCATCCAAAATCGGATAAGATTGGGGGTTGAGTTCCGCCTGGCCGGAATCGAACAAAACGTGTCCCACGACCCGAATCACGAGCCGGTTGGTCTCCTCCTGGATGACGATATATTCGCCCAGCCGTTTTTTTCGGACCATGGTCTGCACGTCCTTCAAAAGCTTGCCGTAGAGGTCCTCTTGGGCCAAAGTTCTTCTGGGCGGGGGGGGCGGAGGCTTGGGCGCGATCGGCGTTTTTTGCGGGGCCGTCGCGGACTGGACTTCGACGATCACGGTTTGCTGGCCGAGGCCCTTTTGGATCGAGGCGACAATCTCCTTGAACTTGGCCGCGTCCAAGGCGGATATGGAGAAGAGCATGATGAAAAAGGTCAGGAGCAACGTGACCATGTCCGCGTACGTGACGATCCACTCGCCAATCCCTTCATCCTCCCATGATTCCGGGCCGGCCTTTTTATCCTTCTTCATCTTTCAGCCTCGTTTTTCTCATGGGCCGACGTTTGCGGGCCGGTACGTAAGATGACAGCTTTTCATAAACCATGATGGGATTGTTGTTTTCCAGAATCGATATGGCGCCCTCGTAAATGATCTCCAGGTTGATGACCTCGACCCGGGTCCTGGCCCGCAACTTGCCGGCGATGGGCAGAAACAGCAGCGTGGACATCATGGAGCCGTAAAACGTGGTCAGCAGGGCCACGGCCATGGCCGGCCCGATGCCTGACGGTTCGTCGAGCTTGCTGAGCATCTGGACCAGTCCGATCAGAGTGCCCAGCATGCCGAAGGCCGGCGCATATGCCCCCATCTTTTTGAAAACGTCCTGGACGATGCCATGCCTTTCCTTCATGGCTTCGAGTTCGATCGTCAATGCCGACCGGATCTGGTCTTCCGTGGAGCCGTCGGCCACCAGATTGACGGCCTTGTGCAAGAACTGGGATGGGGTTTTTATCCGACTCAAAGCGAGCAGTCCCTTGCGGCGGCTGAGCACGGTCAGGTCGATCATGGTCGCCACCACGTCGTTGGGGTCCTCGTTCTGTTCGGCAAATACATAATAGGCCGCCTGAAAGCTGGCCCAGACGTCCCGGATCGGAAAAGTCAAAAGCGTGGAAGCAACCGTACCGCCCATGACGATCATCACACCAGGAATGTTGACAAAGGCCCTGGCGCTCCCGCCCAAAAGTATCGCGGCCAGGATGAGCCCGATTCCTGATATAATTCCCAAAAACGAGGCCAGGTCCATAGTCCCTCCGTCTTGTCGTCTCAGAGCAAGGCGATTCAGGAAAGCCGGTTTCCAACAAAGACCCGTAAGTTAAGCATGTTACCATATAGTGAACCGTTTGGTAAAGCGCTTGATGATCTCTGTAAAACCGATGTTGAAAAATGACGGAAAATGGGGAAAAACCGAAACAATCCGGGATATCCGCCCGCCGCCCGCATAACGGGCCGAACAACCATCCCGCGCCTTGAACATGCCGGGCGGGCGCATTCCTCGCGGTTTGCCGAGGGGTTGGCCCGCCAACGAAAAATGGATTTATACTGGTTCCCAAGCCAGAGCTTGAGAACGAGCGGAAACATGACGGGCCTTGACATGGAACGGGCGGCCGTCGATTTTTCAGGCGCGGGTCCGGAGGCACTCTGGAGGGAAAAAGCGGCCGCGCCCTGAAGATCGCCGGCCGGTCCATACTTTCCCCTTTGGTAGCTACATGTTAGCTGTTTTCCCCTTGACATACCGGGCGGGCCGGAATAACAATCAGCCACTTATTGCCAGAGGGGCGCCATGGACCCGGTCATCACCGCGGACGCGGTTGGGCCCCGGTCGGACGATTCAGGCGTGATTTGAAGAAGGGCCGCGATCGGAGCCCCTGGGGGTCTGGTCATGAGAGCAGCCGCTAATAAGGGCTGGCGACCATGGGCATCGGTGGATGGGGCGGGAAATCGCCATCAGGCTGAATCGGCAGGCATGCGACGCGTGTGCCCAGGCGTGGACCCGATATTCAAGAAGGCTGACCCCCCGGGTCGAGGCGGGTCTTGGGGACGGCGCGATCATTCAATTTGTCAAGGAGGATTCCATGAATTTCGAACTATCCGAAGACCTGAAAATGCTTCGGGACATGACCCGCGACTTCGCCCAGAACGAGATCGCGCCCTTTGCGGACCAGTGGGACGCCGATCATTACTTCCCGTACGAGGAAGTCATGAAGAAGATGGGCGAACTGGGCATGTTCGGGACGGTGATTCCCGAGGAGTATGGCGGCAACGGCATGGGCTGGCTGGCGGCCATCATCATCACCGAGGAAATCTCGCGGGCTTCGAGCGCGCTCCGGGTCCAGATCAACATGTCGGCCCTGGGATCGGCCTTCACCATCTTTCGCCATGGGACGGAGGAACAGAAGCGGAAATACATACCCCGACTGGTTTCCGGTGAGCATATCGGGGCTTTCGGCATCACCGAACCCAACGCCGGTTCGGACGTCATGGCCATGAAATCCACGGCGGAAGACAAGGGTGCCCACTGGCTTCTGAACGGTTCGAAGACCTGGATTTCCAACTCGTCGGTGGCCGACGTCATGATCTACTACGCCTATACCGATCGTGAAAAGCGGGGGCAGGGGCTTTCGGCTTTCATTATCGAGCCCAAGAACTGCGCCGGCGTGACCACGTCGAACCTGGACAAGCTGGGCCTGCACAGTTGCCCGACGGGCGAGATTTTCCTGGACAGCGTCAAGGTGCCCAAGGAAAACTTGCTTGGGAAGCCGGGTGACGGGGCCAAGATTGTCTTCGGCTCCCTGAACCAGACACGGCTTTCGGCGGCCGCGGGCGGCGTGGGCCTGGCCCAGGCCTGCCTGGACGAGGCGACCAAGTACTGCAACGAAAGGGAGCAGTTCGGCCAAGCCGTGGGCCAGTTCCAGATGAACCAGGACCTGATCGCCCAGATGTGCGTGGACATCGAATCGGCGCGGCTTCTGACCTATCGGGCCGCCTGGCAGAAGGACCAGGGCAATTTGAACAACACCCTGGAAGTGGCCCAGGCCAAGGCGGCCGCCGGTGAGGTGGCCATCAAGTCCGCCCAGTATGCCATGCGCATTTTGGGCGCTTACGGTTACTCCACCGAATACCCCGTCGCCCGGTACCTCAGGGACGCGCCCAGCTACTTCATTGTTGAAGGATCGGCCAACGTCTGCAAGATGATCATCGCCATGGATCAGCTGGGGTATCGAAAAGCCAATCGCTGAGCGCCCGAGCACGCGGCCGTCGAGGCTTTTCGACCGGTCGCCGGCTCCCGAAGCCAGCATATTAAACCCGAATTTTGCGGTTGGGTTTGGTGGCGAGGCGTCGAAATGCATAGCGAAACGCGAAGTTGGACCGGTTTTTGGCCGCGGGCGTATCACTGAATACGTCGAGGCCGAAAAGCGGGAAACAAGCGTTGCAGCACGCAGTTCGGCGCCGCAGTAGAAGGCAACTGCAAAATTCGGGTTACAGAAAGGGACGCGAACTATGTGGCCTTACTGGAAGAACATGGACCCGCTGGGCAAGCCGCTCAAGGACGGTTTTGTCAAGCGCATGGAGGAGAATCGCCAGCGGATCGCCGAGGTCGAGGCCCAGATCGCCGATGAGGTCGAGAAGGTCAAGGCCGCGGGACTTCCGGCCGAGGTGGTCCATAAGCGGGGTCAGATGACCGTATGGGAACGGATCGATTACCTGGTCGACCCGGGCACCTGGCGCCCGCTGCACACCATTTACAACCCCCGGGACAACGAGGAGGGGACCACCGGCGTCGTGGACGGTCTGGCCCGGATATCCGGGAAGTGGGCCGTGGTGATCGGCTTCGACAACAAGGTCATGGCCGGGGCCTGGATACCGGGACAGGCGGACAACATCCTCCGGGTGACGGACATGGCCAAGCGGCTCAACGTCCCTCTGGTCTGGGTGGTCAACTGCAGCGGGGTCAAACTGACCATGCAGGAAGACGTCTACCCGGACCGCCGGGGCGGGGGGACGCCCTTCTTCCGCCACGCGGAACTGGAAAAACTCGGGGTCCCCGTCCTGGCCGGCATTTACGGGACCAACCCGGCCGGCGGCGGATACCAGAGCATCAGCCCCACGTTGCTGATCGCCCACAAGGACAGCAACATGGCCGTGGGCGGCGGCGGGATCGTCGGCGGCATGAGTCCCAAGGGCAGCTTCGACCTGGAAGGGGCCGAAGCGCTCATCGAGGCCACCCGGCATTTCAAGCAGGTCCCTCCGGGCAGCGTGCCCATCCATCACGGCGCCACCGGATTTTTCCGGGAAGTATACGACGAAGAAAAAGGGGTCCTGGACGCCCTCAGGAAATGGATGGCCGACATGCCGGCCTACAACCCGGACTTTTTCCGGGTCGACGCGCCCAAGGCGCCGGCCTACGCGGCCGAGGACGTCAACTCGATCGTGCCCTTCAATCAGAAAATGGTCTACGATTTCGACCAGTTTTTGGCCCGGCTGGTGGACGGTAGCGAGCATCTCGAGTTTCGGCCCGACTTCGGGCCCGAGGTCTACTGCGGGCTGGCCAAAATCGACGGGCTGCCCGTCGGCATCCTGGGCAACCGTCAGGGGCTGCTGCCCAAGGGCTACCCCCAGTACGCCGAAGGGGCCTACGGTGGTATCGGCGGAAAACTCTACCGCCAGGGCCTGATCAAGCTCAATGAATTCGTGACCCAGTGCGGCCGGGACCGGCTGCCCATGATCTGGTTCCAGGACACCTCGGGCATCGACGTGGGTGACATCGCCGAAAAGGCCGAACTCCTGGGGCTGGGCCAGTCCCTGATCTATTCCATCGAACAGACGGATGTGCCGCTGATGCTGGTCGTGCTCCGCAAAGGCACCGCGGCGGCCCATTACATTATGGGCGGCCCGAACGCCAACAATCAGAACGTGTTCACCCTGGGCGCGCCGACCACGGAAATCTACGTCATGCACGGTGAAACCGCGGCCGCGGCCACGTATTCCCGTCGCCTGGTCAAGGAAAAAGACGCCGGCCGCCCCCTGGAGCCCGTCATCGAGAACATGAACGACCTGGCCCGATTGTACTATGATCGCTCGCGGCCGGTCTTCTGCGCCCAACGGGGCTTTATCGACGAGGCCGTGCCTCTGACCGAACTCCGGGGCTATATGCAGGCCTTTATCGGTGCCAGCTATCAGAATCCCCGATCGTTCTGCCCGCATCATCACCAGATGCTGCCTCGACTGATCAGGAGCTGACACCCCAGGGGCCAGTCATCCTTTAAAATCCGGACCCGGCGGGCGTTGACCGGCCGCCGGGTCCGACCCTGCCCGAACGGGTTGACTTTTTGTCCGAAAACCCCTAATGATCGAACCGCTCGTCCCGAGCCCTCCGCGAAAATCGGCCCGTGCGCGATGGACGGCTTTTGCCGCGAGGGTATTCGTCAGAAAAGCCGGGAGCCGACACCCGGCCTGATCCGTCAATCTCGTCCCCTTTCGCGGCCGGGGCCGCGCCGGAAATCCTTCATGCGAGAACCGAATCCGAGACTCGACGCCATCCGGATCGGCGGAGGCTTGGTGGCTGGAAAAGCCGCCATGGTTCTGTTCCTGTTCGGGGCGACACTGCTTTGCGCTTTCGGAACCGTTCTGGCCGGAAGCGCGGCGGCGACTTTGGTTCTGGACCCCGACCTGGGGCGGCTCAATCTGGCCGAACGGGTAGAAATCCTTGAAGATCAGCCTGGGCGCTTGACCATCGACCAGGTTTCGTCACCGGAATTAGCCGGACGTTTCAAACCTCACCGGGAACGGGAAATCGATATCGGGATCAGCGATTCCGCCTATTGGATGCGCTTCAGGCTGGTCCGGCCCGCGACAGGAGCAGACGGCGGTGACCCCGGCCGGCATCGGACTTGGTTCCTGGAAATCGGCAAGCCGGGTCTTGGCTCGATCGATTTGTACGTGCCCCGCAAGGACGGAACCTGGCTGATCAAACGGACCGGCGCGGAACACTCCGGCCAGCCCCGGGAAGTCCTGCACCGTTCATTCGTTCTGGAACTTCCGGCCACCTTCGACGAGCAGGCCTTCTTCTACCTGCGGGTCCAAAGCAGCATTTCACTCAACTTCTCCCTGCTTATCTGGACGCCCGCCGAATACGCAGCCTGGACCATACCCGACTTTTACGGTTTCGGGGTCATTTACGGCATCCTGCTCGGCATGATCTTCTACAACCTGTTTCTCTATGTCAGCCTGCGGGACCGGGTCTATCTCTACTACGTCTTGTACGTGTCCTCCATGCTGGCTTACCAGCAGTTCCTGTACGGCCAGTTCAGCGCCTTCGTGCGCTTGGAGCCTCGCGAGACCATGCGCCTGTTCTGGATGACCTCTGGCCTGGCCTGGCTGTCCGGAATCCTCTTCGTCCAGGGGTTTCTCAATCTCAAGAAACTGGCCCCCAGGGCGAACGTCATTCTTATCCTGTTCATGACCCTGGCCGTGTCCTACGCCCTGCTCGGCATATTGGGATACGACGCCCTGGCCAATCTGCTCAGCCGGATAATAAGCATCTTCGGACCGATGGTCTGTATCGCTTTGGCCTCGTTCGGGATATACAAAGGGTTCAAACCCGCCCGCTACTTCCTTCTGGCTTGGTTCATCCTCATGGTCGGAACGATGCTTTACGGGATTAGCGGCACGTTTCTGCCCCGGACCTTCGTAGCCCGGTACGGGGTGGCCATCGGTTCGGCCGCGGAAGCCTTGATCCTGTCCCTGGCCCTCGGCTCCCGGATTCTGGCCCTTCGGGAGGAAAAGGAGATGCTCGAGGCCCAGGAGGCTCGTTTGAGAAAAATGAGCGTAACCGACGGGATGACCGGACTGTTCAACAAGATGTTTTTTATCGAAAACCTGCCGGAAAAGATTCAACGGAGCGGTTTGGCCGGCCATCCTTTGTCCCTGCTGATGATGGACGTGGATCACTTCAAACGGTTCAATGATACCTATGGCCACGCCGAGGGGGACAAAGTCCTGACGGCCTTGTCCGAGGTCCTGAGAAGCTGCGCCCGAAAAAGCGACAGCGCCTGCCGGTTCGGGGGAGAAGAGTTCACCCTGATCCTGCCCGGCGCCGATCGGGCAACCGCCCTGAACGTGGCGGAACGAATCCGGACCATGTTTTCGAGCCAGTGCTTCGACGTTTCGGAAACAGGGACCGCTTCGGCCAAGGTCAGCGTCGGTCTGGCCCAGCTCGGACCGGACGAGGATGCGGAAAGCCTCATCAAACGGGCCGACGGGGCCCTGTACCGGGCCAAGCGGGCAGGCCGGAACCGGGTCGAGGCCGAGGACTGAGGGGGCGGGGCTTTATCCGCCAACCGGTTCCGGTTTCGTCGGCCGACCGAAGACCAGACCGGCCAGGATCAGGCCGAGTCCCGCATAGGTGGACGGCCGGATGGCTTCCCCCACCAGGAAGTGGATGAAGACCAGGGACAGGGCCGGGGACAGGAAGATCAGATTCCCGACCTTGGCCGTGTTTTCCGACAGCTTCAAGGCCAAAAGCCACCAGACGAAAGTCAGGCCCATTTCAAAGCAGCCCACGTAAGCCGCGCCGAATAGCCCGGCCGGACTCCCGATTATCGGTGTGGAAAAAATCACGCAGGCCGTGAAGGTCAGGGGCAGGCCGAACAGGAAGTTCAGGCAGAGCCCGAGCAGGGGCTCCCGGGTGTCCTTGGTGTTGTAAATCCAGTACAAGGCCCAGATCAGCGTGCTGCCCAGGGCCAGGGCCACCCCGGGAGCGCTGGAAAAACGAAAAGACAAAAGGTCTCCCCGGGTGGAGATGACCACGACCCCGGAGTAGCCGATGGCGGCGGCCAGCAGGTCCCGGCGGCCGATCCGCTGCCTCAGTAGCGGTATGGACAACAGGGTCAGGGTGATTGTCCAGGTCATGTTGATCGGCTGGGCCTCCTGGGCCGGGAGCAGGTCATAGGCCTGGAACAAAACCAGGTAATAGAGGAAGGGGTTCAGAAAGCCGAGGCCGGCCGAAAGCAGATACTGTCCGGCGCTGCACGAAAACAGGGATCGCACGCGTCCCCGGACCAGGAGAAGAAGCACCAGGACCAGGGTGGAAAAGAGGCTCGAGTAGAAAAGCAGTTGGAAGGGGTCCATATGGCGCAAGGACAACTTGAAGGCCGAAGCCACGGTCGACCAGAGCAGGACGGTGAGCAGTCCGTAGAGGTAGGCTTTGGTTTGATCGGACAAAACGCTCCCCGGTGGAGACTGCTGGCCCGGACTCGGGGCAGGGAGACGGCCCGGCATGGGCGAAGCCCGTTGGTTCACAAGCCGGGTTCGGCCTCTTGGATGCCGGCGGCCATATCCATGGATTCCTTGGACAGCCTGAGGTAGAGATGGTAGATGAACAGGGCCATGATTTCCCGGGACTGCCGGGCCATCTCCAGGATTTCCTCGGGCGTCTTGGGGTCCTCGGTGGTTTCGAGGAACCGGGTGAAGTAGCTCCGGGCCTTGTTGACGAACTCCTGCACCATGTCCCGGTAGTCCTTGAGGGCCATGGGATCGACCCCGTGTTCCACGCCCATGCCCATGCGCCGGAAGTCCGCGATGGTCTGGCCGATGGTCAAATCCTCCTGGGAATAGACCTTGGAACCGCTTTCGAGGCGGGGGTGGATAATGCCCCAGTTTTCAAAGTCCGCCAGCCGGTCGGCCCGCAGGCCGGTGGCCTCGAGAAAGGCGGTTTCACCTTGTATCTTGTGGGGCAGGAGCCGGGCCACGGGCCGGAGGTAGTCGCTTCTCAGGCGGAGCAGGTTTTGGACCTCGGGTGATTTTTTCTGTTTTTTGAGTATTTTTTTGATTACGGACAGGGGCAGGAACAGGTTGTCCTGGAGGTCCTTGATCAGGGCGATGCGTTCGACGGACTCTTCGTGGTAGTCGGCCATGTTTCGGCCGAGTTTGCGAGGTTTGGGCAAGAGGCCTTCCCGGATGTAATAGCGGATGGTTTCCTTGTTGACGCCGGTTCGGTGGACCAGTTCGCTCATTTTCATGGCCGGGGTACCTCTATAGCTGTCTTGTGGTGGACGATAGGGCGCCCGCCCATTTTCTATTCGAGAATTCGGGTTTTGTCAACCGTGAATGACGGGTGCAAAAAGGATATTTCACTTGACAAAATCTTAGAGTTCGGAGTAACGCTACCTATGTAGTGCGTGCCCATGCTACGCACTGAATCCGGGGCCTCCCCCCCAACGCTCCCGCCGATCCGAAAAACAGCAGCCGGCCGGAAGGCCGGCCTGGGACGGGTGAAAAAATTGCCCGGAAAACCCGGATGATGACCAATCAAGACCGCACCGGAAGGAAGGTCGGCCGATCATGTCCCATCACCTCAAGGTTTTTATCAACGGTCGTATCATCACCATGGAACCCGGCCGGCCGGACGCTTCGGCCATGGCCGTGGCCGCCGGCCGTTTCCTGGCCGTGGGCACGGACGAACAGCTCCGTCCCCTGGTCCAGGCCGGCGCCGAAGTCGTCGACCTCGGCGGGCGGACCGTGACCCCCGGCTTTATCGAACCCCACAGCCACATCTCCTATTACGCCTATCAACAGCTCCAGGTAAACTGTTCGCCGGCCGCCAGCCAAAACATTGACGAAATCAAGGACCGCATCCGGAAACGGGCCGGCGAAACCGAACCGGGCGCCTGGATTCAGGGCTACGGTTACGATGACACCCTGATCGAGGACCATCGCCATTTGAACCGGTCCGATCTGGACGAGGCCGCGCCGGACCGGCCGGTCTTCATCCATCATATCTCCGGACATCTGTATTACGCCAACAGCGCGGCCCTGAAGATCGGCGGTCTGACGGCCGACACGCCCCAACCGGAAGGCGGGGAAATCCACAAGGACGAAAGCGGCCGGCCCTCCGGTCTGTTGCTCGAACCGGCGGCCGCGGCCCCTATTGTCCACCGGATGCCTCAGCCGTCTCCTGAGATGTACAAGGCGGCCATGGAAAAGGCCGTGGACCACTATCACCAGGCGGGAATCACCAGTTGCCACGACGCGGCCATCGGCTTTGCCAACCTGGGGCCCGACCTGATTCAGCTTTACCGGGAACTCGAGGCCGAAGGCCGTCTGACCGTCCGGGTCTACATGACCATCCTCGAGCCCTTCTACGCCCGGATCATCGAACTGGGGCTCGGGCCGGGTTTCGGGTCCGAACATTTGAAGCTGGGCAGCGTCAAGCTGTTCCAGGACGGTTCCATCCAGGGACTGACCGCGGCTCTGCGAAAACCCTATCACAATCGGCCGGACTATTTCGGCGACCTGATCATGCCCCAGGAAAACCTGGACGCGGTGGTGGAAAAATATGTCGGTCTGGGCTTTCAGATGGCTATTCACGCCAACGGCGACCGGGCCATCGAGTCCATTCTCCTGGCCATGGAACGGGCCGACCGCATCCATCCCGGACGGCGGGACCTTCGTCACATGATCATCCACTGCCAGACCGCTTCGGACGACCAGATTCGGCGGATGAAGGAGTTGGGTATCATTCCCAACTATTTCGTCAATCACGTCTACTATTGGGGCGACCGCCACGAATCGCTTTTCCTGGGCCCGCAACGGGCCCGACGCATCGACCCCCTCAAATCGACCCTGGACATGGGGCTCCGCTTCGTCCTGCATTCCGATCTGCCCGTTACGCCCGTGGACCCGATTTTTTCGATGCACACGGCGGTCAACCGCCTCACCCGCCAGGGGGCCGTCCTCGGGCCCGAGCAGCGAATCGGGGCTTACGAGGCGTTGAGGGCCTACACTGTGGATGCGGCCCACTGCAGCTTCGAGGAGGATTCGAAGGGGTCGGTGGCTCATGGTAAACTGGCTGATTTTACAGTACTTTCCGATAACATATTGACCTCGGCCCCGGAGCGGATCAAAGATATCCGTGTCGAGGCGACGGTGGTGGGTGGAAAAACGGTTTTCGGGGATTTATAACCTCAAGGAGGTCGTCGCCGCATGGATTTAACGATGTCAGGAGGCCCCCGCAAGCGTGGATGGGATTGAAAAGGAGGACAACGATGAGCAAGATCAAGATGACGCCTAGTGAAGCCCTGGTCGAAACCCTAGTCGCCGAGGGGGTCAGGGAGGCCTTTGGTATTGTCGGCTCCGCATATATGGATGCCCTGGACCTTTTTCCGGACGCGGGCATTCGTTTCATTTCCGTGGCTCACGAGCAGGCGGCCTGCCATGCCGCCGACGGCCTGGCCCGGGTCACCGGCCGGCCCCAGGTCTGCATCGCCCAGAACGGGCCGGGCGCGGCCAATTTCGTCTCCGCCATGACCGCGGCCTATTGGGCCCATTCGCCGGTGGTGGCCATCACGCCGGAAACCGGTTCCATGGGCATCGGCACGGGCGGCTTTCAGGAACTGGACCAGATGCCCATGTTCGATCGTCAGACGATTTATCAGGTCCGGGTCAACCGGCCCGAGCGGATGGCCGAACTGGCCCGCCGATGTTTCTACATGGCCAAGACCGAGAACGGTCCCACCCAGCTCAACATCCCCCGGGACTATTTCTACGGTCTCTGCGAGGACGAGGTCTATCCCACCCTGGTCGTTTCCAGGGGCGTGGGGTCGCGGGCAGCCCTCGAAGAGGCGGCCCGGCTGCTGGCCAAGGCCAAATACCCGGTCATCGTGGCCGGCGGGGGCGTCTCCCAGGGAAACGCCCTGGAAGAGACCAAGGCCCTGGCCGAGTATCTGACCGCGCCGGTGGTCAATTCCTATCTGCATAACGACTCCTTCCCGGCCGGCCATGAACTGGCCTGCGGACCCATCGGATACTGCGGCTCCAAGGCGGCCATGCGGACGATTGCCAAGGCCGACGTGGTCCTGGCCCTGGGCTGCCGCCTGGGCCCCTTTGGCACGCTGCCCCAGTACGACATCGACTACTGGCCGAACAAGGCCAGGCTGATCCAGGTGGACGTGGATGCCAAGGTCCTGGGACTGAGCAAGAAGGTGGACGTGGCCAGTCTGGCGGACTGCAAGGAATACGCGGCCGAACTGCTGGCCGCCCTCAAGGCCCTCGATGCCGGTCTGGCCCGGAACGAGGACCGGATCGGGGACGTGGCCCGGGAGAAGCAGGTCTGGAACGAGGAACTCGAACAGTGGTCCTCTTCAACGGCCAAGCTCATGCATCCCCGCCGTTTTCTGCGGGAACTGGCCGCGGCCATGCCGGAAGGCTCCATCGTGGCCACGGATATCGGCAACAACTCGTCCATGGCCAACTCCTATTTCAAGTTCTCCGGCATTCGGCAGCACATCGCCGCCCTGTCCTGGGGCAACTGCGGCTTTGCCTATGGCGCGGCCATGGGCGCGAAGCTCGGACGGCCCGAGGCGCCCGTTTTCGCCTTCCAGGGAGATGGCGCCTATGGCATCAGCGGCCTGTCCGAGGTCATGACCGCGGTCCGGGAGAACATTCCCGTCATCGCCGTGGTGGCCAACAATCACGAGTGGGGCGCGGAAAAGAAGAACCAGATCGACTACTACGACAACCGGTTCGTCGGCACCAACCTGCGGGAAAACCCCAACTACGCCAAACTGGCCGAGGATATGGGGGCCAAAGGCTACCGGGTCGAGGACTACGAGGAGGTCCGGGACGTGGTCCGGGACGCTGTGGCTTCGGGCCGGCCCTGCGTCATCGACGCGGTCATCGAAGGCGGGGCCAAGGTGCTGGCCGAGCCATTCCGCCGGGATGCCCTGAAGATGCCGGAGCGATACCTGAAAAAATACGCCCATCTCAAGGCCAAATGATCCCTGTGACCTGAATGCCCCATGAGGCGGGCGGACGGGAGGCCGCCTCCCCCGCCCGCCCCGATATTTGATAGGAGCATGACATGATCGATCTGAAGCGCATACCCGGGGAAAAGCAGGACCTGGACGCCTACGAGGTCGAGCACCTGTTTCATTCCTGGTCCTTTCAGCCGGCCGTTTCGCCCCTCCGGGTCGTCTCGGCCCGGGGGGTCCGGTTCAAGACCGATGACGGCCGCGAGCGTCTGGACTTCAGCAGCTGCTTCGTCAGTCACAACATTGGCCACCAGGACCCCCGGGTCGTCGAGGCCATCTGCGAGCAGGCCCGCCAGTTGACATCTTTCGTCCCCAACCTTTCGACCAGGCCCCGGGCCATGCTGGGGCGGATGCTCGAGGAAATCACCCCCGGGGACCTGTCCCGTTCCTTTCTCTCGACGGGCGGCACGGAAGCCAACGAGGCCGCTGTTAAAATCTGCCACCAGTACACCGGGCGGCGAAAAATGCTGGCCCGGTACCGGAGCTACCACGGCGATACGGCCACTTCCATGAGCCTGTCCGCGGGCGACGTCCGGAGCTGGGCCCAGGTGCTGGGCGGCATGGAACTGGTCCGGGTACCCCAGCCATACTGCTACCGCTGCATGTTCGGCCAGTCCTACCCGGAATGCGACCTGTGCTGCGCAACCTATATCGACGAAGTGATCGAACTCGAGGGCGGCGGCGACCAGGTGGCCGGCATTATCTGCGAGCCGGTGACCGGGGCCAACGGCGTCATCGTTCCTCCGCCGGAATACTTCCCCCGGCTCAGGCGGATCTGCGACAAGTGGGGCGTTCTCCTGATCGCCGACGAGGTCATGACCGGATTCGGACGCACAGGGCGCTGGTTCGCCATGGACCACTGGGACGTGGTCCCGGACATCATGACCATGGCCAAGGGGATCACCTCCGGATACATGCCCCTGGGGGCCACCATCGCCCGAAAGCACATCGGGGACCGGTTCCAGGATCAGTTCTTCAGCCACGGCGCCACCTATGCCGGGCATGCCCTGGCCTGCGCCGCCGCCCTGGCCGTGATTCCCATCTACCAGACCGACGGCCTCATCGAGAACTCGGCCTCTCTGGGGGCTTATCTTTTGGAGCGGGCCCTTGAACTCAAGGATCGCCATCCATCCGTCGGGGACGTGCGCGGACTGGGTTTGTTCGTGGGGCTCGAACTGGTGAAAAACAAGAAGACCCGGGAGCCCATCATGCCGCATGCGGCCAGAATCCAGCCCGGGACCAACCCCAAGCTGGAGGTGGCTAAAAAGCTGGCCGAACTGGGCGTCATGGCCATGGCGGCCAACCCCGGCAACGTCATCGGCCTGGCCCCGCCGCTCATCGTGACAAAGGACGAGATCGATGAAGGAATCGCCGCCATGGACGAGGCCCTCGAGGCGGCGGACGCGTATACCGAGGCCTGATCCGGGCTGAAGGATCAGAGACGAGAAAGCGAGGGGCGCCGGAGCTTGAGCCTTTCCGTCTTTTTGCTCGTTCTGGTCTCGGCCTTCCTCCACCTGGCCTGGAACACCTGTGTCAAACAGGCCGGCGACAAGGTCTCCTTCGCCTGGCTGACCTCGCTGGTCGGCACAACAGTATTGTTGCCGGTTTTCCTGGGCTGCCGCCTGGGGGCGGCCGGCGTCCCGGGAGTCCCGGTCTGGGCCCTGGCCGCCCTGTCGGGTCTGTTCGAGGCGCTCTTCGTGGTCTTCCTGTTCGGCGCCTACGACCGGACCGACCTGTCCGTGGCCTAACCGCGGAGTCGGGGCGCGGCGCCGCTGATCACCATGCTTCTTGGCTGGCCCGTTGTTCGGGACGCGGTCAGTCTTACCGACGGACTGACCGTGGCCGTGATCGTGGTCGGCGTGACCGGGGTCGGCTATTCCGCCATGAAGGCCTCCGGCCGGGGGGGCCTGCTGTCTCTGGCGGCAGGGAGCATGATCGCCGGATACGACCTGGCCGACCGGCGGGCCATGAGTCTGCCCGTCCCTCCGAATCCCTTGGAATACCTGTTTCTCATGCACGTCTTTCTGTGGCTGTTCATCAGCGCCGGGGTCTTCCTCGAACCCGGACGTCGTCGGGGGGCCTGGACCGAATGGCGGGTCAAGCGTTTCGGGGTGATTCTGGCGGGTATCCTGACGCCGCTGGCCTATTTCCTGATCGTTCTGGCCTTGAGATACGGCAACGTGACCTGCGTCGCCGCGGGCCGGAACGTCGGCATCGTCATCAGTGCCGCCGTGGGCGCCCTGATCCTGAAGGAGCGGGTCACCCGGATTCGCCTGGCCGGTGCTTCGGCCATCGCCGTCGGGGTCGCCCTCCTGGCGACCCTCGGCCCGGACGGTTGATCCGGGAGACCCGATGTTCATATTTTTCTCGCCCCATGATTCAATGCCGGTTCGGTTTTGACAGCGCCGTTCGGTTTGTTTATACTGGGTCTGAATGCGATCCGCCTTTAGGCTTATATCGGGTGGCTGGAGCATTGTGGAGGAACCCGGCCGATTTCGATATCGTAATCGAACTAATGATCAAAAGCGGGCGGGGAAAAGGCGGATTTTTATCGTCAATTCGTTTCGAAATTCTGGCAGCGGATATTAATTACTCGGCTCGATGCCGGACCGGGTGCTACCCGGAAAACGCACGCCGGATGCGGGTTTCAGGTTTATCCGCCACAGGCGCGGCCATAGCGCCCGCCCGATCGAGGAGGCGGGATAAGGGCGCCGAGCGAACCATGGATTTTTCGCCTGAAGCGAGGACAAGACCTCCGGCCATGAGGGCGATTCGGGCAACGGTGCGGTGGAGATGTGACCCAAGCAAGATTCTGGCTGCAATCCAATCGGGCATATTCGAGAACCCATACTCATTCTCAAGCGCGACGGAGGAGGCAGGAAATGGACGTGACAGTCAGTCAAACGGGGAACGAGGTATGTATCGCCATCGATGGACACGTGGATGAAAACGGCGCCGAGGAGTTGCGGCAGTGCTTCGAGGGCCTGGAACTGGCTGACGTACAGGACGTGGTCATTGATATGGCCCGGGTGACCCGGATCGGTAGCGCGGGGATCAGCCAGCTGCTGCTGCTATATAAACGCATCAGGACGACCTCGTGCCGAATGCGGGTGGAAAAGGTTTCGACGGACCAGCTCCGTCTGCTCAAATCGTTGAAACTGGACTCCCTTTTTCCGATACACGGCTGAGAAAGGGGCGGGAGAGGCGGCCCGTCCGGAAACCCGGGGACATTAATTCGTGAACCGGCATGAACCCGGCTGGACCGGCTTTAAGACCACAAGCCGCATGAAGCGGATTTTTGACGGCCTGGTGTGTTCCCCTCTTTATTTGACAGTCCCATCCATCTTTACTATAATCCGACCCCGCGTAATGAATGACCACTCATTTTTAAATAAGGACGGCTGGATTGACTCCTGAAGAACGCGCGCAAATAGATAGAATGTTTGAACCCCGGGGCCTGGCGGTCTTCGGCGCCGTGAACTCCCCTGGCTCGTTCGGGCAGATGAATCTGATGAGCCAGGTCCGATACGGGTATCGCGGACGGCTTTATCCGGTTTCGCCCAAAGGCGGCGAACTGAATGGGATGAAGATTTACAAGAGTCTGGAGGAGATCGACGGTCCGGTCGACCTGGCCTCGATTTCGGTGCCGGCCGCGGCCGTGCCGGACGTGCTGAAAGCCTGTCTGGCCCGGGGCGTGGCCGGAGCGCAGATTCTGACCTCCGGGTTCGCGGAACTGGACGACGAGCAGGGCCGGTCCCTTCAGGAGGAGATCATACGGATTTCCCGCCAGGGGCTCCGGATCGTCGGGCCCAACTGTTTCGGCCTCCACAGCCCCAAGGGGGGCATCACCCTGATTCCCGGCTCGTCCTTTTCCAGGGAGCGGGGAGGGGTGGCCTTTATCTCCCAAAGCGGCGGCGTGGCGGCGGATTTCGGTTTCGAGGTCATGATGGCCGGCCTGGGGATCAGCAAGATCGCCTCGTTTGGCAACGGCGTCGACCTGGGCGCGGTCGAGTTGATGGAATACCTGGCCGACGATCCGGACACGGAAATCATTGCCGCCTATCTGGAAGGAGTCCGGGACGGGCAACGCTTTATCGAGACCGTCCGGCGGACCACGGCCAGGAAGCCGGTGGTCATCTGGAAGGGGGGGCTGACGCCCCTGGGCGGCCAGGCCGCCCGCAGCCACACCGGGTCTCTGGGCGGCGAAGCCCAGGTCTGGGAGGGGGCGCTTTCCCAGGCCGGCGCGGTGATGGTCCAGGGACTCGACGAAATCACGGACACCTTGCGCGGGCTGGCCTATCTGAAACGGAAAGGCGGCCGGATCGCCCTGATGGGCGGCGGAGGGGCCATCGGCGTATTCAGTTGCGATCTGGCCTACCGTTACGGTCTGGACATGCCGATTTTCAGTCCCGAAACCCAGGCCGAACTTCAGAAATCCTTTCCCACGCCGGGCAACAGTGTTCGCAACCCTCTGGACACGGGTACTCCGATCCTGCCCTTGGAAAAGGTCAGGGTCCTGGCCGAGCAGGTGCTGACCCGGGAGCCCATCGACATCCTGGTCCTGATCCTGTTGATCAGGCCCCTGGAAGTCGAGATACGGACCTTCATGGAGTTCGCCGGCCTGGAGCCGCCGCCGCGGGGGGCCTATCTGGAGAGCCTGCTCGAGGTACTCGCCCCGCTAAAAAAATCCTCGGGCAAGGACATGGTCATGGTATTCGACAATCGGGCCTACCGGCCGGAGGATGCCGAGGCCGAGGGCATGGTCCGCGAGATGCGGAACCGGTATCAATCTGAAGGTATTCCGGTTTTTCCGAGCGCGGAGCGGGCCTTGAGGGGAATCCGCAACGCTCTGAGGGCCTGGAGATAACACCCACCCGGTGTCGGGTCGTCATTGGGATCGATTAACAAATCAGGATAGACACGGAGGACAGGATGGAAATCATCGAAAAAGCCAAAAAAGAGGGGCGCAAGCAGCTATCGGAAAGCGAATCCAAACAAGTGCTGGCGGCTTACAAGATTCCCGTAACCAAAGAGATCCCGGTGACCACCCAGGAGGAACTGGTCAAGGCCGCCGAAGCGATCGGGTTCCCCATGGTGCTCAAGGGCAACTCCCCCGACATCGCACACAAGACGGAAAAAGGCATGATCCGGGTGGACATCCGGAACCTGGACGAGGCGAAAAAGGCGTTTGACGAGATCATGGCCGCCATGGCCGGGGCCAAGGGCGACGTTCTGGTCCAGGAGATGGTCAAGGGCCAGCGGGAGCTGGTGGTCGGCCTGACCCGCGACCCGCAGTTCGGGCCTTGTGTCATGTTCGGTCTGGGCGGCATATTCACCGAAATTCTGCGCGACGTCAGTTTCCGGGTCGCCCCCCTCGAGAAGCGGGATGCCCTGGAGATGATGCAGGAGATCAAAGGGCACAAGATCATGGATGCCGTGCGCGGTATGGATGCCGTGGACCTGGATGCCATGGCCGAGGTCCTGATCAGTGTCGGCCAGATCGGCCTGGATCACGATGAAGTCAAGGAAATCGATATCAACCCCTTGATCATCCGGGGCAACATGGGGATCGCCGTCGACGCGCTGGTCGTATTGAACGACTGACAAGGCCGATATGCTCGACATGCGCGACCTGCGCCCCTTCTTTGAACCGGCCGGCGTGGCATTGATCGGGGCCACGGAAAAGTTCGGCTTCGGGTATGGACAGACCAAGACGCTGACCGATCAGGACCTGGGGGACCGGCTGTTTCTGGTCAATCCCTCCCGCGACCGGACCTTCGGGCGAAAGACCTACGCCCGTCTCGAACAGGTTCCCGGAGGGGTGGACCTGGCCGTGTTGATCGTGCCGGCGCCGGCCGTGCTGGATGTCCTGAATGCCTGCGTCGAAAAGGGCGTCAAGGCGGCCATCGTCCAGACGGCCGGTTTCGCGGAAATCGGTGACCAGGGCCGCCAACTCCAGGGGGAAATGACGGCCCTGGCCCGGCGGACCGGCCTTCGGATCATCGGGCCCAACTGCGTCGGCCTGTCCAATACCGAAAACGGTTTCTCGACGACCGAGACAACCGCCGAGGCCATGAAGTCCGGGGCGATCGGGGTCATCGCCCAGAGCGGCGTGTTCGGCAACATCCTCACGGACTGGGGTCCGGAAGAGGGCGTCCGTTTCAGCAAGGTCGTCACCCTGGGCAACCGTTGCGACGTGGACGAAAGCGAACTGATCCGCTATCTGGGCCGGGACGACCAGACCCGGGTCATCGCCCTGTATCTCGAATCGGTTCAGGACGGAGCGAGGTTCAGGGCCGCGGTCCGCGAGGTCGCGCCCCGAAAGCCGATCATCATCCTGAAAAGCGGGCGTTCCGGCGCCGGTCGGGCGGCCACGGCCTCCCATACCGGAAGCCTGTCCGGAGAAGACCCCATCTACACCGGCGCCTTCAACCAGAGCGGGGTGATCAGGGCCCGGGACATCCAGGAACTGTTCGATCTGGCCAAATCATTCGCCTGCCAGCCGCTTCCCCGAGGGCGCCGGCTGGCCGTGGCGACGACGTCCGGTTCCCTGGGCGCCCTGACGACCGATGCCTGTATCGACCTGGGCCTGTCGCTGCCCGAACTGTCCCCCGACACGGTGCGGGCCATGCGCCAGGACGCCCCGGCCTGGATGAACGTCAGGAACCCCCTGGACGTGGGCCCCTCGGGACTGCTGTTCAATGCCATCAAGGCCCTGATGCACGACCCCAACGTCGACGGGATCATCGGCATCTTCGTCATTCCCTGGCTCGTCATCGAGGAGATCGAGGCCCACGGCCTGGGCGTCGACCAGTTCCTGGGATGGGCCTCCGAACTCGCCAACATCGAGG
>Ga0180009_10002547_pt1 | contig 21417 bp, 16 predicted proteins | sample OS_PC_MetaG_FD_123537 | JGI IMG/M metagenome (GOLD analysis project Ga0180009, IMG submission 123537) | Groundwater microbial communities from the Aspo Hard Rock Laboratory (HRL) deep subsurface site, Sweden - OS_PC_MetaG | ecosystem: Environmental > Aquatic > Deep subsurface > Groundwater...
TGGAGTTAAAAATCGTCATCGTCCTTTTTGCGAAAATATATAATATCTTTTCTTTCCTCGTAACCCAAACCTTTAGCCATTTCTTTAGATCTTTTGTTACTATCATGAATTTGCATGGCAAAAATAATACACCCCTTTTTACGAAGAACATTTTCTGCTTCAAGACACAATTTTTTTGCCAAACCTTTTCCTTGAAACTCAGGATCCACTGCAACTCTATTTAACCAACCCTTTCTTCCATCATATGTTGCTAAAACTGACCCTATTATCTTTTCATCCTGTTCTGCAACAAGAAAAAGGTCTGGATTAGCCCTTAATTCTTTCAATATATGTTCTCTGGAATCTCTTCCACATTGCTTATAGTCTAATCCAGCTCTCTCCCAGAGCTGGATTAGTTCCCCATAATTCTCTTTTTTCATTTTCCTAATCTGCATCTTTCCTCCTGCTCAACTTATCTTGTTGTTACAATAACAAATGTTAAAAATAATAAATTTGAAGGATTGTAATTGCGAGGGACAAAGTCCCGAAGCAATCTCAAATAATTATTGATATAGAAAATATAGTGAAAATGCTCCCGCAAGCATTATTAAAACTGCTGGAAAAAGTAATTTATATAACTTTTTTGAATCAGCTTTAAAATAATCTTTAGTAATAGCCAAACAAACATGAACAGGCGACAATAATACTCCAGCAAATCCAGCCATAAAAGCAAGAACAACACCACCCATATTAATTCCAGTTTCAGGAAACAAAAATGGCATGATAATTGGAAAAGAGATTCCTACTGCTGCATGAGTAATTCCAGTCATTAATCCTGCAACTAATGGAATTAAAGCAATAATGATTATATTGGGAACATTATTTGAGATTAGGTATTCAGGGAGAACATTAACAGCCCCACTTTCAATAAATGAATCTTTAAAGAGCATTAATCCAAAAACCAATACAAGCATAGATAAATACTTCTTATAATCAAAGTCTCTGTGAATTTCTGGAATATAATCTTTAAACAAAATCAATAAAGCAGTAATGACAATCGCTAAAACTATTATGATATTAATTTTGAAAATAGTAACTCCAATAATAACTGCTAATATTGGCGATAATCCAATAAAAAGATTTAAAAAAATTCTCCTTTTTGACTTCTCGAAAAAAGTCTTTGGATTTTTTCTTTTTAAATCAAATAAGAATAAAACTCCAGCAGATATTGCAAGTAAAGTTAATGGTATATTATACAGAATTAGTGTTGAAAAATTAATGTTTAAAAGCCCGCTTGTAAGAATTATTCCTGGATAAAGAGGCAAGGTGTATTCCCATACATGCCTATACCAATAATTTATTAACGTTTTCTTTTCATTTGTTACATCACAATTGTCAAGGACCTCCTCTACCAATGGAGCTGATATCATTGCACCACCCAACATTGGAAGAAAACCAACAAGTGCAGGTATAATAGCTGAAATTAATTTAACAGATTTTGATAGTTCCTTTAGAGAGTCTATAAGTAGTTGTAACCTTTCAGTTTTTCTAAGAATGTCATTGAACAGTAGCATTAATAAGACAGCTCCAATTAATTGCCAGGTCTTAGAGTTTCTTAATGTTATCAGGAGTACATCAATAAAAAGAGAGACATTCCGTTTAAAGAGAATGACAAAGAGGAAAGAACCCAATATGAATACAAATTGTAGGTTTACTTTTTTAATTAACAGAAAAGTTAAAACAGCAATTATTAAAATAAAAAGTATTATTTGCATTTAATATAGCTACTCCTTGAAAGAAGTGAATTTATATCTTTACAAAAAATCATTTGTGAGCTTCTCTACCAACACCAAATACAAGAGAGTCATAAGCCTTCTTAGTCTTATTATAATTCCTGTCTCTATCAAGTGCTATTCCTCTGCCAACGCCTGAAACAATCCTACCTATAGAGATTTTATCCATTTCCTTTGCAAACTCTTTCAGAAACACTGGAGCACTTCCTGGTTGTGTGCTTCTTCCATCAAATATAATATGCACATTCACTTTCCTTAGACCTCTATTTTTAGCAAGTTTCAATAACTCAAGAGGATAGGCCATGCTTCCATGAGAACTTTTTTTAGAAAGCAAAGCTATTAAATGAAGTGAGCTATTATGCTTCTTGGCAGAGTCTATTGCTTCAATAAAAGCTGGGTTTCTATGAAATGTACCATTTTCAATAGCAATATCAATTCTTGCATCATCTTGAACAATTACACGACCAGCTCCGATATTTATATGACCAGCTTCTGAATTTCCTGGTTTTCCTTCCAAAAGACCTACGGCTCTTCCAGCAGCCTTTAGTTGGGTAAAGGGATATTTACAAATTAATTGATCCCAAAATGGTGTGTTAGCCAAAAAGATAGGATTTGTTTCATCATTTTTACCAATTCCCCAGCCATCCAGGACTACAAGAAGTACTTTCTTTTTGCTATTCTTATTAATATCGGGATAGTTTTGTATTAAACTCTTACCATTCATAAATTCTGGCTTTGGTAATCCCATAATCTGAAGAATAGTAGGAGCTACATCCGCTAAAGACCCACCTTCTCTCAAAGAAAAATCAACACCCATCTCTTCATCAGGAGGTACTAAGATAAAAGGCACAGGACTGTCAGTATGCCTAACATTTGGAGTACCATCATCTTTAACTGCTATTTCAAGAACACCATGATCTGCTGTTATAATGGTAATATATCCTGTTGATTGAGCACCCTCTATAACTTGCCCAAGGCATTTGTCCAGAGCCTCAGCACATTTAATTTTTGCATCTAAATTATCTATATGTCCAATAACATCGCCATTTGCGAAATTAACAGCAATCAGTGCATATTTATTTTTATTTAAACCTTTTAAAACCTCTTCAGTCACTTGTGCACTACTTAACTCTGGAACACAATCAAAAAGCACTCCCTTAGGTGAAGGGACCTTAACATCATCTTCACCTGGAAAAGGTTCATTGTTACCGTCATTAAGAAAGAATGTAACATGAGCAAATTTTTCTGACTCAGCAATACGAAGCTGAGATAGCCCATGTTCACTGATTATCTCACCCATAGTACCCTTGATTTTTTCAAGAGGAGGAAATGCAATAGAAACTAGTAAATCTTTGAGCATCTTATGATATAAAGTCATCGTTACGAAATTAAGATTTTTAAAATTTACCACTGGGAATTTATTAAAAGATGGATCTATAAATGCTCTTGTCAATTGAACCTCTCTTTCACCACGGCGACAGCAGAAAATAACAGAATCACCATCCCTAATTGGCCCAATAGGCTTTCTTTCATCATCAATAAGAACAATAGGATCTAAAAAATAGTCAGTCTGCCCTTCTTGATACATATCCTTTATAGTTTTTGCTATTAAAGCTTCACCTCTTGATACGTTATTCATTATAAAATGAAGACTTCAAGACCCCTTATTAATTGAAGGGGTGAGAGCCATCCTCCTTTTCATAGATAATGTTTTATTATCTTTGTTATTTTTAGCAAGATTGTGTATATGTATTATTAATAATATAAATTTACAATTTAATAAAATTTTAATTCCTTTAAAAGAAATAATTAAAAATTTAATATCAACATAAATTAATATTTATATTTTTATGTAGGGCAACCCTTCAGGGTTACGTTTATAATTTAATTTTGAATTTATTTGCAAGGCTAAAGCCTTACCCTACATATTTATTTTTTATGTAAAACTGGATCTTAAATTAAATAGTTATTCTAAATGGCAAGCAACAAGATGGTTGTTTCCAATATCAATTAGCTCAGGTTCTTTCTTACTACAGATATTAATAACTTTTAGACACCTTGGATGAAATCTACACCCTTGTGGTGGATTAATGGGACTTGGAATCTCACCTCGAGGAATTAAGTGTTTCCTTCTTGCTTTAGGATCAGGAACAGGAACAGCAGAGAGTAATGCAATTGTGTATGGATGTTTTGGATTAGAGTAAACATCATAAATTGTTCCCGTCTCAAATATCTTGCCAAGATACATAATTGCTATCCTGTCACAAATATATTTTGTTGTTGCTAAATCATGTGTTATAAAAAGATATGTTAAATTAAATTCATTCTTTAAATCCATCATTAGCTTAAGTAGTGTTGCCCTTACTGAAACATCAGCCATAGCAATTGGTTCATCCGCTACTATTAATTCTGGTTGTAATATTAAAGCCCTAGCGATAACTGCTCTTTGTCTTTGTCCCCCACTTAATTGATGAGGATATTTTTCACAAAGAATTTTAGATGGTGTTAATCCTACTTTTTTCATAATATCTAAAACCAGTTCCCTTTTCTCAGCTTTATTACAGATTTTATGGATGAGAAGAGAATGACCTATTGAATCTCTGATTTTCATCCTTGGATTTAAAGAGGCATATGGATCCTGAAAAATTATCTGCATTTTTTTTCTGAAATTTCTCATTTCAGAAGGACTCAATGAAGAGATATCAATATTATCAAAAAATATTTTTCCTTCTGTGGGTTCAGTTAATCCTAATATAAGTCTTCCCGTTGTCGTTTTTCCACTCCCACTTTCACCAGCAAGCCCAAAAACTTCTCCTTTTCTTATATTAAAACTAATTTTATCTACTGCTTTAATAAAGTCTATTTTTCCAGCAAGGAGAGTTTCTAAAAATCCTTTTTGAACTTGATAATATTTTTTTAAATTTTTTACTTCAACTAAATTATTAGTCATAACCATTTTTATTAATTTATATTAAAATTTATAATCAATATAGCCAACATCTTACAAGATGATTTTCTTTTGCCTCCTTTAGTGGTGGTTCGTATATTGAACACTTTTTCATAGTACTTACACACCTTGGATGAAATCTACACCCAGTTGGAGGATTAATTAAGTCTGGAGGTGAACCCGGCATTATCTCTAAATCTTGCTTCTCGAGACTTATATTTGGTATAGATTTTAAGAGTCCAATTGTATATGGATGAAAAGGTTTTTCAAAAAGAGGAAAACAATCTGCAATCTCTACAATCCTTCCGGCATACATAATTGCAATTCTGTCTACAAGCTCAGAAACAACACCCATATTATGAGTGATTAATATTATTGTTAATTTATATAAACTTCTAAGTTCTCTTAACAAATCTAGTATCTGAGCTTCTACAATAACATCTAATGATGTAGTAGGTTCATCAGCAATAATCAAATCAGAATTAAGTGCTAATGCTAAACTTATCATTACTCTTTGTCTCATACCACCAGAAAATTGGTGAGGATAATCATTTAATCTTGTTTTTGAGATTCCAAGTCTGTCTACTAAATCCTCAGTACTCTTTTTAGCCTCTTTTTTATTTAATTCCTTTTCATGAGTTAAAATAGTTTCAACTATATGGTCGCCAATTCTCATCAAAGGATTTAAACTTGTCATTGGATCCTGAAAAATCATGGATATTCTCTTTCCTCTAATCTTTGTCATCTCTTTTTCTGTCTTCTTAACTAAATCCTCGCCATTAAACAGGATTTCTCCTCCAACAATTTTACCTGGTGGGGGTATAAGTCCCAGTATAGAAAAGCCAAGAGTAGATTTTCCGCAACCAGACTCCCCAACTAAACCCAGGGTTTCTCCCCTTTTAAGTTCAAGCCCTACATTATCAACGGCCTTAACTAAACCCACTCTGGTAGGATATAAAACCTCTAAATCTTTTATTTTTAATATAGTCTTATTTTTTTCATTCATTTTAGGATGTATAATATTAAAAGATTATTTTTTTAATAATTATTTAATGCTTCATTAAGTATAAATTTTATCTTTCAGTAATTTTTGGATTTAATATCTCATTTAATCCTTCACCTATCATACTAAAACCTAAAGTGGTAAGAGATATCATTATTCCTGGAAATGTTATTATCCACCAGCTACCACTTGGTAAAAATGCTTTTCCTTGACTTAAATCCATACCCCAATCGGGAGTTGGAGGTGGAATTCCAAGACCTAAGAAGCTAAGACCAGCTGCGGTTAAAATTGCATCTGCTATATTAAGTGAAAAAACAACAACTATTGATTGTATTACATTTGGGAAAATATAATTTATTAAAATTGTTGATGGTTTTGCGCCTAAACTTTTAGCAGCTTCTACATACAACTCCTCTTTAATTGAAAGAGTATGTCCTCGAGACATCCTAAAATAGGTAGGTGTATAAACAAATGCTATAGCAACAGATATATTAATAACTCCAGGACCCAATAATGCTGCCATAGCAATTGCTAATATAAGTCCTGGAAATGAATATATGCTATCCATAATAAGAGAAAGTATCCTATCAATTTTTCCACCAATAAAACCAGAAAGAAGTCCAAGTGGTACTCCTGCTAGTGCTGAAAAGATTGAGGATAAAAATGCTATTAAGAGAACTACCCTTGCTCCATATATTACTCTACTAAAGATATCTCTACCTAAATTATCAGTTCCCATAAAAAAATTAGAATCAGGTGGTAAAAAGGGTTTACCTACAAATTTAATTGGATTATTGGGAGCAATAAAGGGAGCAAATATTGTAATAATTATTATAACCAATATAATAATGCAACCAATAACAGTTATATAGAATTCTGAACCATACCATTTTGCGCTTTTTATAAACCAACCGAGTAATCTGTGCGAAAAAAATTTATCTTCTTTTTCCATTTAATTTCCTTGCAATAAATTATATTCTTGTCTCAACATACTTAACTAAGAAGAAATATTTTATTTTTCATTTAAATTTCGTTAATATCTGATTCTTGGGTCTAAATAAGAATAAACAATATCAACAAGTAAGCTAACACCCGCTACTAAAATTGCGATAAAAACTACACTACCCTGGATTGATGGAAAATCCCGGTATAAAATCCTATCCACCAGGAATCTTCCCAAGCCGGGCCATGAAAAAGTTGTCTCTGTTAAAACTGCTCCAGCTAATAAGAGAGCAAATTGTAAACCCATCATTGTTATAATGGGAATAAGTGCATTTTTTAAAGCATGTTTATAAACAACAACTCTTTCAGAGAGACCCCTTGCTCTTGCTGCTGTTATAAAATCCTGACTTAAAACATCCAACATATTTGTTCTTGTTAACCTGGTAAAGACTCCGGAAATATATAAGCCCAAAGTTAAAGAAGGTAGTATGAGATGCTTTATTGCGCTTACTAAACTTACAATATTGCCATTTAATATACTATCTAATATAAAAAGCCCTGTTATTTTTTCAGGAGTTAAACCTGTTCCAATTCTTCCATAAACAGGTAGCAATTTTAAATATACTCCAAAAAATAACTGCAACATCAAGCCCATCCAAAAAACAGGGATAGTGTAAATTATTATTCCGTAGAGTCTAAATCCATAGTCAGCAAAACTTCTTCTTTTATGAGCTGAATAAGCTCCAGTAAAAATACCAACAAGGATACTTATTGCCATTGAAGTAATGCTAAGCTCAAGTGTTGCTGGAAATTTTTCTTTTAAGTCCTTTGCTATAGGTCTTCCACGAACAGGAGCCAAAGATTTACCTAAATCACCTCTTAGAAGATTATAAAGATATTCAAAGTATTGTATATAAAGAGGTTTATCAAGTCCCAAGCTATGTTTTATATCATCAACATATTCCTGTGGTGCACCAGGTCTTAACATAGCACGCACAGGGTCACCAGGCATAATTCTTACTATTAAAAATATTAAGGTTACTAAAACAAAAATCATTGGTATAGTAAGAAATATTCTGGTAATAATATAGGCTCTTAAGGATTTCATATTACTTTTTAATAGTTAAAAATATTTTAGAGACGTTACTAAAAATTTCAAATATAAATACTCTTAATTAAATTTAAATATTCTTATTATAATTATATAGAATGTATAGGTTAATTATGAAAATTAAGATTAATTTTTAATAAGGTTTTATTACTAAATTTGAAATATTTTAAGGGATATCGAGAGATATATCAAATTATAAAAGGAAGTAAAAATTAGAAGGATTTTGACAGCTAAAAAACTGTCAAAATCCTTCCTTTTAAATCCTTACTATATACCTTCTTTAAATTCTTTTATTTTGTAAGCAAGAAATAGTGAAGGAACATAGTAGGATCAAGTTTTATACCAGATACATTCTTTTGTGCTACAATAAGAAGTTGTCCCTGAGTGAACGGTATTGTCGGGCATTCCTTAGCCCATAGTTTCTGAGCATCTTCATAAATAGCCTTTCTCTCATCTCCTCTGAGTGGCGTAGTAACTTGACCTTTTTCCAGAATCTCGTCCATTTCAGAGTTACTATAGAAAACTCCTATATCATCAGAGGCTTCTGAGTGACCCCAAGACCAGGTGTAATTATCTGGATCAAGATAGTCAGGATACCAACCGAGTAGGAACAAAGGCATTGTACCCTCACCTAAATATTCAGTATAAGTTGCCCACTCAGCACTTTGAAGATTAACTTTAAAAATTCCTGTCTCCTCTAAGGAATCTTTCAAAATAGAAGCTATATCATCTTCAGTTGGACCATAATGGTCAGTTGTAAACCAGAGATCAGTTTCAAGTGGATTATCTTCACTATATCCAGCATCTTCTAACAAACTTATTGCCTTTTCTAAACCTCTTTCTCCATATTCATCTTTAAAAGCATCAATGTGGCTCCACATTCCCATAGGAACCATACTATACAGAGGAGCATGTGTACCCATAAATACAACATCAGATATCTTATTTCTATCAATTGCAGCAGCTACTGCTTCTCTAACTTTTACATCAGTATATGGGTCAGTAGTTGTATTAAGGCAGATGTAACGGATATAAGCACCAGGTCCTTCAATAATTGTTAGATCTGGATTCTTCTCTAAATCTTCATAATCAACAGGTTCTAAGGTTTTCCATGCTATATCTATCTCCTTATTTTCCAGGGCTAATCTCATTGTGGTGGAATCTGCAAAGTATTTAACTATAACATTACTGTATGCAGGAGGTGTTCCATAATAATCTGGATTTGCCTCTAATGCCATTTCAACATCTCTTTCCCACTTAGTAATTTTGTATGGACCAATACCAGCAGATGTGTTATCTGAGTCAATTTCACTTTCTGGATAAGCCTTTGGACTTATTGGAGTATAAGGTGTAGTTGCTACAAGGAGTGGGAAATAGGGAATGGGGTCTAGTAATTTAAATTTAACAGTTAGCTCATCTATAACTTCAACACTTTCCACAAAAGAAGTTACTAACCAGTTAGGATCTCCTTCTAATACAACAACCCTATCAATTGACCATTTAACAGCTTCAGCATTACACGGGGTTCCATCGGTAAATTTCAGTCCCTCTCTTAACTTAAATGTGTACTCAAGTCCATCATCACTAACTTCAGGCATGTCCTCTGCTAATCCTGGCTGAAGATCAGTTGTTCCAGCAACATAGGTCAGTAGAGTATCAGCTGTGTTGTGAAATATCTCCCATGTATGAAAATCGTATGTCTGTGCCGGGTCTAATTGTGTTACTGAATCAGTAGTACCAATAATAAGAGGCTCAGCAGAAACTGCTGGAGGACAACCAGTTAGTCCAAGGCTAACTGCAATTATAGTGGTTATTATTATACTTGTAGATAAAAATTTTTTAAAACTCATTTTTCCTCCTTTTCAGTGATTTTTAAAAAGAAAAAAAATCGCCACCATTACCACTTCTGTTATATTATATATTTTTCTAATAGCACCCCCTTTTATAAAGATTTTTAATATTAAACTAATATTATAATAAAATATATTTTATAATGTCAAGCTGTATCAAGGTAAATGTCATTTAAAATTTAAAAGTGGACACTTTTTTACAAATTTAAAATTTATCTAACAGCCGTATCAAGCCATAATGAAAATATTCAGTTTTGCACTAACTAATAAATCACTTTTCTCTCTTTTTTTATCTATTATACAATTACAAATAAAAATTTAAAAATATTATATATTATTATCTTGTAAGATATCTTAAAAGAATATTTAGTTCATATAATTTTAAGAATGAGTGATATAGTGTAGGGCAAGGCTTTAGTCTTGCTTATTAAAAATAGAGGTAACTCATTGTACTTAAAACGTTTAGAGCTTTCTAACTTTCGTAACTACAGATCATTGAAGTTAGAGTTAAAGCCGGGCTTAAACATGTTTATTGGAACGAATGCCCAGGGAAAAACAAATTTACTTGAATCAATATATTTTTTATCCTGTGGGTCGTCTTACAGAACAGCAGACAACAAAGAAGCAAATTTTATTGTAGTTATGTTTTCACCACAAGACTTAGACATAGTAAGGTCATCACCTGTTTATAGACGTCAGTTTTTAGATAGAATCTTAAATCAGATCAATCCTGAGTATAGACATCATTTTGAAAGATATCAAAGGATACTTAACCAAAGAAATTCACTACTGAAACTATTTCATTTAACCGGTAACAGGAAGAAGATTGTAAACACAATTGATTTATGGAACAGATTGTTTGTAACCCCAGGTTCTTTTATAATAATGGAGAGAATAAAACTACTTGAAATTTTAAATAATTTAGCTAAGGAGTTTATTGATAGGATTCCCATAAATGGGAAATTAGAGATTTGCTATAGTACCTCTATGTCTGTTGAAAAAAAAGATAAAATAAAAGATATAGAAGATGAGATGTTAAGAAAATTAAAAGAAAGGCAAAAAAGAGATATTTCTATAGGAGTAACAACTATTGGTCCACACAGATATGATATTAAAATTACTATTGGGGGAAGAGATGCTAGGCATTACGGATCAGGTGGACAACAAAGGATGAAGTCTAAAATATCAACTTATTTAGTAGAGAATGGAAAAATCAAGGTTTGGCAATAACATGAAAAAAATAGGAGAAATTTTACCCTCGATTCTCAGTAGGATGGGAATTATTAAAGGTATTGAACAGGGGAAAGCCGTTGTTTTCTGGGAAAATATTGTTGGGGATGATATTGCTCGACATGCAAAGCCATTCAAAGTAAAAAAAGGAATTTTATATGTTGAAGTAACAAGTTCAGTATGGGCACACGAACTTCAGATGATGGAGCCAGAGATAAGAAATAGGATAAATAAATATTTAGAAAAGAGTGTTATTAATAAAATAAGATTTTATCCTGCAAGATCCAACAGACTATTTAAAAAGATTGATACCAAAGAGACAAAAATAGTCCCAAAAGTAAATAAACTATCAGAAAAGAAAGATAAGACTCTAAAAACAATAAAATTATCAGAGAAAACAGACAGGGTTTCAAAAACAAGGAAATTATCAGAAAATCAAAAGAAAGAGATTGATAAAATTAGTTCACAGATACCGGACGAGGATTTGAGGGAGCACTTTGAAAAAGCAATGGAGGGTCAAGCAAAAAGAGAAAATACCGATAAATAAAGAATTGATCGTCTAAGATCCCTTCCTTCGTGTAGGGGTAGTTCAAAAACCCTATTATTAAATATTTATAAGGCTAAATGTGTGATTTTATGATATAATTTATTTAATGTTTTTCATAATTTTTTTAAAAGAAATAAATAAAGAGAGGGAAAATTACCCTCTTGTTTATTTTTTAAATTCACTTTTTAAAGTCATATAACAAATATTAATTAATGCAGCAAAATACACAGAAATTTTAGAAAGAAGAAAGATACAAAAAATGTTTCTATTTGGCATTTCCTTTTTTAAAACCCCTAACTAAGGAAGTGCCAACATTCTGATAATCAAAATTTAAATAAAGATCAACTTAATTTTTTATTAAGATGCCTTTTAAAGGGAGATAATTAAATTGGTTAAAAAAACTTATGATGTTGAAGATATAAAGGTTCTAAAAGATCTTGAAGCTATAAGAAAAAGACCAAGTATGTATATCGGTTCAACAGGTCACAGAGGGCTTCATCACTTAATTTATGAGGTCGTGGATAATAGCATTGATGAAGCAATGGCGGGAGCATGTTCAAAAATACTTGTTGTAGTATATAAGGATAATTCAGTAACAGTGATAGATGATGGAAGAGGAATACCTGTAAAGAAAATGAAAAAATTTAAAAAACCAGCAGTAGAGGTTATTTTAACCACACTACATTCTGGGGGTAAATTTAGTGAAGATGTGTATAAGGTTTCAGGAGGACTACATGGTGTAGGTCTCTCAGTAGTAAATGCATTGTCCAGTAAACTAATAGCTGAGATTAGAAGAGATGGTCATGTATTTAGACAAGAATACAGTAGGGGAAAGCCAATCACAAAATTAACTAAATATGGTAGTTCTAAAAAACATGGAACAATGATCAGGTTTTGGCCTGACCCTGAAATTTTTGATGATATAAATTACAAATCTGAAACTATATTAAAATACCTAAAAGAAATGGCTTATCTGAATAGTGGATTACAAATTGTCTATCAGGATGAGAGACATAAGCCACCAATAGTTGAAGAGTATAAATATAAAGGTGGAATTGTTGATTTTGTAAAAGATCTGGTTTCAAAGAAAGATTCACTACATAAAGGAGTAATGTATTTCAAAAGTAGTGTGAATACAAATCAGGTGGAAGTAGCCATGAAATATACAACTGGTTATAGTGAGAATTTATACTCTTTTGCTAACAATATTCATACTCATGAAGGCGGAACACATGAAAGCGGATTTAAGAAAGCATTAACCAGGGTGATAAATGATTATGCACGAAATAAAGGAATCCTAAAGGATAAAGATGAAAATTTAACAGGGGAAGATATAAGAGAAGGTCTTGTAGCAATTTTAAGTGTGAAGTTAAGAGAACCTCAATTTGAAGGCCAAACAAAAACGAAACTGGGAAATAGTGAAATGATTGGTATAGTTGAATCGATAGTTAATACAAAATTAAGTGAATATTTAGAGGAACACCCCACTTATTCGAAAGCCATTTTAAACAAAACAATCAATGCAGCAAGAGCAAGAGATGCTGCAAAAAAAGCCCGTGAACTTACTCGCAAAAGAGGACTACTACAAAGCAGCTCTCTTCCTGGAAAATTAGCTGATTGTAGTATAAGTGACCCATCATTGGGCGAGATTTTTTTAGTAGAGGGTGATTCAGCTGGAGGGAGCTGTAAACAAGCCCGGGATAGGCAGTTTCAAGCAATACTACCACTAAGAGGTAAGATATTAAATGTGGAAAAATCAAGGGAATTAAGGGTATTAAGTAGTAATGAAATTCAGGCAATAATTACTGCATTAGGGACTGGAATTAAAGATGAGTTTAACATAAAAAATGCCAGGTATCATAAAGCAATTATCCTATGTGATGGCGATGTGGATGGTTCACATATAAGAACTTTATTACTCACATTCTTTTATAGATATATGAGGGAATTAATTGAGGCAGGATATGTTTATATAGCTCAACCCCCATTATATCTAGTAAAAAAGGGGAAGAAGAATTACTATGTATATTCTGATGAGGAACTACAGCAATTATTGAGCAGGATAGAAAAGAAAGGAATTACTATGCAGAGGTATAAAGGTTTAGGTGAGATGAATCCCGAACAACTGTGGGAAACTACCATGGATCCAGGGAAAAGAGTAATTCTTAAAGTTGGGATAGAAGATACAATATCAGCTGAAGAAACATTCTCAACTTTAATGGGAAGTCAGGTAGAACCTCGCAAAGAGTTTATTCAAAAAAGAGCAAAAGATGTAAGATTCTTAGACATTTAAAAATGATATTAAACAAGGAGAGATATTATTGGTAAAGCAAATAGTTAGTAAAGTAAAACCTGTTGATATAGAAGAAGAAATGAAGAAATCATATCTTGATTATTCAATGAGTGTGATTGTTGGAAGAGCCCTTCCTGATGTTAGAGATGGATTAAAACCTGTTCATCGAAGAATTCTTTATGCGATGTATGATATGGGCATAACAAATGATAAACCTCATAAAAAAAGTGCAAGAATCACAGGTGAATGTTTTGTTAAAGATACTCTAGTATTAACTGATAGGGGCTTAATCCAAATTAAAAATATAAAATGTGGAGATAAAATTTATACACAAAATGGATTGGGAACAGTTACAAAATTATATGAAATGCCAGAAAAAAAATTATTAAAGGTAACACTCGAAAACGGTCTTTCTAATATTGTTACCCCTTCACAAAAATTTAAGGTCTTAACTCCTGAATGGAAATTTGAATGGAAAGATGCAAAAGACTTAAATTATGATTTCATTACCATAAGAGCTACATATCCAAAAATTAAAGAAAATGTAAAATTAAAAACAGCTCAATCACATCAGACCAAGCACTTAAATGAAAATATTGGATATCTATTAGGACTTTTTTTATCTGATGGTTCTATATCCAATGATTATGGCAGTAAGAAACTTCCAAGACTAAGCTTCTATGGCAGTAAAGAAGTTATAGAAAATGTTACCTCTATTTTTAAACAAGAGTTTGATTATACTCCAACCATTGAATTAAAAAAAGGTGTCTCAAACAACTTATATTTTATAAGAATAAATAGAAAAAATATAAATGAATTCTTTGTATCTAATTTTAGTTTAGAGGGAGTTAATGCACTAAAGAAAAAAATTTCAGAACAGATATTTAATTCTCCAGAAAATGTAATATTTGCTTTTATCTCTGGATTAATTGAAGGAGATGGTTCAATTCATAAAAATAGGTGTACAATCCATTACGGTTCAATTTCTGAGAAAATAATAGATCAATTAATGATTATTCTTCAACATTATGGAATATTTAGCTCTAAATACATAAATAAAAATATAAAAAGTCATTATGTTTGTGGTAGAAAAGTTATTGCGCGACACCCTTTTTATTATTTAGAGATACAGGGGAAAAATGCAGTTAATCTGGCTAAAAAACTTAAGTTAATTAACAGAAAAAAACAAGAACGTGTTCACAGAATAGCAGCTATTAAAAGGAAAGATATAGGATTTCGATATGATATTGTTCCTTATGCTGGAGAAAAAATATTTAAAGAATTAAGCAAATACCATCGTGGAGGGGGATGGTATAAGGATATCAATGAAAATAAATTCAGAAGGGGAATTAAATATAATGGGGGTTGTAAAATAAGGTATTCTAAGAACCTTCATGAAAAGCCATTAAGAAAATCACAAATTATAAAACTGGGTATCAAAGCTAAATTGAAAAGGGTAGGTTCAGATCTAAATAATTTCGTAGAAGAGATTATCCACGATGACATATATTTTATGAAGGTATCTTCTATAGAAGAGGTTGAACCACAAAAAACTTATGATATAGAAGTAGAAAAAGAACATGAATTTATAGCAAATAGCATGATTTCTCATAATTGTCTTGGGAAATATCATCCACATGGTGATACCGCGGTCTATGATGCTTTGGTCAGGATGGCTCAAGATTTTTCTTTAAGATATTTACTAATTGATGGGCATGGTAATTTTGGTTCAGTTGATGGTGATAATCCAGCTGCCATGAGATATACTGAGGCAAGATTATCATCTCTTAGTATGGAGATGATAAGAGACATTAACAAAGATACCGTTGAATTTGTTGACAATTTTGATGGTAGCTTGAAGGAGCCAGAGGTACTACCCTGCAAATTTCCAAACCTTCTCATAAATGGCTCATCAGGTATTGCTGTAGGTATGGCTACAAATATGCCACCACATAATTTAAATGAGGCTGTAGACGGAATTATTGCATATATAGATGATCCAAAAATATCTTTAAAAAATCTAATGAAGAAAATAAAGGGCCCCGATTTTCCAACAGGTGGGTTGATTTTAGGAATGGGGGGTATAAAGGAAGCATATGAAACGGGAAAGGGTAAAATAACTGTGAGGGCAAAGACTCACCTTGAAACCATGAAGAGTAAGAAAAAAAGGATTGTTATAACTGAGCTTCCATATCAAGTCAACAAAGCAAATCTAATTAGAAAAATAGCAGAATTAGTGAGAGGGAAAAAAATTGAAGGAATATATGATTTAAGAGATGAATCTGATAGAAGCGGGATGAGGGTAGTTATTGAGCTAAAAAAGGAATCTCAACCTTATGTAATTCTAAATAATCTATATAAACATACTCAACTTCAAGATACTTTCGGAATAATAAATATTGCACTGATAGATGGTGTTCCCAAGCTTATAACAATACATGAACTAATCGATAACTATATAAAACATCAATTCAATGTTGTAATAAGATTAACAAAATATGAACTAAGAAAAGCTAAAACCAGAGCTCATATATTAGATGGCATACTCATAGCCTTGGCTAACCTGGATAAAGTAATTAAACTTATAAAGACGAGTAAGACGGTTTCTCAAGCAAGACAGAGATTAATAAAAAACTTTAAGCTAACAACAATTCAGGCACAAGCAATTTTGGATATGAAACTTCAGAGATTAACAGGACTTGAGAGAGACAAAGTTCAAAAGGAGCACAAACAGTTATTAGAAAAGGTTGAATACTGTGGAAAGGTTCTTAGTGATGAAAAACTAGTGTATCAAATCATTAAAAAAGACTTGAGAGATATTGTTAAAAGATTCGGTGATGAGAGAAGAACTATCATAACTCCAACAGAAGAAGACATAGATATTGAAGACCTAATTGCCGAGGAAGACATGATAGTGACAATAACTCATTCTGGATATATAAAGAGAATACCAATTACTACTTATAGAAAGCAGAGGAGGGGTGGAATAGGAGTTATGGGAATGAATCTAAAAGAGGATGACTTTGTTAAACACCTCTTTATAAGCTCTACTCACCAATATATGCTGTTTTTTACAAATAGGGGTAAGGTTTATAAGATTAAGACTTATGAACTTCCAACTGGAGGTAGAACTTCAAAGGGCAAGTCTATCAGGAATTTTTTTAACTTTAGTTATAATGAGAGAATTGAGATGGTTATCACCACTGATAATTTTAAATTTAAAGAATTCATTATAATGGTCACTAAAAATGGTTTAATAAAAAAGACGGAACTTTCTCAATACAAAAATGCAAGTAAAGGTGGTCTAATTGCAATAAATCTAAAAAAGAAAGATGAAATAGTTGGTGTTTCAAGAATAAAGCCGAAAGAAGAAGTAATTCTAATATCAGCAAATGGGAAAGGAATAAGATTCGGAGAAAATCAGATACGATCAACATCAAGAAACACTATGGGTGTAAGAGCAATGAGACTTAACAAGGGTGATAGAATACTTGGAATGGGAATCGCTACTGATGATACAGATCTATTATTGATTACTAAAAAAGGCTATGGAAAGAGAACAGCCATCTCTGAATATAAAGTACAGAGAAGAGGCGGGAAAGGAGTTATTGCAATTAAAACTGATTCAAAAACTGGGAAACTTATTGGGTGCAAGGTAGTTAGAAAAAACAATGAACTGGTCTTAATATCAAATGATGGAACTCTCATAAGAGTGTCTGTTGATAGTATAAGAAAAGTTGGTAGGCAAGCAAGAGGGGTCAAAGTGATGAAATTAAGAGAAGGGGATAAAGTAAGTTCTTTAGCAAAAGTAACAGGGGGTTAAATTAAATATTCTCTTTATCTTTTTAAATGATTTTTTGGAGTTAGATTAATTTGATTAGGTTTCGGACATTAGATCATACTGCTGATATAGGAATAAAAGCTTATGGTGAGACATTAGAAAAGCTATTTCGCAATACTGCATTAGGGATGTTCTCCATTATAACAGATTTGGATAAAGTTAAATCATCCAGAAATTTTTATATCCAAGTCAAAGGAGAGGATGAAGAAAATCTACTAATTAAATGGCTAAATGAACTTTTATACCTTTTTGACACAGAATACTGTCTATTCAATAGATTTGATATAAAAATAAATGAAATTTCTGATTATAATTCATACAAAGAAAAATCTTATGAGCTAAAAAATAATAAAGAGTGCAAAGAAATAAAAAATAATTGTTATTGCGAGGGACAGGGTCCCGAAGCAATCTCTAATGAATCGGATAAAAAAATAAATAAATTTAATAACTCTTCAAAACACAAAGAGAATGATGAAAATAAAAAGCTGTTGTTAAAAGCAGTAGCCTGGGGTGAAAAGGTAGACCTAAAAAAACACCCTATAAAGATAAGCATAAAAGGTGCTACATATCATAAATTAGAAATTAAAAAAAATGAAATATACATAGCCATAATTTTTTTCGATGTCTAACAACTTTTAACATCCTTATATCAATTACCCATTTTGCACAACTAAGTCACTAACAAAAATGGTATAATAAAAAGAAAAAAATTTTTTAATTTTAAATTCCCAAATAAAAAACATATAGAGATGGAAATTTATACAAAAAGACAATTTTCATTAAAAATTATTCTGAAATTACTATTAATTACTGTAGTTGTATTAACTGTTGTTTTTACAAATATTGGGTGCAATATTTTAGTTACCAGAAATGAAGAAGAACATAAAGAAAATGAGGAATCAGAAGACGTTGATTTTCAAGAGATAATTAGTCTTCCTGAACCAAAAATAAAGGGTGAAATGAGTTTAGAGGAAGCAATTAAAGATAGAAGGTCTATTAGAAGTTTTGACGAAAAAGATCTTAACCTAGAACAGATTTCACAACTTCTATGGGCAGCACAGGGAATAACTGATGAAAGAGGTCACAGAGCTTCTCCTTCTGCGGGCGCCCTTTATCCTCTTGAGCTCTATATTGTTAAGAAAGATGGTGCATATCATTACATACCAGAGGGACACAAGTTGGAGATGATATTAAAAGGGGACTTAAGGAAAAAGTTAAAAGATGCTTGTTTGGGGCAACAATGGATTGAGGAAGCACCAATTAATATAGTGATTACAGGAATATATAAAAGAACCACAGTAAAGTATGGGGAAAGAGGAATTAGATATGTTCATTTAGAAGCAGGACATGCATGCCAAAATATTTTGCTCCAGTCGATATCCTTAGGATTAGGAGCTGTACCTGTTGGTGGTTTTCATGATAGGGAAGTTCAAGAAATATTAAATTTAGAGGAAAATTATATCCCATTCTTTGTAATTCCAATAGGCTATAAGAAATAACAATAAATGGAAAACATATATGTTTCAAATATAGAATCTAATATAGGGAAGATATTTATAGCGTCATCAGATAAAGGACTTATAAAAGTAAGTTTGGATTGTAGTAAAGAAGATTTTATAAAATCTTTGGAAAATAAATACAGCTCAAATTCACATAAATCAGGAATTGTATTTAATTATAATAAGAACAGCTCAAAGATTTACTTAAGTAATTATAAAAATAAAAAAATATTAAATCAAATAAAGAGTTATTTGATAGGAGATTTAAAGAAATTTAATATTAATATTGATATAAAATTAACTGATTTTCAAAAAAAGGTTCTTAATGTAGTTAAAAGAATTGAGTATGGCAAGGTTAAATCTTACAGACAAATAGCAAAGGAGATAAAAAAACCAGGAGCAAGTCGAGCTGTTGGGAATGCAATTGCAAAAAACCCTATTCCGATAGCCATTCCATGCCATAGAGTTGTAAAAAGTGATGGAACAATTGGAGGCTTTGGAGGCAAAGTGAATCGAGTGGATATAAAAAGAAAGTTACTTAAAATAGAAGGTCTGGAATTAAAGTAAAATTTATATACTTTTGTTATATTTTGATGGTATATTAAAAGTGTGAATATATTTTATTTTTCAATAAGATAAAAATAAATATAATTTAATTTTCTAATAATCTATAACTTCAAATAAAATATATATAGTGAATAGATTTTTAGAATTCTATTAAACAAAAGGTGATAGTTATGATAAAACTTAGATATGAAGTAAATAAAATTTCCGATTACAAATGGGAAATTCCCAAGGGACAGAAAGAGGGAATGAAAGTTCCTTGCATAGTCTTTGCCAATGAAGACCTACTTATAAAAGCTGACCAGGATAATGCTTTAGAACAGGTTGTAAATGTTGCTACACTTCCTGGTGTTGTGAAAGCATCATTTGCCATGCCAGATCTTCATTGGGGATACGGTTTTCCAATTGGTGGCGTTGCTGCTATGGACATGGAAACTGGCGTTATTTCACCTGGTGGTGTGGGTTTTGATATCTCATGCGGGGTAAGGATGCTTAAAACTAATTTAACAAAGGATGATCTAATACCTGTGATGGAAAAGCTCATGTATGAATTGAATAGAAATGTACCCAAAGGAGTAGGAGTTGGAGGGAAATTAAGATTGAGCAAAGATGAACTTTCAAAATTAGTAACCCAGGGTGTAGATTGGGCTATTAAAAAAGGTTATGGTTGGAGTGAGGACAAACTTTATGTAGAAGATAGGGGAAGGATGCCAGATGCAAATCCCAACAAAGTTAGCTTCAAAGCTTTAAAAAGAGGACAAAGTCAGGTAGGAACATTAGGTGCGGGAAATCATTATTTAGAGATTCAGGTTGTAGATCGAGTTTTTAATGAGAAATTGGCAGAAGTTTTTGATTTAAAAGAAGGTCAGATTACAGTTATGATACATTGTGGTTCAAGAGGATTCGGTCACCAGGTATGCTCTGATTATATTGAGGTTATGAGAAGAGTAGTTGCAAGAGAAAGATATAAACTACCAGATAGACAATTAGGTTGTGCCCCTATAAATAGTAAGGAAGGAAGAGATTATTATCAAGCAATGTCATGTGCAGTTAATTACGCTGTAACCAATAGACATGTTATAGGTCATTGGGTGAGAGAGAACTTTGAGCGTATTTTTAATAAGAGTGCTGAAAAATTGGGTATGAATCTAATCTATGATGTCTCTCACAATATAGCAAAATTTGAGAAGCACAAATTTGATGATAAAGAAAAAATATTATGTGTGCACAGGAAGGGGGCTACTCGAGCATTTGGACCAGGCCACCCCGATCTTCCAGAAAAGTATAAATCTTATGGACAGCCAGTTATAATTGGTGGAACTATGGGAACTGCCTCCTATCTACTCATTGGGACTGAAAAGAGCATGAAGGAAAGTTTTGGCTCAACATGTCATGGTGCTGGAAGAGTGATGAGTAGAGGAAAAGCGAAAAGATTATTTAGAGGAGATGATCTAAAAAGAGAGCTTGAGTCTGGAGGGATAAAAATTATATCTGATCACATGTCAGGTTTAGCAGAAGAGGCTCCAAAAGCATACAAGGATGTAAATGAAATAGTCGATGTAACTCATAATGTTGGAATATCAACCAAAGTAGTAAGACTTAAACCACTTGGTGTTCTAAAAGGGTAACTATCTTTGTAATGTAACCTTTATTATAATATTAGGTAATACCTAAGCAAAAGTGACCTAAATTTGAATTTTGTTTTATAATAGAGATAAGTTTTTATTTATTTATTTTCTATGTATTTTAAAAATTTTTAAAAAGGAGGGGAAATTGAACCAAGAAGAGATTAAAAAAGAAGAGGAGATAATTGAAGAA
>Ga0180009_10002548_pt1 | contig 21416 bp, 20 predicted proteins | sample OS_PC_MetaG_FD_123537 | JGI IMG/M metagenome (GOLD analysis project Ga0180009, IMG submission 123537) | Groundwater microbial communities from the Aspo Hard Rock Laboratory (HRL) deep subsurface site, Sweden - OS_PC_MetaG | ecosystem: Environmental > Aquatic > Deep subsurface > Groundwater...
ATCCTTTCCCGGACCCGGTAACATATAAAAAATGATTTCTTCAGATCTTTTTATAGTCATACAAAACCTCCCTTTATCTTAAGTCAAATCGAGGAATGGGATTATACCTCTTCATCATCGATTTCGGGAACTACCTCCTCTGTATCAGGACTGAAGCATTCCGGGCATCCATCGTAAATCTCCCCAACGAACTTATGGCCACAGGAGAGGCATTTCATGTTGGGCTTTTCGTGGGTCTCAATTTCATCATCAATTCCAGCAATTAGCTCCTCTGTATTTGCACTGTAACATTCCGGGCAACCATCGTAGATCTCACCAATAAACTTATGGCCACAGGAATGGCATTTCATCTTCCTTTTGTCGGTGCCTTTAAGCTCATCCTGCACATCATCACTAAGGATAAAATAGGCACTTTTTGGATCAGTTATATCAAAAGGATCAAAATCTTTTTCGTTTCCATCCCCAGGAATGTCCCTTGTTTCTGAAGCATCAAAACCTGAACCTTCATGATCAAAATCCTCGTCATATTCATCATCGAATTCGTCATCCAAATCCATTACACGCTCCTTTGAAATCATTGTTACAATGAGCAAATCCCCTTAAAAAATCGAAAATGATCGAGCTAAAGCTTAAAAAGCCATTCTATAACTCTATTGGCCTTTTCTTCTGACACCCAACGCCCAATAGACCGTTTTAAGGAACCATGAATTCCTAAAAATTCTTCCATCTTTGGTAAAATATATTGATCATCATCCGATATAAGGAATGCTTTTATGAGCAATCTGCTCGTTTCATGTTTACCTTGAACAACTACAAGACCTTCATCAGGTTCTGCCCTACGAAAATGGGCATTTGCAAACAGGTGTTTAAATTTGGTTGGAGGCCAATGGATCGTAAGATAAACCTCCTCAACAGACTTTATTTCGAAATATCCGATAATGTAAATTCTGCCTCCATGATTTTGACCCGGTGGCCGAAGGCCTGCATAAAAAACCAATATATCATCGAGTTTAAGGTGTAAAAGTTGACGACTTTTGTTCTTTGTTGGGTCACCATATGTATATGTTTCAAATTCAGGGTCATAATGAGCTGGATGATTTCTGAACCGCTTTGGAATAAACTGGTCTAAAGTACCTCCATAAGTCGATTTAATGTCAGCATAAAATAGACTTTTAGGTGATACATTTTGGGGGTCATCTGGAATAGGAACATATTCAAATGTTCTATCAGGATATATTGGGCCCAATGTTCCTCCACAGCCAAGGTCAATACCGATTCTCAAAAAGAGTATTTTTCTGCTAGATAATTTACCCATCCTATGAACCTAAGAACATTTGCGCGAATGTGGTTTTTTTGCTCTCCTATTCAATCCCTTTCTAGGTAGCTCGGCTTTTAAAATATCAAAGTTAGGAGGGTTCAACGCTAGACGGTCATTGATTAAATTCATTAGCTTTTTCGGTTTATCAGTTTCAAGATGCAGTCCCGTATAAAGCCTTCCATATGCTATTGGATTGGCTAATGTTGTATCATGATTATATTCTTTCAACATGCCTGTTTTGTTATGAACAGAGCACCCTTTTAAAAAATCAAGAATTTCATTATCAATATCTGGTCCAAATCTTCCCAACCATTTTTTCCCTTCAGTGCAGACAAAGAAGGCATCCAAATCAGGTGTTGCAAGGTCCTGTTTCCAATCATTAGGATGCATTGCACCAGCAATATGCTCATACATTTTTTCTGGAAATGAGCAATTTTTTCGATTTACAGGACGAACATGAATAGGCCCATCTGGCCCCCTTAGCTGGGGGAATCTTCCATAGGCTTCCTTAAAAGAAATTTTCTCGTCAATTTGTGTTTCAAAAATAATTTTTCTAGGTTTTGGATTTGCAGGGGATATGCCGAAAATGAAGTCACCAACCTTCATTTTCGGCCTCATTGGTTTCTTACATGGACCAAAGTATAAACGTCCGCCAAAATCAGTCGGGACATTGCAGAAAAACTCTTGATTATATTTGTTCTTAGCTGATGCTACTATATAGATAAATCCCTTTGACATCTCTTGCCTCCTCATAGATATTTTATTTTTATAAGAGTGTAATGTTTGCCATGCATTGATAGATTTTAAAAAAGTGATTAGGATTCTTTATACCATATGATTGTGACAGATACGGTCAAAACCTAAAGATTTTTTTTAAAACTGTTGAATTTTTCTGATTTCAATTTTAGCCTTTCCGACAGTTTTTCATGCGCACTATGAACTCTGTCTCCTCGATATATGGAATCACCAAGCGATACTTGGCCCGGGTCATAGCCACATATACAAGGGAAATGAGGCTATCCATTGTCTCTTCTGTGGGGTGAATGTGATCGATATTGATGAGATAAACCAGTTCAAAATCCAGGCCTTTAGAACTGTGGATGCTAATCAGGGACACCCGGTCTGTGGTAATGTCATACATCTCCTTGGATCTCACATCCTGGGAGATCCATGTGGAGGGAATACCCGTTGATTGTAATTTATTGAGAATACGCATAGGGAGTTCTCGGTTGTCATAGGCAAACCGATCAGGGCCGTAGACCTTGTCATCATAGATGATAGCGATCTCCGATCGTTTGTACTCCCCCTTGTCAATACATTTATTAAGATCCTTAATGAGAAAGTCATCCAACTCTTCATGGTTTTTGAATCTGTGAAGCTCAGGGGGGCCTCCATGAAATGCATAATCATAGGGAAGGAAGGCGAGCTGTTTCTCAATTTTCGGGGTTTCACCCATAAACCTTTGCGTGAAATCGAAAATCTCCGCTGTATTGCGATAGACCTTCCTTAGGTGTCGAGTCCGGCCACTGGCCTTAATTCCAAGCGACTTCCATGAGAACTTTCTCCTGTATAGATCCTGGAAGGAGTCCAGACTGATGATCAAGTCACCTCCGGTCTTGAGCAAATTCAATAGGACCTTAAGCATCTCTTCGTCAAAGTCCTGGCCTTCATCCACGAAGATGGCATCAAAAGGACCAATTGGGGATCTCCCTTTCAATACCTTTTCGAGGGATTCCTGGGTCACTAGTCCGTAATAATCCGCATCCTCGTTCTCAAAGTGAACCGTTTCCTCCAGGATCCGGGCACAAAGCTCATAGAAGTGGCAGACCTTGATACCGTTTGTACCGATACCCAAACCCTTCTCCTGAAGCAGCCTCTTGATGTATTCGACAAGGGCAATATTATAACACACCACAAGGGTTTTTTTGACTTTGGAATTATATTTGCAAAGTTGGCAGCAGCGGTTTACCAAAACTAATGTTTTGCCACTCCCGGGCGGTCCTTTGATGATCTGGTGACCGGATCCCAGACGCAACGCCAGCCTCGCCTGCGATTCATCAAGGGCGAGCACCTCCGTTTGAAACCTGCCTTTTCCCAGTCCCTGACGGGGAGGCAAATCGATTTTCGCTTCCGGCCACAGGATAAAACTCAGCTTTTCTATCTCTTTTTGGGTAATCCCTTCGAATGGGAACGGAAAGACCCGTGAAATTCTTTCTCGGAACTTGCGGCCCGATGCGTCACATAGAATTTCCCCGGCTGGATCAAGGTCATCCTTGAACAGAGACCTTTCTGACTCTACGAACCACTTGAATTTACTGTCAGCATACTCATCCCGGGAAATTTTGGGGAATACCACCATCCTGCCGATGGGTATCTTTAATTTCCCCTTGTATTTGGGATCACTTGAAAGAAACTCGGGAAACTCTTCCAATCTCTCTTTAAGGGCGTTTACATAACCCTTTGCTTGTTTGTCAGGGTTGGTCCTTTGCTCGGTTTTTTCTGAAATACGAATGGTAAACTGGTGGGGATTGTATGAAATAATTTGCTGGGAGAACCAGTCTTTTACTTCAATAACAAGGAGCCCTAGCTTTTTAGCGAAGAGGATGAAATCCGGCTCTTTCCCCGAACTGCCGATCGGAGGCTCATACCAGCAGATGAAGTCCTTGTGAGGTCTCGCCGCTTCCTTTAAAAATCTGAATACCCTCTTTTCACCTTCTGTTGCATCTTCGTAATCCTCGATGTGATCTGGGTAGATTTTGGTCATAAAAAAATATCTAAATTGGAAAATATGTTTTAATCCTCTTTTATTTTTAACCGCGTAAAAGGTGTCTCTTGCCCTTCTTTCAAACCGTATTTGTTCACAATTTTTTCTTCAAGGTAACGCTTCTTCCCTTCAACAACCACGTACAACTTCATAACAACTTCTATTCCAATGAAATCTTTCTTATTGATCTCTTCAACCCTTCTCAGCTTTTCGGGACGTTTCTTTTTATTAGGTTCGTGATTTTTGTTGGATCGCAAGGATACCTTTGTGGCTTGCACTAAATTGATAAATTTTTCGTCCCCATCTATGACTGCGGCAAAGCGTTGTAAGGTATCTAGATCACGATACACATCATCGAATGGAAATCCCTCGGTGCTAGCATGCGCCCAACGATTACGGATAGTTTGCATTTCTTTGACGTAATGGCGGGATTCAGAGTTTAGATTTAGCTTTGTGGATATTTGATACCAGTTTTTATCGAGAATGCGAATCAAAGCCGCAAGGTCAAGAGCTCCCAAGGATTCGATTTTGTGTTGTTCAACCCGTCGTTGTTGTTGGTATGAAAGGTTGCTGACTACTGCCTGTTTCCACCAGTCATCAAAAAGAGATGGCAACAACGTTTCAAGAAAAACTGCAAGTTGCTGTGAAGCCTCATTCAACAACGAGGTTATTGTATTGTGAACTTGGTTAGACTCAGATTCGATTGGATTCTTCATATCTCTATTTTACATATTTTCTTGATAATCAGGATCGTCATGTTCATACTTTATGAATCTCCCCATAATTCGTGACTCATTTAACCTTAATTCCTAAGCCATGAAAGTACCATGCATACTACCCGTCTGGAAGGGACGTCTTGAGTGCGTTATAAACCGTTCTCTCTCCCTCAGATTTCGTTAGCCTCGGGGTCTCACAGGGCCAAAGACCGGCACTTGTTTGAGACATTGGATCATCCGCTATTATGAGCAAAATTCATTAGAAAAAGATGTTTTAAGTTACTTTATCTACTAATCTATCACATTCTTTAAGCCATTTAAGGAAAGAAGGGAAAGGGACAGAGTTAATAGCCTCAGATATTTGCATTTCCCGGCTAATTTCGCCAAGATAGCGCGTTCGATCACAAAATTGAAATGCGTCCTCTGCTGAAATATCTTTAGATTCCCAGATCTCCTTCGCCCATTCGTATAATAGTTTAGGATCCACATTGAGGCTTTCAGGAAGGCCTCTCAGGCCAAAGTCATCATGCTGTGTATTTTTGGCGACATCCGTCTGTTTTAGCACGATTCGCAACAACAGATTGAATTTTGACCCACCCCATGTAAGGAGATGATCCTTATCTTGTATCCAACGTTTGGGGTTGATGCCACCCATTTCCCCAATAGACCACACAATGCGTCGGGATAGACCTCTTCTCATTCGGGTTGAAGGCAGCCTTGTTAAATACCGTTTTTCATCTTCCTTTATTGGTTCAATGTATATTTCACCATCAGCACTCTGAACCGCTTTTTTCATCTTGCCTCCGATGTATATAGCTCCCGAATCAAGGGCATTAGCGGAGGTGTAACCCACTACCTCTCCGCTATCTATATCAATCATGGGCACACCTCTTGCCCCCACAATTGTTGTATGAATCCTTCTTTTATCACCTTGATCCATCAATTTATCATTCGGTATCAAGGCGGCTCCGATCTCTCTTAAAGCTCCCGTAGTCAACATATCATCAATCACATCTCTATGATCGAAGCCTCCTGTCCTTTCCTCCATGTTGGCTGCCGTCACTGGACTGTCTGTCCTCACACCCCGCCATGAGAGACTCAAAACCTGCTGAAATCGTATTGACGGCCTGTCATATTCATGAACGTCATCCAGGAGGCCGGAGCAAGCACAATGATGCAGTGCCCTAAAAATAATTCTCTCCTGCTCGTCTGTGTGGACAGCTAATACACGGCAAACATCCGAGCTGCGATTTCCTCTTCCTATCCTCTGTAAGAATGCATGGACTGAAAAAGGAGGCTCTGCTAACACAATAACATCGATATCCCCAATATCGATACCGACCTCCAGCGTCGATGTGGCTACACACACTCCGAATCGTTCGGTTTTCATGGCGCTTTCCACCCGCACCCTCTCGGTGGTATGCAAAATGCCTATATGCAAATATACAGTCCATCTTGATCCTTTAAGTCTTTGATGTAAAGCCGCGGCTAGTGCATGGGTTGTGTTTCGGCTGTTGCCAAAAACGAGCACTTTTCTTGGGGTATTTTCTTCAATCCATTGTGCAATGGCTCCTGACTTTTTATCTGCGAACCCGCTCAAATCTTCTGCGTGTGCAGGAAGATAGACTATATCAATCTCTCTGGCCTCGCCTGTTTTTATAGATTTGGCCCAATCGCCAATCCAAATCTTTTTCACATCTTCAATATCCCCAATCGTCGCTGTCATACCGATTATTTGGAATAGATCCTTGGAAGACTGTGGTTGATCGCAAGACGCTTCCAGACGTTTCATCACATACCGCAATTGGGCTCCTCGTGGTGACCCGTGAAGAAGATGGATTTCATCGACCACAACTGCACGTACGCTGGTTAGTTGTTCGGGTCTGGTTAACTGTAAAGAGTCCAAAGCTTCGGGTGTCGTCAATAGGATAAAAACTCCTTCGGGCGAGGTAAAATCATGATGATCGCCTGTATATCGGGTGACAATCCCTGGAGCTCGATTCTCCAGATAATCGTTTAACCTGAAGTAGAGATCGTTCACCAAGGCTTTGGTAGGTGCAATATGAACGACAGACAATTTATTACGACGAAAGGAGATGTGCCTTTGATATAGCGGTGCAACAACCGCTTCCGTCTTTCCAGAGGCTGTTGGACCACACAGAAGAATCGATTCCCCACGGACAATGTGTGGCATGGATTCAATTTGAATAGCCCTTGGGGATCTACGGAGAAAGAATACCGGCCATGCATCAGGCATCATGTTGGGAAAATTTCGGACAACTTCAGATGGATTCCCAGGGGAGGACATCTCCGGTAGCCTCACGTGTTGATTTTCGAACAAGTGCCTCCATTTCTTCAATTGATCCGGCCTTACGGGATAAAAGGATGGACGGCACTAGACTTGCAAGCTTGATCCATATGCGTAACAGGCGGTCTCCTTTAGCTATTGATTCAAACTCCTCGCACAGGACCGTGGACAGGTGCTCACGGTTCGTATTCGTTGCGAGGAGAGCTGTGGTATCCGGATAGTAATTGTGGAAGGTTTTGAAGAATTTTAAACACCAGGTTTTGTACTCTTCCGGTGAGGGCGAGTAAAGGGTAATCTGGTCACTCTCGTCATGTAGAAACACGCAGGCTTCTCGGAGAGACAATGTCGGATCTGAAAAAGTATCTCCCTCCGTAAGGCCGACGAAAAGAGCAAAATGGGGACCTGTGTTCCAGAACTCCGGTAAATCCAGAGCATGATCGTTTGGAATGGGGGCGTCGTGTGTCAATAGTATGCGATGGGAGGATCGAGCAAGAAGATCGAACAGGTTATTAGCCCGTTCCTTTCTTCTCACGTTGTAGCCACGCACATGTTCTGCCTCGTCCAGAATGATAACTAATCCTTTATAACCTAACGCACGACATATGTCGTTAATCACAACTAAGTGATACACATAGATGTCCGCGGTTTCTTTTATTTTTGGCATTCTAGGAATATTAGTTGCTTTTTTCCCTGCACCAGAGGCCATTTTGCGGATTACTCTGAGGTCAATACCCTCACCCACCAGCCATGCACAGGCGTCCAGGTAGTCTTGATCTTCGCTGTGAGGATAGAAAAGCAAGGTTTCTATGGCGTTCTTAAACCAAGGAGATCTTTTGAAAAGTGGCCTGTCACGCACACCATCCCAGTTTTCCCTAATCTCCTTGATAAGGCCCATAAAGCCAAAAGACACCGCCCCGTCTTCGCGGTGTGGGAATACCAGGTTAGACATGAGCGCCCTGTAGATTAGGTGCGGTTTTGCAGGATCGGCGGCCTTTGGGTCAAATTCGATCAAGGAGGTTACCCAACCCATCTGTCGTGCAATGCAGCTCACTACACGGAGATAGTGGGACTTCCCGGTCCCGTAATCCCCGAATACCACCTTGCAAAGCCCTTCATCCTTGGCGTCCGACAACCATGAGACGACACGGTCCTTCATTTGGTCGCCGGCGATGGTCATTTCAATAAGGGAAGAAGGATCCGGGGGAACAACACCTAAATTGATAGCCTCATAGGCCCGTCGCAAGGAAATTTTATCCGCACTAGCCTTATATTGTTCATTCAAAACACTGGGCCCATATCCCGCTAAAGGGATGAGTTCATCGATATTGACATCAATATCCTCTCCAAAGAAGTTCACTACGGCCTTGCCGCCTAACACCTCCTGGACAGTGCCAATGCCGAATTCCGGATGTTCGACTTCACTTCCGCGTTCGATCTTTATTCCTCCTTGTCGGGCAGCTTATGGGTTTGTACAAACAGCTCAGCATCTTCTGCATTTACAAGACGCTGACTTTTCTCCTGCTCCATAAGGAACCTGCAATATTGATAAACAAAGTGTCTTGGAGGAACGGTACCAAGAAATATCTCTACGTCCTTTTGTGCCTGAATGAGCGTCTCCATGTTTTTAAGCTGTATTTCCTTTTCCCAAACAACACCACTTGCCCTGGCATAGACATCCATAAGCCTCTCCCCGATCTCCTTGATGACGTCATCAGTATTCAGTGACTCCAACTCGATAAGCGGCGTCATGGGTCGTCCCGGCAAAAAGGCCACTGTCCCTATACGGTCATACAGTGCGCTGTATTTTGAGATGATCTCGCTTCGAAAATCGGGGGTAGCGGCATATAAGAACATTACACCGCCAAACTCCCCTTCAGCGTTTTCATTTATCATCGTCAACATATTTTCGATGGCCTGTTTTTGTTTGACACTCCCACGCCTGAAGCTTGCAGTACGAGTGCCTTCATCAAAGGCGATCATGAAGCCCCGATAGCTCATGCGGGTGCGTAGGAACCCAATCACGGCCTTCAATCTTTTAAATGCGGTTTCATCCCGCGCGGGCTCATGAAGGCCATATTCTTCTTTCAACGCCTTGGACCGAATGTTGTCACCCCTTGTCCAAGAGATTAAATCCTTATCTGTGACTGAATGATGAGCACCGCATTCCATATCTAGTAGTCTTTGTCCAAGGGCGTTCAGTGCGCTGGCCGCTTGGGTGTCCGGCGCCCCTAACCAGAGCTGTGTGAAGGTCCGTTCCGCCTGGCGACGAACCACATCGGGTACTTCCCGTCCGTCACCAGACCCCAACTCCCGGAGTTTCTGTTTGATCCATTCGTGAATCAATATTTCAATACCTTTCTCAGGATATGACTGCAGGGTGCCTTCATGGCGGGTGGGTGGGAGAAAGCCACCCATCAATGAACGATATATGGCGAGTGGGGAATTGAAAGGGCACTCCTGGCCTATATTGACAATCGTCGGAACTATGCCGTTGCGGTGTGCCCTCTCAGCTAGACAATTTATGAATTGCGTTTTGCCGGTCCCGTAATCACCTTGCAGATATTTAAAGCAAGAGATGCCCTGGGCCAGCTCACTCCTGAAATAATTTTCCTCTAAAATGTCTAAGATCCTATCAGTGCCTGCATTGATAAAATGGCTGTACACACCTGGCGCTACAGGGAAGTTTAGAAGCTGTTGTTTAATGAATTGTGCTTGATTCTGAGATATATCTATAGGCATGATTAAACCTCCTGGTATGGATGGTTAACGGTTTCCTTTAAAATGATGACGGAATGTATTATCTTGCGTTTATTCATGTCTCTTTAGATAGATCACAGGCCGGACCTGGGTTCCTTCGGCATTGATGGGCATATAAAACGCCTTAGCCTTGGAGCCGTGTGCCTGGTGCACGGTAGCCGCCACGAACTCAAATTCACTCTTTTCTGCGCCCTTATTCCGTCGCCAGTTGATCAAATTGGCAACAAAGGCGGCTTCCGGTAGATCCGTAAAAAAAGCTCTTTTCGGTGCATTCCAAAAACCATCCGCCTGACCCGCCACCTTGAACATTCTCGCAACATCAACGATCAATACGTGATCGGTATTGGAGAAATGCCTGGCCATCAGCCATGCGAGATTCAGTCTTGATTCGAACACATCGGCATGAAGAACGATCTTTGCGAGCCGGTCTTCGGCGGCTTGATAGCCTTCGATTAGATAGTTCGGATCGGGAGGAATTTTTGAGATAATGGGATAATATGGGGTAAGAGACCATGACCAATTCATTCCCCTATTTTTCGAAACCAAAACCAGCCGTCCTGCAAAGAAATTGTTGTCCTTGAACCCGCTTTGAACCAACAACCCCCTAAGCGCTTGGGATGCTGTTCGCCTCACACCATCGCTCTTTTTTAGTCTCTCCAGTTCTTCATTAAGATCTTTTCGAACTTCCTCAATTTCCGCCATAACGGCTACAGGGACCCTAATGTCCAAAGGCAGCTCAAGTGATACCAGCTCCATTTTCCTTTCAATCGCTGCAGGTGGCAGATCGAGGCCGTCCGCCTTTGTTTTCCCATTCCCTATGATCCTGTTTAGTTTAACCACTAAATTGCCGCTTACCTTCGACAGAATGTCATGATCATGTGTGAATCGTTCCATCTCAGGGAAAAGCGTTACTCCCTTACGGTTCTCTTTATTCATACTAAACCTCTTGTCTCAAACAAAATTAGGTCCTCAGGCTCCTCACTTCAAATAGGTTGGGATCAACCCTCTGCAAAAGCTTTGGGAACTCCTGGCAAAACAGAGCCAGACGTCTGGTGGGCCTGGAAAGGGCCACATATGCCCTATTTGTGGTGAATTCCAGGGATGCCCTCTCCACATCATCAAGTCCGAAGACCAGACACGCGTCAAATTCCAATCCCTTTATCCGCTCCACACTTGTTGTGATGAGTCCTCCCTCTTTATCTTCAGGCTCCCATATGGACGCAAGCCCTACACCCTCACTTTCCAAGGCTGTTCGCAGACGCCTCATGGCCTCCTCATCTTCGTTGATCTGAATCAAGGCGATCGTTTCCACCTTCTCCGATCGCTTGAGGACAGCAAGCATCTGTCGGATAAGTCGCGGAAATATGGCGGCCCGACCGATCATGAGTTGCGGTTTCAGATCGTCAAATCGATCACTTGCCTCAAATGGTGCCAACTCACCGAAGGCGCTCTGGTAGAAGCTTTGAAGGAATTTGGTGATCTGTCTGCTCTGTCGCATATTTTTCGAAAAGGGGTAACTCTGGAACACATCGATGTCTCTCAAGGAGCTACCAATCTTGAACGCCTCCCAGTCTGTCATGCCGTGTACAGGGGATACGACTTGACGAAAATCAGCCGAGATCGTTAATGCCCCATCCCCATGCACGAGGGAGCCCAAAAGGGAAGCTTGTGGCACTGAAAGATCCTGGGCTTCATCTATTACTACATGGGTCCATAGCTCACCAAGACCTGCTTCTATCACAGGCAAAGCCCATGGCATTTCGCGAAATCGCTCTCTGGGATTCGTCTCTTCGGGAAGAGCAAATCTCAAAAGCCATGCCAACCATTGCTCTTCCTCAGGACCGTATTGTCGTTTGTCCCAATCTGACCGAATTTCTTGGGTCACTTCATCTTCCCTAATCCGCGCCGCTGTTCCTCTCCTGATCCGGATCTGCCCATCATACAACCGCTCACTAAAATAGGCAATCAGTGCATATAGTGGATCATAAACCCAATAAAGCCACTGTTGAAAAGCCTTATCAAATAATTCACGCTCAGGTACGTTAAGTGCATCCCGAAGCTCCTCGTATTCACTTCTGATGCTGCGAAACACATTGTCCATCCGGAATATTGATTGGATTGGATTGGAGCCTTGTGGAGCCTCACCGGCAGATATCAGTGCAATTACCAACTCCTCAGCGGATTTTTTGATTTTCTCCTCCCTCTCCTCCAATTGAGCCATCCACTCCGAATCGTCAGCCTTGGACAAACGTTCAGCGATCTGCTTCTCATATTGTTTCCAACACCCGATCAGGTCTCTCGATTTACACAGGCCGAAAAAAGCCTCTCGCGCCTGCTGTTCAAGATGGGATATGATCCGCTGACGTAGCCTTGCCTCATGCTTAAATGACCACCTGTCAGAAAGGTACTGCCGGATGAAAAAAGGTACCAGGGAGACAACCCTTTCTGGTATGTGGAGGTCGTCAACAAGGAGTCTGCGGGAATAAGAGATAAGGTTCTCGTTAGCCAAAAATATCCTGGTAAACTCCGGGGAGTAGGTCAAGGCAGTGAACTCTTCTCTCCTCTCACCATGTTGATCATAAAGGAACCGGACACGCTGAAAGGCAACCGTTGTCTTTCCACTACCAGGAGCACCTGTAACCATCATCATACCATCCATCTTGCTGATAAAGGCCTGTACTTGATCAAGTGTCATATCAAGTTTAATAGCCTTAAGGCCTTTAGATGGCTCCTTAGCTTCTTCGGGACGAACGCTACCACCGGGTTCATAAATGCCCGAGATTTGCGGAAGTACGCGGGAAAATTTAGCGCGAGCTAAAGGTGTGACACTTGTCACTGTGTATCCATGAGTCTCAATATCCTCCTCCTCACCCAACTCTCCCACCAAAGCTAATTGAAATCCAGGGTGAGTCCAAGATAGAATTGCTATCTCACCCCGAGGTCCATCTAAAATTTCGTTATGGGCTGAATGCTCATTCGAATACCAGAGTGAGCGACGTTTAGTCATCTGAGTGGTTTCAACATATACTTCTACCATTGCATGAAAAGGATCCCCTGAAATTGCATGTAATGCCCTTAACCTTTTATCACTCCTGTCAAGGTAATTTATGTAAGATTGGGAATGGCCACGTGTGATATCAGGTTGTACCTTAGTAACGAAAGACTTTTTCAACTCTTTATCTGCCAAATCTTTCGCTTCTTGAGCATTACGTTGATCTCTTTCCACCCGATCATTTAATTTCAAATTGTCACTCATTTATTATCTTTTTCTTTTGGGAAGTTAATATTCTAAAAGAGGGTAAACAAAGAGCGAAATATATGTTTTCACTATAATGACTTATGAATTTAATTGATTATCACTAATTCCTCTCTAAGCTGCTTTAGATAGCTTTTGAGCCGCTTGCAAGGATTTGAGTTTTGTCTCAGCCGAAGTGCCAAACCACGCCCGGTCGAGCCTCGATTCATCTTCTTCATCATCCCGGATTTTCTTGTAATCTTCAAACTGTGTTATTGCATTATAAGCGGCCCATAGAGATCCTTTTACTCTTTGCTGTTGGAGGTGCTGGTGGCTTTCGAAGAGATCTTTGATGTGCAGCCAACGTGGTGGTTGCAAATTCTTTTGATTTTGTTTTTTAGTTTTTGGAAATACCTGTTCTAGGTATATATCCAATAGAATAGCATTCATCTGAATTGATGCAAATTTTTTGAAAAGCTCTTCAGTGGTTTTGTATATCTTCTGAGCAGTGGCTATTAGATCAGAAAGTTCATCAAGACGCTCCGTCATAATTTTACTATGGCGAACTCGATAAGCCTTTTGGCCATCTTCCATTGAAAAAGGGGACGTCCATGAAATAATAACTTGATGTTTATAACAATTTAAGATTCATTTCTTTTACTATCTTCTCTCCTCTCACTACCGATTTACTTACACCGGATTGCGTGAGACCTAACCCTTTTGCCAAAGATGTCGCCGTTTCGCCCAGTTCACGGACAGCCCAGTAACAAAAAACACTTCTCGGTTTTATGAGTCTTTTAAAAGCAAAAAAAAGGTGTCACCCATTAAAGGGCTTGTCAGCCCGTTCATTCTTGACAGTTTGCTTTCTATCTTTTTAATAATCTTTGCCTATGATTTGTCTTTTTTAATCCTATTGGAAATTCGCCGCCCTGCCTGGCATACTCCAGAACCTCCTATACCGACGTGTCTCCCTATATCATCCAATCTGTTCCCGGTGTACCTTTGAGATGGATAAATCTTTATGTTAGAGCAGGGAGCGAAAGGATAAGGCGGGGTTAGGAATGGCCCTGATTTATCCTTCACTCCTCTTTCATCCTGGAGATCTCATTTTTCATTTCATCAAGAGATAGCATGTTCCCGGCTTTGATTTCAGCACGGGCTTTTTCAATAATCTCCATGAAGTCCGGGTGATAGCTCAAGGCTAAGGATTCCATGTCAACATTTTTCAGGGGTACCATTGCAGCGACGGGCTTTTTGTTAGAAGTAAATACTAAAAGGTCTTCCCCTAATTCTTTTGTATACTCCGATAACGGTTTAGAAGATTCTTTTTCAATCTCAATCGTTCTCATAATTCCACCACCTTTCCCCCAATAATCATAGCAATATCCAATCATTTTTTAAAGAAGAAAAGGGCATAGCTTAATCGGTCTTACGGGACTCAGGAGGGGGTGGGCTGCCAGAGGCCGGGAAGCTGGGGTCGTACCAAGATATCCTGTTGATATTCAGGGAACTCAGCCGAGGTATTACCTGTCGGATGAAGCATTTGGTTGGCCGATGAATTCAGTCACCAGCCCTGCATTCTTCGCAGCCATCAACTGTCTTCTGTCTGCAGTGACAAACAATTCCGCCTGCCATTCCAATGCACAAGCAACGTGCAGGCCATCCATTGCACGTAAAACATTCTTTTCCAGTAGCTTTACTGAACGAGAAATTACAGAAGGAGTTATTTGAAGCACAGTCGCATCACGAACATCTTCCAGCAATCGCCTTTTTACTTTCTGGTAGTCATTTACGGACAAAATTCGTTCTCGCAATCGTCGGTTAAGTCCAGAAATTATTTCTGGTACCAAAATGATGCAGAGAGCCAACTCTGAGGCGCGTTGCAGAAAGAGATCAATAAATTCGCTGCCATATTCTTCCACATACCTTTTAACAAATGCTGACGAATCAACCAGAAGTTTCATAATTCGGCCTCACGCTCTTCCAAAATAGCTGATGAAAGGTCGCTTCCCTTTATTTTCAAGCGAATACCCGGTTGTTTCCATGAGGGTGTCCGTCGGGGCCTGTCGGAAAACGGAATCACCTCTGCAACAGGTTTCCCACGACGCAAAAGAACAAGTGTTTCCCCATGTTCTACCTCGGATATGAAGCCTGAAGCCTTTTTCCGAAAATCTGTAAAAGAAATTGTTTTCATAGAATCACCCCCCAACCAAGATAAATAATGTACACTAAAATGTACATCTAAAGGCATATTTTGTCAAGATATTTTGTAAAAGCCAACGAAAAGAGAAACTTTATGTGTATTAAGCCGGTAAGCCGGGGCCAAGTTATCCTATCCGACAGCAGCATACACTGTGATGAACTTGTCAGCATCCCTAAGTGTTCTCTGACTTACTTCATCAGCACCGTTTCTCCGTCCAAAATCGCGGCTCTCAATTGGGCATTAACCATCGCTGCTGGTATAGATTATCCAAATAACTAATGATTGTTTCAAATCAGGAAAAGTTCGGAAGGATTGTCAGATAAGGGGATGAAACCGAATTGTTTGTAAATTTAGATTCAGGAATGGCCATATGACACAAGCTCTTTAGTCTATGATGTCTTTCACCTTATCAATTTTTTTCTTAACATCCATGGCCTTCTTCACACCAGGAACCTGTTCAATAACCTTCTCAGTCAGTTTACTCTCAAGGGCAGGCGGTTTTTTTTGTCCCTCTTCTTGATCCACTCCTCTATCTTTATTATCTTCCCCTATATCACTAATCTCTCTCTTTACCTGTCTGAATTCCCTTATAGCCCCTCCTAAACCTTTTCCAATCTCTGGAATCCTTTTGGCTCCAAAAATCAAAAAAACAATGACTCCAATGACGATCAACTCTGTTGTTCCTAGGCCAAACATGACAATCTCCTCTCTTTGAAAGAACCTGGATTCATTTCAATTAAAAAGCCCTCTTCCTGAGGCTGAAGAAAGTTTTTAATGGAGATGGACTCTTCAGTCTGTAAACTGGATGGCTTCTTCTTGGTCACCCCGAGATTCCACTGATCCGATTACATAGGCGGTCTCCCCCATGGCTTCTAGGCGCAGGAGCATCTCACTGGTCTCTTCCTCGCTAACCACAATCACCAGGCCAAGGCCATTATTAAAAGTATGCATCATCTCTCTCATGGGGATTTTACCGGCCTTTTGAAGATAAAGAAACACGGGTGGAGGTGTCCAGCTCGAGGTATTAATAACAACCTTACATTGTCTGGGCAGGATACGGGGTATGTTATCGATGAGTCCGCCTCCAGTGATGTGGGCTACACCATAGATGTGAAAGTCCCGTCTCAAGTTGGTAAGGGTCCTACTATAGATCCGGGTGGGCTCTAAAAGTTCCTCACCCAGGGTACGGCCAAACTCCTCCACATAATCTTCCACGGACATCTTTAACTCTTCAAAAAAGATCTTCCGAACCAGTGAATATCCATTACTATGAAGTCCACTTGATCCTATGCCAATCAGTTGATATCCTACGGCGATCTCAGAGCCATCAAGAAGCTGCTCATTATCGGCAATGCCTACAACAAACCCCACCAGGTCATACTCGTCTTCGGCATAAAACCCGGGCATCTCCGCTGTTTCTCCACCAATAAGGGAACAGTTGGCCTCAGTGCAACCCGCTGCAATTCCTTTGACTATATCAACAGCCTTTTCGACGTTCAGTTTCCCCATTGATATATAGTCCAGCATAATTAAAGGGTTAGCGCCCTTAACCAAGATATCGTTTACACACATGGCTACGAGATCGATACCCACCGTGTCATGTTTATCGAGCATAAAGGCTATTTTGAGCTTGGTCCCTACGCCATCTGTTGAGGTCACTAGAACGGGGTTTCTGTAATCCTCCACCTGTAGAGAGAAAAGGCCGGCAAAATCGCCTAAATCCGTTATCACGCCCGATTTAAAGGTCTTGTTTACGATGGGCCGGATAAGGTCAATAAAGCGATTCCCTTCATCAATATCAACACCGGCATCGGCATATCTATCCTTCTTCTTTTGTGTCATTTTCTCAGATCCTTTTGTATGGAAAAAGTTAGTTCCTTCCCATGGATTGACCCCCATGTTTATGGGTGATCAAAATCGCATCTTGGATGTAAATATTATGTCTGGATAGCTGTGAGGCTCTGTCGGGTCCAAAGTCACTAAGGAGATCTGTTTTCCCCCATAGGAAAAATGCCAACCGCATTTCACGGCATTTCAGACATTCGCCATTCAGTTCTGGTAGATACCAGGCCCCATCTGTATCAAGAAAGGTGAGATTCTTGGACCTCAAGTAATAACCAGTCTCAACCCACCGAAGGCAATGGCACACATTGCGGCCAGCCGAAAGACAGCATTAAGGACATAGGACATCTCTGGCCCAAGGAACCAAAGAAGATGGGTGAAGTCAGAGATAAGGAGCAGAATGGTATTGGCAATAATCAATTTTATAACCATCTCTATGGTTCCACCCTTGAATTTCCTCCGGGCGCGATCGAATATATAAACGATGATGATATATATAACCAGCATGAAAAGATATATTGTTGTCTCAGGTGTTAGATTCATATGCTCCTCCTTCTACAAGTTATTCGCTTCGCTCATCCCGCTTCCAGCGGGAGAATAATGGAATACTGGAAAGATGGAATAATGGGTTTTGGGAAAATGGTTGATTGTTATTATGGGGGAATTCATCTTGACATAGAAACAAAAATGCTCATAAATTATGTATATTTCTTTTCAAAACAACATTCCAATATTCCATCATTCCATTATTCCATGTTTAGGGCAAAAATATAATACCCTAAAAATACAGCTTGATTTCAGTAAGTTGTAGTATTTCCGAGACGTTAAATTAAGGCTGTCTTAATCCCATCTTCTTTTAATGCTCAATGGTCAGGATTTGATCTGGTTCAGATAGTCTTCAAGGTTCCCCTTGATGTAGTTCATCATTTCCGCATCCTGCCGGTACTTCTCCACATACTGTAATATATTCATCATTTCATTCAGGGTATTTTCCGCTAAACCTATCCCAAGAACCTTCTTCATCCTCATGATCAGTAAGAAGATTAATTTGTTAAATGAGGATAATAGAAGCAATCTCCCCTCAGTCATTGTGCCAATCTTGGTAATTCGGCTTACAATATCGCCTATCACATCTTTTTGGAGATCGGACGAGAGACTTAAGCCCTGGAAAATCTCTTTACTCTGTGTGGGTAATTCTCCCCTGCAGGTGTCGAAAATATTTTCAAACTCACTGCCAACCTCTTTTTGAAAATGAATCTTTATGATTCTTAATAGATCGAGGTAGAGGTTAATTATCTCAAAATATTGTTCTATACCCTCCTCTTTCTTGCTGTCCTCAGTAATTGGGTTAATTAAATCAAAACAGAGGAGGAGGTATAAAATCTTATAGATATCCCCTGTTTCCATACCCGTCTCTGTTGTGATCTCTCCAACGCTTTTATGCCCATCGATCATGAAAAAAAGGGCCTGTTCGGAGGGGCTTAAAGGTATATTGATCTTCAATCCTTCTGAATCTTCTGAAGGCGTGAAAACGGTATTATCTCCAGGGATATGCTTTTTAAAAAGTTCGAGGTCTTTTATTCCCCTTATGGTATCAAGGAGTAGCTGTACCATATTGTAATCAAGGTAATTGATGCGGGCGATGTTCAATTCGGCTTCACTGAATCCAAGGTCAGCGGTCTCCATCTTAAAAGCTGTAGCAAGAATATGCTTGATCTTTAATTCCAGGAATTTATCCCAGACCTGTTTTGATATAAGCTTGCGCTGGATAAGGGTTTCACCAAGAGCGTGGGGATTCTTTTCCTTAATGTTTGTCAGTTCACTCAATTGGGCCTGATCCAGTCTCTTTTTTGTTGCTATCTCTTTAAGTAGTTGGCTATCTTTATCAATACCCTCTGCATATACCACATGACCGCCTTTCAGATATATCCTTATGGCCTTTTGACTATCTTTAACCGTGACAACTCCGGTCATGTTATCGTTATGGAGTTTAAGCAACAGGCCTGAAAGAATAATTTTTTGTGAATTCTGATTGGTACTCATGATGTGGTAAAATTTAATCCTTCCCACATGAAAAACTTCTAATAGAGGTTAATGAAGGTAAATTGTTTTTTTCGCCCTTTTGTATTTATTAACAGGAAGTCACTAAAATGACAAGTAAAAAATATGTTCAACAAATTACTTGTCAGGAGATAATCGCTTAATGCCATGGATGGATCATTACCTTTAAAAACAGATCCCCTCTCTGTCTTCTATCGATCTCTTTCCCCATCCCTGCAAGACGCAGGACGGTTCCTTGGCTCACCCCTGGAGGTACGGTCACCCGAAAGAGCCTCTTTCGTAAACCCCATGCAATATTGACTAGTTTTTTAGTGCCAAACTGTGCCTCCCTTGGAGTAATGCTGATATCTCCATAAAGATGGGAATCTTCTGGGGACCCCATTGTTCGGATCATCTGCAGTCGAGACGTTTTCTTCTTTGATGTTGCAAGACGTAACCTACTGGTAAGCCCCAGTTGGGGAATCTTTAAAAATAGTTTCAAGAAGATAATACCAAAAATAAAACCCCCGATGTGTGCCCACCAGGCTATGCCACCGCTTTGGGCTTGGGTTCCGGTGGCACTAAAGAATTGGATTACAAACCATATTCCCAGAAAGAAAAAGGCTGGAACCTCTATAAAATAAGGCAAGAAAAATATCGGGATGAATGTGAGAATTTTGGAGTTTGGATATGAGATTAGATAGGCCCCCATCACTCCGGCAATTGCCCCACTTGCACCGATTGTAGGAATTTGAGAGTGCCAGTTAATGAAGAGATGTGACAGGCCTGAAACCCAGCCGCACAATAGATAGAATATAAGATACCTTAAGGGGCCTAAACGATCTTCCACGTTATCGCCAAATATATATAATGACCACATATTTCCAAGCAGATGCCAAAAACCGCCGTGAATGAACATGAATGAGAAAAACGAAAAAACCTGTTGACCAAATCCGAAATATGCAGATATCTCTGGAACGGAGTAACGTGCCGGAACAAGACCGTATGTTATAAAAAATTGATTCAATTTAGGCCCCTGGGCCATCTCTATAAAGAATATCAATATATTCATCCCAATAATGGTTGTATTGATGATTGGGTAGTTCCTTGATTGTGCTGAATCGCGAATCGGTATCATGGGGGCCTAAAACTTGTTTTTTAATCCAATCAACCCTCTACTATGGCAACCGGCCGGATCCATCCTGCACTGGCGCCCTTGATCTTAACTGGAAAACAGCAGAGGGTAAAACCATGGGACGGCAATCTGTCTAAGTTGGTGAGTTTTTCCATATGGCAGTATGCCTTCTCAATGCCGGCGAAATGACCTTCCCATATGATGGAAGAATCACCTGTTTCCTGAAACTCCTCTGCAATAATAGGTAACGGGCGGTCCCAACTCCATGCATCGGTGCCAACCACACGTACACCGCGATCCACCAGCCATAAAGTGGCATCGCGCCCCATCCCACAGCCTCGAAGCAGATATTCCTCACTGCCCCAGTATTTATCAGCTCCAGTGTTTATTACGACGATATTGCCCGGTTGCAGTTCATATTGAATGGCAGCAAATTCCTCTTCCAGATCTAAATGACTCACCAGGTACCCATCAGGCTTGTTTCGGAAGTCTAGCTTCACACCAGGGCCCATGCACCATTCAAGGGGTACTTCATCAATGGTCCAGGCGCGCTTCCCGCCTTCCATAGTGGGATGATAATGGTATGGTGCGTCAAGATGGGAACCAGAATGAGTGCTAAGGGTCAACTCCTCAACTGCCCAACCCAATCCTTCTGGAAGATCTGATTCGGTAATGCCGGGAAAATATTCCTCCATGCTTTCCTTACCGGACTTATGGTCAGTATAGGTTATCTTGGGAATCATATTTTCCGGGTCTGAAGGGATATCATTCTCGATGGTTCTCGCAAGATCAATAAAAAGGGGGGGCATTGTTTATATCCTCCTATCTATAATCCCAATTGAGGGAAAAATGATCAATCGGGAGTCATGAGCATTCAGATGTCAGCTCTTAGCCCACAGATTTTAATCACATAAGATCTTAGTTTACCCTAACGATGCATAAAATCGATTAAACTGCCATTGCAGATATGCTTGCGACGGTTGCCTTTACTGGGCCGATGCTGGATGCTGGTTGCTCGATGCTTGATAACCTGCATGCCATCAGGAGTGGAATCCATAAACATCCAGTATCCAGAAACCAGTATCAAGGATCAGCCAA
>Ga0180009_10002549_pt1 | contig 21415 bp, 32 predicted proteins | sample OS_PC_MetaG_FD_123537 | JGI IMG/M metagenome (GOLD analysis project Ga0180009, IMG submission 123537) | Groundwater microbial communities from the Aspo Hard Rock Laboratory (HRL) deep subsurface site, Sweden - OS_PC_MetaG | ecosystem: Environmental > Aquatic > Deep subsurface > Groundwater...
ATTCTAAAACCAATAATTTTCAAATCATTAAGAATCCTATTATCTTCTAAACTTTCTTCAATGACTACCCCTTTGTATCCTCTCATGATACTATAAAAATTATTGAGGTTAATAAAATTATCGAATTAGCCCGCCGTAGCCCGATTGCACATAATTGATGAAGAACGAACTTACTTGCCAGGTTCCAGAGCCTATAAACCCCGAATCCGATTTTTGTCAAGGAATTTCGGGCAAGTAGCAGCAAAAGCGAAACTTACTTGCCATTCCTTATTAAGAACGCATAAGTCATATTTATTCCCTTCCCTTATTTGACGAAAAATACTTGCTTTTCAGAAATCTTGCTATTGGAAAGCAGCAAAACCATTTTTGTTAATCCTTCAGCCCAGCAATATCCCATCTAAGCTTGTTATCAATCCAATCTTCTGATATCTTATTGACCCTGACCAGGAACTCTTGCCTTACCTCGACTTTCTTCTCCAAATCCTTCGCTGCCTTAAAGAATTCACGTTCCAAATCAATATTTAGTGACATTTTAGTGTTCGCTCCTTGTCCAATGGATAAGATTGACCTCTATTGACAGAAACAGCTTATTCAACGCGTACCCTATCAGGCCTGTAATGATTATAAGAGCATACATTTCAGGAATTTGATACCTGAGTTGGGCATCAAGAATGGCATGACCTAACCCGTTTACTGAACCGAAAAACATTTCGCTTACGATAACGACGATAAGCACCAACGAGACGCCAATCCTCAAACCTGAAAATATGCTAGGAAGCGCACCGGGAAATATTATGTTCATAAAAAGGAACTTACGTGATGTGTTGTACACTTTTGCGATTTTCAGGTAAGCCTTGTTCGCGTGCCTAACACCATAGGAAGTGTTTACCATGATCACTAACATGGCTATCCAGGCGCTAAGCAGGACTTTTGACATGTTCCCTATACCAAAGAACAACATAAATAATGGAAAAAGCGCTGTTGCGGGAATCGAGCGGAAAAAATCAATCAGAAACTCGAACATCGTATAGATACGATTAAAATACCCTAAGATCAAGCCCGCTGGAATACCAAAGAGTATGCTTATTGCCGTCCCACTTATCACCCTGCTGAGGGTCAAAGCAAGATCAGTGTACATCTCACTCGATAATAAGAGTGCAAAAAACTGCTTGACGATTGATACAGGATTTGGAAACATGAGCCTGTTGAATAATCCTAAGTGGTATATGATAAGAGCTGCCACAATTAAAGATAATGGCATTACTAGGTATTGCAGTAATTTGTCATATCTCATTTTTCACGCAGTCCATAATGATTTTCTTATACTCTAAAAATTGTTTAGATGATAAGATTGACGCATCCCTATTTCTTGGAAGTTTAATCTCGACTTCCTGTTTGATTCTTGATGGTCTATTGCTAAAAACAAGCACCCTGTCAGAAAGCAGAATCGCTTCGTCAATATCATGCGAGACAAATAAGACTGTCGGCCGCTCTTTCTGCCACAGGTTCAGGAGACGTTCCCTGGCTGCCGAGGCCATATGGTAGTCAAGCGATGAGAAAGGCTCATCAAGGAACAGCACATCGCATCCATGGACGAATGCCCGTGCGATGGCGAGGAGTTGTTTCATTCCCCCTGATAGCTGGTAAGGATAAGCATCCCTGAATTTCCACAATTTTAGTTCGCTCAGAACTTCCTTTATGCGACGTGTCTTCAGGGTTTTGTTGTCCAATCGCACGTTCTCTGTTATACTCTTCCACGGCAGGACTGACTCGTCTGCGTTCTGGAAAATGTATGCTTTCTTGATACCTTTATCCGTGAAAGAGACCGAACCGGTATATCTTCTATCCAAACCGGATATGATGTTCAATAACGTCGATTTCCCGCAACCATTCGGCCCGAATATTGAGATGAACTCCCCTTGCTTCACATTGAAACTGATATTATCCAGAACATGCGTATTAGGATACTTCTTGCTAAGTTTAGAAACCGTAAGGAGAGTCATTTTTGACACCCAAATTATTTCAACAGGATTGCGGAGACACCAACTTTTTCATCAATAAGCCCTGTATCAAAAAGCAAATCAGCCACATCCTGGAATTCTTCAGCATCCATCGCGTAGGATGGCGTATACCTTGCCACTGGCAATTCATCTTCCATGGAATCTTCGACAGGAGTGAATTCTGAGTAGTATTTCCTGGCAATGTCAGGATTGTCATCGATGAACAGGATCGCCTTGTCAACCGCAGCCACTATCTTTCTCGTTGTTTCGGGGCGTTTCTCCACGAAGCTCGTTGAGAACACGCTTGTTTCAAATATGAGGTCTGTCCTGAAGTAAGTCGATATCGGGCTTTTGACTAATGTCCTGGATATCCCTTTCTTTTTCCCTATTGTGGCTAAGGGCTCAAGGACAAATATTGCGTCAGCATTACCGGAACTCAGGGCATTCAGCTGTTGTGAATCAGCAGTTTGTATCACATTGACTTTCCCTGTCAATCCCTCCTTGTCCAACATCATATCCATCCAGATCTTGGCAGCAATGCCGGGCAGGGAAGATATTGTCTTTCCCTCCAAATCCTGGACAGACCTGATGTCTGAATCCGCTGAAACAAGCAGAGCATCGAAATCATCGGTAAGAAATCCCAGATTGAATATTTTCAAGGAACCAGGAGCTTTGCCTTCTATTGTCAAAGGAACAATCGCATTGACACCCCCCACAGCGGCATCTATATCACCTGTTAATACCGCTTCAACAAGCTGGTTCGTCGAATCAAAACTCACCAGTTCAACCTGCAGGCCTTGCTCTGCATAGTAATTATTTTCCTGAGCTACGTATGCCGGAAGAAACAGCAGATGATTCCTGTACCCTATCTTGACAGGTGTCATGTCCTGGGAAACAGATTTGCCCGTAACCGCCGGTTTTGAGTCACCTATCAGATATAAGGCAGAGCCTAAGATAACAATGAGCGCGATTATGCCAATAATGAGTTGTGTCGTCTTTTTCATCTTAATCACTGATTGGTAAGTATGAATCCACCCATATATTAAAATTTGTTATACCATTGTATTATAACAAATAGTAACATTTATATATAAAGAAGTCCTCCCATATATAAATGGACATAGATGTTTTGCTCAAGATAGGACTTACGAACAACGAGAGAAAAGTCTACTTGGCACTGTTAGAGCTGGGATCAACACCTGCCGGAGACCTGATAAAGAAAGTGGAGCTCCACAGGACCTGCGTCTATGACGTGCTGGAAAGGCTGATCGAAAAAGGCCTGGTCACCTTTGTCATAAAAAGCAAGATAAAGCAATTCGAGGTTGTTGACCCGCAGCAGTTGCTTAACTACATCGATCAGAGAAAAGAGGAACTCGATGACTACAAAAAAGAAGTTGAAAAGATCCTGCCCGAACTCAACCTGAAAAGAAAGCTCTCCAAAGAGCCACAAGAAGCCACAGTCTTCAAAGGAACAAGGGCAATCAAGACCATCCTGGAAGATGTGCTACATACAGGAGAAACAATGTACGTCTATGGCGCAGAAGGAAAACTCAAGGAAAAATTCCCAATATACTACTACCACTTCCACAGAAAACGGCTGGAGAAAAAAATACATATCAAAATCATATACAACGAAAAGGTCAGAAAAGCCAAACGACACAAAGAACTGAAAGGTATAGAGATAAGATATTTACCAGATGAATTCGAAACACCTGCCAACACATGGGTATTCGGCGACAAGGTAGCAATCACAGTATGGAGCGAACAGCCAATCTCAACACTCATAAGGAGCAAAGAAGTCGCCAAAGCATACAGGACCAATTTTGACTTGCTCTGGAAGCTCGCAAAACCATAGATTCCTTCTTTTTTATCCAATAAATTCTAAGATAGTTATTTTACTTCTCAAAATGAGTTACAATATCCTGCCGTCATTGTAGCACAAGAACCATTATACGCAATCTACTCGCTTTCTAAGATTTGTGCCGATTTAATATAAATGGGCTGTTAACAATAAACCCGTATCGGATACGGAACTCACTGAGCAGGAACAGCAAGTTAGCTGCATATAAGCTGTGAAGAACGAACTTACTCACGCACTCTCGGGGCGTCTACCCTTTGAATCCGAAATGAGTGGTTAATTTTCGAGTGAGTAAATGCTTTGACGAAACTTACTCATCCGATGTTTATTAATATCTTCGAACTCATACTTAAACCTTTCTCCCCTTTGACGAAATTTACTCATTTTTGGGGTGCTTGCTATAGAGCGCAGTAAATTAATTTTGATGGTGTTTTAGCTTCATCTATTTCTTAGATTGTTCGCTCTCTTTCATTTCCCAAAGTATCGAGTATATGTTATGCAATTCGTTTGCCATTGCTATCAGAACATTCAGTGATTTTTGCTCTATGTTTGATCCCTGAAAATCCCTGATAGAGTATTTTAGTTCGGGCATGCCAGTCATGTTTTTACCTCCTGTGCTTCTTAATAGTGTTCAAACTATTTTAACAACATGCCACTTATTAGTGGCATCGAAATATATAAGGCTTGCCATTGTTTGATGGCATGAGAAGAACGGTTATCCAGATAAGGAAGGAAATCTTAGGATTGCTTATGAGTGAGGGAGAGCTCTCCTTCAGGCAGTTGGAGAGCAAAGCAAATACAAGCACTAAAACCATAAAAACGCAGGTGGAGGACTTGGATTCTTTGGGCTTTATTGTGGTTACTCAACATAAGTCCCACCCCAAGAACAAAAGGCCTTACCACACATGTAAGATCACAGAAAAAGGGATGAAGTACATCAAGAAATAATCCAAGAAGTCCTCGCAAAAGGCAGAGTAATAAACTTTTTGTTCCGTATTCTCTTCTAAGTTCTTTATTTGTTAGCATTTCTACTCAGAGATATCTCAGTGATATCATTCTTGTTAAGGACTTTCAAATAGATTGCATACCATTTACTTCTTTATGAAAAACTGCAAAATATGCCAAAAGCGGTTACAGCCTGATGAAGATATCCTCTGTCAGGACTGCTTTGAGTTTTACCGATGGAAATACGAAGAGGGTTTTGAAGAAGCCCTTAAACAATACGAGGTGCAGGAAAATGCGGATAAAGAACATCAAATATGATATTATTATTTATCTTGCCTTCTGGGCATTGTATGCTCCTCTGGCGTTGCTCAGGTGGCATCATGAGAAGGGGAATCTGATAGAGATATCATTCATACTTCTGATAGGTCTTGGAATAGTCCTTTCTGGTTTGTTGATATACCGATATTCCCATAGCGTCAGATGGTACAGAAGGCGAAGACCCTATATTGAGATTGATGATGAACCCGAGGAAGAACCTGATGACTTCGAGTTCGAGGGGGCAGCAGCTTTCAGACAGTTATTCTCAAACGGAGGTGTTGCAACATGAAACAAGTGCTAGCTCTAATATTTTTGGCTCTTTTAGCCACGCCCTTCGTAGCTGCGGCAATAGATTTTGATGCAGACCTCACCCCTGAGGAAGAGTCTGCTTTCGACGAGATACTGAGTCCTGTGATGAAAGTTTACAGGTTCATTCAGTATGCAGTGACTGTAATAGCGGTGTTGATGCTTGTTTTTGCAGGTATCAGCTTCGCAATGAGTGGCGGAGATCAAGGAAAGAAGGAACGGGCAAAGAACACGGCTGTTGGTGTTGTTATCGGACTTATTCTGGTCTGGGTCGCTCCGCTGATAGTACAGTTCATCATCAGCTAGAAGGGCAAATTATTTCTTTTCTTTTTTGTAACCATAGGCGACAACTATGGTTATGGACTGGCGTAACAAAGCCCGATGACTAAGTGATTACTCTTGTCTAACCACTCTACAATCTGCATTCAAAATAACAATCATTCTCTTCAGTTATTCCTACTTTTCTGATAACAGGTTCATAATTTCCGAAGAATCCTTCATGCCTTTCGATAAACATGGGATGCTCTTCTGGCTTAATAACCCTTATTCTCTTAAATCCTTTGTCCCTGCCAAAATCCATGACCTTTGTCAATATGAATCTTCTCGGCCCCATCCCTAAAACATTGCCAATCCTGCTGTATTCTCTTTCAGCTTCAAATCTTTTCTCCTGACTGCTTGGATGGGCAGCTCTTACAGGGTCGTGAGGGCCGAATCTTCTGCCTTGCAGAGTCATCACATAAATGTCCTTATTTGTCATATCAACAAAGAAACTTGCTTTTGTTATATAACTGGATGCGCTGCTGACTAAGATAGCATCCTGTTTGGCCAACAGGTGAGCAATCCCAAAATAATCATCAGTACATCCAGAACTCATCAATAATCTAAGGTTACCATCAAGATTTACCTGACCATATTCATCCATAAGCTTTCTTCCGACTTCCAGTGTTTCATGGATTATGCGACCATTAGAATCAATTTTGTCAATGACTTCTTCAAGGGTCGGTTGCACAAGGCCGTGCAATAGGAAGTGAGGATAACACAGTTCACTTTGCTCATCAGGAAAAGGCCTTGCAAAGTTCTGCATTGCTTCAGCAACAGCTTCACCATATTTTCTTATATTACACCTGTCAGCCAGTCCATTATATGCCCTGTCTATGAGCTGCATGACTAATACAGTTGTATACCCGAAACGGATTCCATGTGCTTCTACAAAAGACAAATTATGGCCTTCATACATTGAATGTCTTTCGACTGGAATGCACAATGTGGATTCAACTGATCCGTCATTCAACATCAATGTACCTGATGGGTGAAACCAATCTTCAGGTCTATCAGGATTAACATTGTACTCTTCGATTTTATGCACGAATCCTGCTGTGTCAATCTTCACCATCTTATTCAGTGTCCTTTTTGTTTCTCCAATTTTGATACCGTCTTATTGGGTTAAGATATATTATCGCTGAGTATAATGCATCCATTGTCAGCATTCCAGCACCTGCTCCTGCAGTATAATTGTCTTCATGGCTTAAACCGTGTGCTAGTAAAGCAGTGCCAGTTATGCCTGCGCCAATGAGTATATATTTGAACCAGCCTTCATCTACCGCTTGCTTGAAAGCGTCAGCTTGCCATTCAACCCTTCCTTTATATACTTCTATAGACACTTCTACAAGTTCGTCCAGAAATTCTCCTGTTTTCTTGAGTTGGTTTTTCATTTTCGTTTACTTTATTCTTCAGAGAGTAAATTGCAATAGCCACTTACCGAAATAGTTCGTTCTCAGAAATACCTCTCCAATAATGTGAGCCATCGAGATATCTGCTATGACCTACTCTTAGTTCATAATCTGCTTCTGGAAATCTCTTACTAAGATGATCTATTAATGAAAATGGGATATCATACCCTATCCCGCTAACCCAAGATATTATAGCATTCCTTTTAGGACTAAATGCCAAAAAATATTTTCTACAACTACAGGGATGTTCAGAATCCCGAAAACTTATCTTGCGATCCCCATCTTTAAGACTTAAGCTATTAAAGCCTGTTGCCTGTGGCATCGCTTCTAGGACTAATGAAGCTAGAGTTTCCTCGAACACATCTACCTGACCTTGATTCCATGAGGGAACAACTTGTTTAATCATAAAATATACTATAAACCTCCTCTTTTTAAACTTTTCGTTTTTTAACCACTATTGAGTGATTAATCTTGAATGCTGAATTCTGCCATTTCAGACCCCATGGAGGTGATTTTCATGAAAATAGCCATCTTTCTGGCCATGATTCTTTTTGTGATTCCCCTAGCTTCAGCTTTCGATTGCTCTTCAACTTCCGACCCTAACTATTGCGAGCAAGTCCTTGATTCTGGCCTCCCCGAATCTGAAAAAGATGAGTTGTTGTCAAGCCTACTTTATCCTTACAGCTTATTTCCTAATCATGATTTCATCAAATCGTATAATCTTAACATTACTGTTGAAGCGCCACCTGATAATACAACAATATACAATAGCAACCAGATAAGGAATGCTTGGTTTAGTTTCCTTGCGATATTTTCTTCTGTTTATGAGAATGGGACATTATACGTGCCACCTTATACAAATATATTGACCGAGCATGACCATGAAGTGATTCTGCCTCTGAACTATCATTCTCCTGGCTACCCATCCACAAGCGACGGTGACTGTAGAAGACTGCACTACCTAATCAGAGATGATGCTGTAGTCTCTACCTATCTTAATGATGATTACAGGGGAATGGGTAATTATACAGAAATATTTGTTGACAGCGACGGTGAAGTGCTGACTCATCTTGATATTGACACCACCGTCAGTATCAATCACTACAGATGGGAGAGTTATTGTTGCAAAAGGTATCGTGGAGCATGTAAGAAAATATGCCATCGCTGTGTGTATAGCCACACAACATACCTGAGAGATCATGTAGGTATCGAAGAATCAAAGACAGTCAAATTGTATGACTTTTATCCTCAGATGAGCCTTGTTGTTCAAGACGAGTATTATAACACGACAAAAGGTGAGTTCAGCGTTCAGAACCATTCATATTTCAGATTAAGCTTTAATGCGAGCAAGTATTCAGAACAAAAATACTATTATGATGTGGTCTTTGAAAAAATGCCATATTACTATGCGTTTCTTGAAGCACACCCCTTCAACTTTACGATTAAGAAGAATATTTACATAGACAATAAGACATTTTTTATCAATAACAAAGAGAACTGCACGTTATTCTCTTACAATCATTTCTTCAACACAACAGAAGCATGCAATCTAACGCTTCAACCTCAAAATACAACAAAAGCAGATGTTGAAACGAAAGATGCTGATTTGTCATTGTTGATTGCATTAATTGTTATTTTAATCGTGATTTATGTTCTATACAAATTAATAAGAGGACAATTCAGAAAAGTAGCTATTCCCATTATTCTTTTCTTGCTTGTAGCCCCCACAGCACTGGCTGCGGAGGAGTGTGGACTCACAAACCTTGCGAGCTGTATACCTGAAAAGCTCTACGACTTCTTCCTCTCCGTGATAAACGCTCCTTTGCAGCCTTTTTTGATTTCCATTGAACATCTCTTGACTGCTGAAGTTCATATCGACATATTTCACCATGTCTGGTCAGTTGTCAGATATATTCTAAGTTTCTTTTACCTATTCCTATTTGTATATGCTGGAATTGTATTTGTGACAAGCAGCAATAATCCTATACGCAGAAGTCAGGCAAAAGACATGCTAAAGAACTTTGTCATAATGATTGTTCTGATACAGGCATCATTCTTTCTTTACGAATTAGTGATCCAGATTAACAGCATTATGAGTTCTTCAATCTACTCTTTGATTGATCCCCATTTCTTCATGTTGACCGCAGATAACATTGTTAATATAGGTCTTCAGCTAATATTCACTATGAGTTATGTACTCGTTCTGTTTTTAACAGTACTCCTATTAGCCATGCGTTATATCGTCGTGAGTATGGGTGTTATATTGATTCCTGTCGCTTTATTTTGTTACTTTATTCCGCCACTGAAAGGTTATGGAAAGTTCATGCTCAACGTCTTAGGAATATTTATCTTCATTACATTTATTGACTTGTTGATTATATTGGCCTGTTCTATGATTGTTGAGGCAGACCTGTTTGAATACTTCAAGATACTTGTCATGATTAACTGCTTTAGCATCATCAACTACACTTTGTACTTAGCAATCAAATTCGCATTAAGCAAAAGCAGCATGAGCGGATTGAAAGATGATGTGAGCCAAGCTGCAAAGTATATTGCTATGTTAGCATAGGCATCCCTAGGCGAAAACTAGAGGATGTGGTAAGAAAGAGGGTAACGGGCTTCTCGACGACCTACTTCAAACTTCTTTTGTTAATTTCTTTCAAGGCCAGACACACCATTTTTTTCTCTTTTTGCTTCTGAGAAGCCAATATTTTTTTCGCTTTGGCTTTAGAAATTATCGTATATTTATTACCTGGTTTGAATCCTTGATAAAACCAACAAGATAAGACATGGTAATTAAGATTTAACGTTCGTGCAATTGTCTTCATTGGAACTTTATGCTTTTTCATTTTCATTGCGAGTTCATATTGTGCGTGGCTATATCCTGATAGTATAATCTCGCAGTCTTTTATTTGATTCAACAGTTTTCTTTTATAATCAATATGACTATATAGTAAATGAGCTAGCTTTTTATTGTTCTCAAAGTTGGATGAGAGTACACCTCTCTGTTGTTTCTGTACGGTAATATTATATTTCTTAAATGACTTGACTAGAAATTTCTTAATGGGTTCTTGTGCTGTAGCAAAGTCTACCCTGATTAGTTGTCTGTTAGATGTTGTTTTTCTAAACGCTACAGATCCTTCACAATCAAAAAAAGCGCTTAAGAAATGTTTCAGATACTGTTTATCACTTACAACCCAATTAAATTTATTATGCAGTGTTCCTAGCCACTTCTTTTCGTGCCACGGACCGAGATAATCCAGTAGATTCATGGATGAAAAATTTACATGATACGCATTGTTCCACGCAGGGTTCTCATGCTTCTGAAGATAAATTTTACCTGCCTTAATACCAAATAACTTTTCACCAATATTCATGAACGTGTGAGCGAAATTTTTATCGGTGACATTCTTCTTGCCAGACGACATCATACAAAATCCCACCATCCGGGAAGATGGGGTCCAGCTGTTTCAGGCACTGTTGAGAACGGCGAGACTTATGAGGAAAACATCATCAAGGAGTCAGAAGAAGAATTAGGGCTGAAAAACACGAAACTGGAGCGAGGCCCGAAGACAGAAACAACCGGAGTATATCACCATTTTACCCAATGGTTCACTCTCACAACTGATAAAAACATTACTGACTTCAAAATCCAAGAAGACGAAGTTGAAGAGATAAAATGGTTTCCGGCAGAAGAATTATCAAGACAGCTGGAACAACATCCTGATGATTTCCTTCCCACAATGAAAAAATACTTGGATTTGCTTATCAAGAGGAATGCAAATGATAACTCCTAATATCAATGAAATAATCAGAACAAGCATAGTAATCGTGCACAAAGGCAGATACGCGTATGTTAAGACTGATGAGGTTGAGATTGGTGACCACTTCCTCATTACAAAAGACAGAGATGAAACAACTGTGATCACTGAAGAGAAGAACCTGCAGGACATGGAATATGACAAAGATGTCAAATGGTTCAAGCTCGTCGAAATCAGAGTCTCCGCCCCATTTGTGGCGAAGGGATTTCTGGCGAAAATCACCAAAACTATAGCTGATAAGGATTTAAACGTACTCGTTGTTTCCACTTTCTCAAAAGATTACGTTTTAGTCAGAGAAGAAACGTGGGAAACTGCGATAAAAGCATTGGAGGAAGTTGGATTTCCGATTGAACATAGAAAATGAGAATTCTTATTTTTACTGAAGGAACTATCCTGATGCACAAAAGCGCAAAGGGGCATACCCGCGAGGAAATAGTCGAACAGGTTGAAGATAAGGAATCATCTGTGAAAGAGTTTGATTCATACATTCCTGTTGGCAAAGCGGCCCAAAAGCTTACCAAATGGTATGAACAGGGAGCAGAAATATGCTATTTGACTTCCAGAAGAAAGCATAAAGAAGTGGAAGATATCCGGAATGTCCTCAAAAAACATGATTTTCCAGAAGGGAATTTGCTTTTTCGTAAAGATGGTGAGGAATACAAAGATGTTGTTGAAAAAGTAGTCCCTGATGTCTTTATTGAGGATGATTGCGAGAGTATTGGAGAAGAGGAAATTACCATCACTCATGTAAAACTGAATGTAAGAGGGAATATCAAATCAATCCTGATTAAAGAATTCGCCGGAATAGACCACCTACCTGACAAGATTGACAAGTTGCTGAACTTGACAGGATTCTTCGTGATTATTAGAGGGCCGTTAGCATGTGGGAAATCAACAATAGCAAAAAGACTGGCCAAAATTCTCAATGCAGAATATATTCCTGTTGACAGAGTTCTTGATGAGCACAACTTGATAAATGATTGGGAGGATGGCTACATCTCTCAAAAGAGTTTCAGGAAAGCAAATGAAATCGTCGCGCCCAAATTAAAAGAAAAATTACAAAGTGGGGTGCTTGTTGTTTTTGATGGAAACTTTTACTGGAAGTCACAGGTTGATGATCTGATAAAAAGATTAGATTTTCCGCATCACGTTTTTACGCTAAAAGCACCATTAAGTGTATGTATCGAAAGGGACGTCCAACGGGGAAAAACTCACGGAGAGGATGCCGCCAGAGCAGTATACAAAAAGGCAACAGAGTTTGATTACGGAACTGTCATTGATATCTCAAAATCACTAGATGAAGCAATTCAGGATATTGTTAATTGTTTGCCAAACATGAATGAATCAGGGACAAAATGAAGCGAATAGTAATTAGCGGCGGGACATACGCGGGAAAAACAAGTCTAATTGAGTTGTTTAAGAAAGATGGATTTGAAGTAGTTCCTGATGTTGGATTGGAAGTCATTAAAGAATTGAATGCTGAGTTAGGACAAGATGGACAAAGAGAATTTAGAGCTAACAATCCAATAGAGTTTTATTCAAAAATAATCAGAAAACAATTGGAAATCGAAAAAAGTTTCGGAGAAAAAACCGTCATTTATGATAGAGGAGTTCATGATTATGTCGCAATGTTAAGATTTACAGGAACCAGGATTCCAGATTCTTTGATGAGCTTAGTACGCGGAATTTCTTATGACCTAGTTTTCGTGTGTAGTACCCTGTTAGATTTTGATGAAAGAAAAAGTTCCGGAAGGTCATTAACTAAAGATAATTCTTTAAGATTAAAAGACCTGATTACAGAAACATACCAAAATCTTGGGTGCAGAGTTATTCAGCTTAAAGAAATGCCATTGGATCAAAGATACGATTTCGTAAGAAGTCACTTAAACTCAAGTGATTTCCATGAAGTTCAACAAAAACGTCCCAAGAAAACACATTTGCCCCGCAAAATCCAGAAATCACTCAAAGACAAGGCCATTGAACTGATAAAATCCAAATTACTTCCTGACTCCAAGATAATAAAGATAGTCCTGATAGGCTCCTCGCTCAAAGGGACTTTCGGAGAATATGAACCGCCTGGCTTCAGGGGCAGTCTGTTCTCTGACTTCGACTTCATAGTATTTGTAGATGATGATTATGAGATTCCCGACTGGATGGAAAGGGAGCCGGACGGAAAACCATTCCCAGATGATAAGCTGAATCTTGCTTACAGAAATAAAAGACTGATAGATGACAAATATGACGTTGAAGTTTTCTTCATTAGATGGAGCAATATGAATAATCCTATTATTCAAAAGCAAGGTGAAGAAGCAGGAATACCAATGACCAAGAACACAAAGCACAAGCATGAAGTAATATACTTGAAAGAAGCATAAGTGAGGATAACTACTATGATCAAGAAAAACACAAAAATCGTATTTGATGACGGAGAAAAACAGAAAACAGATGAATTAAAGGGTGGGATGCCTTTATCCAAGGGAGAAATTGTCCATGTTCACAAAGAATCAGGTGAGATTATAGACTATGAAGTTACTGACAAGACAATTGACTGCTACCTGAAAGGTAAAGACCAGATAGTGAATATAACTTATGTTCTTAAACGGAGATAATCCTCAAGCTTACGCAAAATATTATCTATTACATATCCCGGTCATCGCTATTGCTTGGTGCGGGTGTGTGCTTATTACAGGCTTTTTATCTTCGACCAATGTTCCCTTCTCGTCAAGTAACTTGTAAATGCCGCTCTTTCCCGCATAAAGCAGTCCTTGGCCAGGTATTTCTGCCCAATCAAGGATTTCTTCGGCTGTTGTGATTGGATGGTCTATTCCGAATTGATGTCGCCCTAAACGGCAGGTGTTTTCATATTTGAATGCATCAACATAAGCAAGATTTCCTTCTTTTATCGCGAGGAGTTCCGAACATTTGTTTCCCGTCTCGTCTAGATACCTTACAAGCGATTTGTCCGGATCAAAGAATCCGCCGTTATCAAGCAATCCTATCGTTGGAGCCCAGCACAAAGTTGGGAGGGACCATGAATAATCTCCTGTCCGGTAACTTTTTGCCCCAAGTCTTTCAGCTACCAGCTCATCGGTCTTGTTCGCATCTTTATCTAAGCACTTCCTGATCTGATGGTACTCTGGCCTGCACCCTGCGTCAAACAATCCCCTTTCAGGAATCCAGAGCAGAGAATAGACTCGTCCCGGCCTTTCTGCGATTACACCGATTGAAGGCAATCCTTTCTCGTTTGTGCTCCTGCGAATCACGCCTTCCCTACCCGCGCTGCACAGCCCGAAACCTGGAACCCAGGCCAGAACACAAACAGGCTCTTTACCTTTTTGTATATGCCTGTCGATTTCTTTTCCCTGTGAATCCCATAAGTGCCAAACATCATTCTTGCAGGTATAATACAATCCTTTATCAGGAACCCATTGAACTGCTTCAATAGGATATGGTCTTATTGCGATAACTCTTGGTTTGCCCTTAAAATCAGTATGGTACATTACTCCTATCTGCTGAATAGGCCCATACTCAAATCTACTTAAATCATACATCACAGAGTAAACAAGTCCTTCCAGGTCAGATTCTACCTTTGCCGTGGCATCATTGTCGCTTTTCATCTCTATTCTCCTTGAGTTATGATAGTGAGTCTTCCATTACTGATTAAAGCGTAATAAGTTGACTCGGCCTATACCATTCATGTGGGCGACCATGATGGCTCCAACTGGCAGTATACCCGCCTTCCTCCTGAAAAACCGTATAATGTGCTTGAGGAAAATGTTCTTTAATCTCATCAGAATGACCATTTCCAACAATAACTATATCAGGTCTCTCTCTTAAAATATTCTGCTTCATAATTTCATCACGCCTATTATCTGGATAAAAATAAAGCTCCCCCAGTACTAAACTTAACCGCCAATCTGGATTCTTTGGAATAGTCAGTTCTTGGTCACCTGAAATTACTCTAGCGCACCTTGGCCTATAACGTTCTGCTAATGCCACAGCAACGTTTGGTCTCAATATGCCTCTTTGGACATTTTCTTCATAATTTGGTGCAAGTTCAAGCATCATAACTTTACCATCAACATGACAAATCTCTTCAATTTTAGAAACCTGTCTATCAAAATACTCTTGTTTATGTGTTATCCCAAATAAGTACATTTTAGCTCTCCTCGCTGTTGTTATTGATTAGTAGAGTAACTCACAAATATTTTAACCTATGTTGCGGAAATTCCGCAACATTTATAAAGAACATTCCATTTGCAGGGGATCATGGTAAAAATAAACGAAGTATTACAGGATTTGGGACTTGAGGAGAGGGAAATCAAGGTGTACCTGGCCCTGCTACGGAACAATACAAGACCTGCACTGCAACTCTCAAAAGAAACCAGGATAGACAGGACAACAACCTATGACATCCTGGAAAGACTGATTGACAAGGGCATTGTCTCATCAATAATCAAGAACAACACAAAACACTTTACAGCCCTAACGCCAAAAAACTTCCTCCTGCATTTCAAGGAAAAATACTCAGCGCTCGAAAGCATACTACCTGAACTGAACAGGATAACAACTGAGACAAAAGAACCACTCACATGCGAGCTATTCCAGGGAAAAGAAGGACTAAAAACAGTAGCAAAAGACATAGTAGCGGCAAAAAAAGACTATAAAGCCATAAACATCAGGAAGGAATACGAAGATATCCTGGGATACTTCAACGAACAGGGAATAATAAAACTGGAGCAATTCAAAGTAAAGGAATCCGCAATCGTCGAACGAGGAGCCAAATTCAAGAAAGTCAAAGAAGGAACATATAGATACCTCGACAAGAAACTGCTATCGCCAGTCACAACATTAATCTATGGAAACACGGTTGTGTTCTTTCTCTGGACAGAGCCATACTTCGCAATAAGAATCGACAACAAGACATTTGCGAAATCACAGGAAAAGTATTTTGAATTGCTTTGGGAAATAGCGAAGGAATAGTTTTTTCTTAAGAATAAGTGTTACTCAATCAGTATCTCATCCTCTTCGCTCCAGGGGGGCGAGCACACGACTAAGATTTCAGCGTCTTCATCGCTTGTCTTCCATGCCTCGTGTTTGGTGTTGGGATAAATCATTATCATCGAGCCCTCTTCCAGATGCTCTGTCTTTCCATCAATCTCTACGTCTATGGCTCCTTTCAAGACATAATAGACTTCCGTGAGTTTCTTATGATAGTGTTTCTTGGTGTTGTCTGTAATCGTAACATGGGCGAAGTCCATGTCTTTGCAGTCATCTGAAACAGTCAGGTTGCGCAATATTCCACAAGTTATTTCCATGGGTTTCGCGTCCTGAACCTTTTTTACGATGTGAGCCATTCTGACCTCCTTGAAGCGAAATCAAATCAGTCCTTCTTTATGCAGTTTCTCCAGTATTTCTCTATAGTCAAAACCCAATTTGAGCTTGACTGCTTCGTCATAAGAGAACCAATTCCATTCTGTTATCTCTTCTTCCTGTATCTTGACTTCACCAGACCATTCCCCAAGATACCGGAACAAGTCCCTGTCTTTGTATTTGCCTGTGGCGAATAGTTTGGTTGGTTTGAAGTTGATATCAACTTCTTCCTTTAGCTCTCGGATTACCGCCTGTTCAGGCGTCTCACCAGGATCTCCCCTTCCGCCAGGACAAGCCCATGTGTTCGGGAATGTTGGAGTATAATCTGACCTGTGCACTAACAAAATCTTATTATCTTTTAAGATTATTGCTGAGGCCGCATAAACCATTTTAACTTTCCTCCAAGTCCCCGACAACCTTTTCATACATAGGTTCTGCAATCTTTCTTGCCTTTTCTGAAGTTATCCTGTTGAACATGAAGTCGAATTTAGTTTTTGTCTTTTTCTTGCCGAACATCTTGCCGAATTTTTCCACATGCTTGGGAGCATTTACCTCCAAGTAGCTTATGCTGTCAGCATCCTTGATAAGGTCTGATTCCGGGCTTCCCCCGACTTCATGGTATCTGACCATATTCTCCACTCTCTTGATTTTTTCCTTGTCATAGCCCTCTTTCTCAAGAAACTCCGCAATTATCCTTGCGCTTTCCTTCTGGTGACTCTCAAGATAATCCGCGTCATTGAGTTCCTTATTCTTCCAGAATTCAGCGTCTTCTTTAGCAAATGCCCTAGCAATGTCATGTGCATAAGCAGCAATTAGAACCGCTTCATCAACTTCAGGATTCAACTGCTGCGCCCAGTAGACCGTCATACTGAAATGCTTCAGACTCTTCTTAGGGTCTTTTTTCAGAAATGCTGTGTCCACGAATCGCTTGACTTTGTTGAGCATATGCCTTTTGTGAAACAGCTCAGTTAAATAATTTACGCCACCCAACCCTTCTTCTTTGCGTATAATGCCAATAAACAGCTTCCGCTTTGACTTCTTGGCAGGTACGAAGCACCCCCCAATGCACCCCCAAAACCGCCGGAAAATGATTATATGTTTCAGCGTCATATCAATATACATGAAGCTAAAACCTTATGTCATGCGATTCACACCAGAGCAGGTGAATAAATTGAAAGAACGTGCAGAAGCATTAGGATTTTCAAGAAGAAGCGATTACATCAGGTTCGTATTGTTCATGGAACTTTCTTTTGCTGAAAAAATGGATCAAATTCATAGGAAGGTATGCATCGAAGATGATTGAAAGAATCAGGCAAAGAGCAAGGTCTAAGAGCATAAGCATAAGCCTGGATCTGTGGGAAAAGATTTGCAAAGCTTGCGATGATAATATTTCTGTATCTTCATTTATCAAGATGGCTGTGAAGAAGGAGTTGAGGAGGAGAGGGATTGGATAAGTTCATAAGCGATAGAAAAAAGGAGGTTATTAGCACAGTTTTCAAGCATAAAAACCCGAAAATATTAAAAACATCCAACATAATTCTATTAATCATGTCAGAAAAACCAGAAATCAAAAAATTCTACGGTGATCTTGCAGGTGACACTTACCTAAGAGAAATTAGAAGGTTCGGGTTACGCTATGATGAAATGGTAGATACACTTGTTGGGCTTTTGAGTTTAACCTCTCCTACAGATATATTAGATATTGGCTGTGGTGTTGGAAATATAGATGAGGCTGTTTTTCAAACAGTTCCTGGTTGTAACATTACTTGTGTAGAACTTTCTCCTGAAATGGTAGATGTTGCAAGAAAAAGATTAGGACAATATGGTGAGGATAAATTAAAAATTGTTTGCAGTGATATTCTAGAATACGAACCTGACAAAAAGTATGATGCAATATTCTCAAATTTAGCAATTCATAATCTGCCATTAGAAGATAAAAAAATAGTACTAAGAAAAGTGCGAGATTGGTTAAAGCCAGAGGGCGTTTTTATTTGGGGAGACTTTATGGATTGGGGCGATACCGAAGTATCAAAGTATTTTATGGAGTATAGACGACAAAAAGTTTTAGAAAGCGGTGCTTCAGAACAATTTGTAGATGAAGTCTTCAAAAAAGAAGCGCAAGATTATAGACTAACAGTAGTTGAAACGGTTGATTTATTGCGTGAAGCAGAATTCGAACCAGAGGTTCTTTGGGCTTACAGTTTCTTATCTATATTTAGAGCCAAAAAATAGTAGTTTTTACCTGAAAAATATTATATCTTCAGCTTATACCTTTCCTCTCCAGTCATTGTCAGTTCATCCTCTTCTGCCAGGATGGTTCTTATGCTTTCTTCTTTCACGTCAGGGAATTTCTCATAAACCTCTTCTAAGGTTTTCGGGCCTGTTGCTAGGTAGCATTTTATGAGCTGGGCTGTCGTCGGTATAGTTCCAGGGTTCCTGCATAGTGTTGCCATGTGCTCGTCCCTGTTGCGCCTACCAATCACCCCAAAGCCAAGTCGCACAAACATCTCAGGGTAGAGTGTGATTATTGCTCTTACGCTTGTGCGTTTCTCCTCAGGCATAATCTTGAACAATTCCTCATTTGTCCTCGGGCCATTTTCAAGGGCATCAAAAATCCTATTTCGTAATGTTACCATTTTATCACCTCAGGCATTTTATCAGTAATATTGAGCTGCTTCCATCCTTTGTACTTGAACTTGACAGCAAGCATAGCATTAATCCTTTGTTTTCCTACTACCTCTCTCATAACCTCAAGCTGCTCCCTGATATGCTTCCTGACGTAAAACACATTTCCCTTCGTGGCTTTCACTTCAACCAGAAAGCTCCTGCCATCCATGAACAGAACGCAGTCACACACAGCCTCTTTCGCAGAACCACTTCCTGCAACCCTCTCGCAATGATGACCTTCCTTGCACATTAGTGTTGCGTATTCCCTTTCGTAGTGCTTGTTGTGGCAGAAGCTCATCTTACTATCTCCACAGGCATAAGGCCATTCAGCTGCATCTTTAATTTCAGGTTTTCATTCTCAAGCTTCAAGCTCTCCATGTCCTTTGATACCTGAATCACTGGCTGCTCCCTTGGCAGGAAATAATTGCGTTGCTTAGGATAAGCATAGACTTGCGTAATCGCTTCTTTGAGATCATCCTTAACGATGTTAAGGTAAACCATTGTTGTCTCAAGCTTCTCATGACCTAAGAATTCTTTGACCTGCTCAATCGGCAAGCCTCTCCTCAACAGGTTAGTGGCACAAACATGCCTGAACGTGTGAAAGTGGTGCTTGTATCGTGGCTTCCCGTCGCGCTGATGTGACTCAACTTCCCATAATCCTGCTTTGTCCAGAGCATTACTAGTCTTGTCCTGGATATGCCTAATGCCGATTGGCCTGTTGCCGCCCTTCTGATGCGGAACCAAATACTCTGACTCAGGACATAAGGCTTTCCACATCTTGAATATGTGTATGAACTCATCAAATATTGGCACTATCCTGTCCTTACCATATCCTGTCTTGTACCTCTTCGTGTTCTTGGCATCAAGGATTGTGATCTCGCCGTGCTCCAGGTTGACCTCGCTCCACTTCAGTACGTGATTCTGCTTTCTAGGACTGTAAGACATCTCACTAATCCTAAGCCCAAAAAATACACCAAGAAATATTGCCATAGCTATGTGTGGGCTGTCAACTTTTTTGAGCATACTGATAAGTTGCTCTTTAGTCAGTATCTTGGGAAGCTTCTTCTTTGCAGAAAGAATCAGCCTTTGTAAGTCTTTCATGGTCTCACCTTTCCAGGATAACCCTCACCCGGCTCAGAAACAAACGTCTCAACACACCTAATCACCGCCTCAATGAACCGTTTATCATTCACAGAAACATACTTCCTTTCACTTCTCCTTTGTTTGAGCGCATCAGCCACAGTAATAGAATTTCTCCTCAGCCTATCCTTAACATCAGAGGGCGCGGTAGTAACCAAAACCCACTTATAAACAGTCGCTGGACTATAGCCCTTCTCAATCAATATTTCATAAACAGTCAACTGCTGCCTCGACAACTTTACACCTTTTCTCTTCTTGCTGCCATGCCAGTTATTAGCCAAGAACTGGACAATCTCGCCCAGCTCATCCAACCCCATATCTGGAAAAACGAGATTTACTGCTTCCAAAACACCCTTGATTTTTTCAAAAACATTCATGCCAAGCACCTCCAACCTGTTTTTCCACTCATCACAACAGATTAAAAGGCAGAACTCACATAAAAAGCTCCTTAACAACAACGATATCAGAGCAATATCACACACCCCAAAAGAGAATGAGTAAAACTCGTTCTTTCGGTGTTATACGAGGGTGAGGAGCGATAGCGACGAAAGCGCAGCGTCCCCAAGCGACCAACGGGAGCGCAGCGTATGACGCAAAGATTTTTCGGGCACTATTTCAAAATTTTATCTTTATAATATCCCTCTTTCACTTTCATAGGATTACCTATTACTAAAGAATAAGGTGGAATTTTTACTGAGTCTACAACTGTGGCAGAAGCAACAACTGAATGATGCCCAATATATGCACCAGGTTTGATTACAACTTGAGTTCCGACAAAAACATTATTTTCAAGAATAATTGGTTTTCTTTCAATCTTATCCATCAAACCCAAACATTTTTTATGACTATCAGCACAGTTGATAGAAACGAAAGGTGCAATGTCACAGTTGTCTCCAATTTTAATTGTAGAGTCTTTAGCGTTGATGACAGTAAAAAATCCAATGTAGACATTTTTTCCAATTTCTGGTTCACCTCTTATCCAAACGAAAGGATGAAATGGATTTGGATTGAAATCAATGAATTCCAGAAATTCTTTTTTTAGTTTTTCATCCATAGTATCACCTATTATATAGAGTATTAAGGGATTTATAAATACTTCTAATTTTTTGCCCGAAAAATCTTGAGTAATATGTTGTATAACATTTGTTAGTTCGTACCCTTCTTTGAAGGGCAAAGTTTTATGTTGAGTAGGCTTTGAAAAAGCCGCCACGAGACAATAAAACTTTGGTATGACGGACTGAGCCGAAAGGCGAAGGA
>Ga0180009_10002550_pt1 | contig 21411 bp, 27 predicted proteins | sample OS_PC_MetaG_FD_123537 | JGI IMG/M metagenome (GOLD analysis project Ga0180009, IMG submission 123537) | Groundwater microbial communities from the Aspo Hard Rock Laboratory (HRL) deep subsurface site, Sweden - OS_PC_MetaG | ecosystem: Environmental > Aquatic > Deep subsurface > Groundwater...
AATAAAGAAGTGAGTTTTTGGATTAATGAAAACGATTTGAAAAGGAAAGGCGCATTATTAATATGGGATGCGAATAAATCCTTTGATCAACAATTTGTGAAATTATTTCCGCACATGAAAAATAGCGAGATTAAGACATTCTATTATTTGAGAAGTCATGGTAAAAAATCAATAAAAGTCGGAATCGCTTTTTTACCGCCTAAAAAATAAAAAAGCCGCAAAATTTTTGCGGCTTTTTTGATTAGGTTGTTTTTGATTTAAGGTACAAAATATAACGGATTAGGAATTTTAACCGTCATATCCGCATAGCCGCCGGTTAAGTCGCTCACCTGATCGCCAATATTTAATACAATATCGTACCCGACGTTGGTTAACTGTTTTCTAATTGCTGTTTTGAAATAAGCAGCCGATTTTTCATGATAGCCACGTGGGGTTAAATAAAGCCTAGTCCAACCGGTATAACCGCTTGCGTTTAATAATTTTTCAGTAACACTGCGATCTCCTTGAGGTCTTCCTGTAATCAAGAAGATGGCGACATGATTATTTTTAGCGTAGTTGTATAAGTCTCGTACAGGGGGGATAGGAATATTGCCGACATGTTGCAAAATAACATTAAAAATATAAGCAGAGGTTTGCCCGTAATCGATTTTCTGCAGATCATTAAAATGGGTGACACAAGTATCATCAATATCAAATACAATGGCGAGTTTTTGATTATCTGTATTGTTTTGCACACGTTGTTTTAAATACTGCTTGGCTGGAAATACAACCTGAGCAACATCGTGTTCAAATGTGCCATTTTGATAATATTCAGTAATTTGTTTTTTTAATGTGGCTAGGTTTTCAGGCGGTATTGCTATAACAGATAAAGAGAGTAAGGCGACAGTAATTGTCAAAAATGACATCAGTGCTTTTTTCAGCATTAATCGCTCTCCGGTGAAGTAGTTGAAGAAATTAATCCCATACAAATTAGTAAGGAATTAAACAACGGTGGCATTCTAGCAATAACTTTGTGTGAATGGTACGTTTATTTTTAAATTTAACTCTAGTTGGCTTTCAATTACAATTCATGCAATTTCAATATCTAACCTTGGTGGGTGTGGCGATGCTAGTTCGACTTCAGAAATTAATTCAATTGCTAAATGATGGGGATTTTCATACTTGTAAAAGTTTAGGTAAAAAGCTCGATCGATCTTATTCGCAAGTATTACGCATGATAAATGATGTCATTAAAATGGGAATTGAAATCGAATCAGTTCGTTCGAAGGGTTATCGTTTTGTAAGAAAACTCTATTTATTAAAAAAGAAAAAAATAGAGAAATATATTTCGCGTCGTTTTTTAAAGGAAATAGTTCATATTGATATTTTAGATGAAGTCGATTCAACTAATGATTATTTAATGCGATTAGCGAATGCTGAAAATAAAAAAATTCGTCTCTGCTTTGCAGAATATCAGACGCATGGAAAAGGGCGAAGAGGACGTATATGGTGTTCACCTTATGGTACAAATATTTATTTATCTATTTTATTTCCTTTTAATAAAGATTTGATGTCATTGTCTGGTTTAAGTTTATCTATGGCGGTTACCATCGCTAATTTTTTAAAAGAAATTGGAGTTAAAGATAATATTGGAGTGAAATGGCCCAATGATATTGTATGGAAAGATAAAAAAATCTCGGGTGTTTTAGTAGAAGTGCTTAGTGAAGCATTCAACGAGAATCAAGTGATTGTAGGAGTTGGGTTAAATTTACATATACCTAAAAAAGCAGCTGAGATCATTGATTCAAAATGGATTGATTTAGAATCTATTATCGGTGAAGAGTATAAGCGTAATAAAATCGCTGGCGTTTTGGCTAATCGTATCATGGAAAATTTCTATGTCTTTGAGGAAAAAGGACTTGCGGCTTTTATGAAAGACTGGAAATTATTCGATGTATTACAAGGTAATACAGTGACTTTAAAAACCGGTGTGGAAAAAATCAAAGGGACGGCTTGCGGTATTGATAAACAAGGACATTTTATTCTTGAAAGAAAAGATGGAAATCGTCAGAGTTTCTCCGCGGGTGAAGTGACAATTTGTAAATAGCAATGTTTTATTAATGCTTCCGCTTTTTTATCATAGAGGAATAGATAATGTTCAATGTCGCCATGTTACAGATTTCTTCATTTGGTTTGGGGCAAATTGCAAACGTAGAGAAGGGAATAGAGTTTTGTTATAAAGCGCGAGATTTAGGTGCTGATATTATTCTCTTTCCGGAAATGTGGAATATTGGATATACCCTGTTTGATCCAGAAAATCCTAACATGACAATAAAAAGTTGGGAATCAGAGGCTATTGATATCAATAGTGGCTTTATTAAGCAATTTCAAGAGACAGCCAAAGAATTGGAAGTTGCGATTGCTTTGACTTATTTAGAAAAACATTCCCCTAAACCACGCAATACCGTTTCTGTGATTAATCGTTTTGGCGAAATTATTTTAAACTATTCTAAAGTACATACCTGTGATTTTGGATTAGAAGCCTGTTGTAATTCAGGAGATGAGTTTCATGTAACAGTGCTTGATACCAAAAATGGGAAAGTCAAGATCGGGATAATGATTTGCTTTGATCGAGAATTTCCTGAAAGTGCACGATTGCTTATGCTTAAAGAAGCTGAAATTATTTTGGTGCCAAATAGTTGTGAGTTAGATCAAAATCGAATTGCACAAATTAAATCCCGCGCATTTGAGAATATGGTAGGTATTGCTGTTGCGAACTATCCTGCGCCGAAAGATAATGGTCATTCTATTGCAGTCGATGGAATAGCATTTGATGAGCAGGGGAAGTCACGCAATATGGTGTTAGGAGAAGGAGATGAAAAAGAAGATATTATCGTGGCAAGTTTTGATCTTGAACGATTAAGAAAATATCGTGAAGAAGAAGTTTGGGGAAAAAAGTATCGTAAACCTTCTGTTTACAAAACAATTTGTGAGACCGCAAAATGATAATTCCTATTTTTGACGGGCATAATGATTCATTGACAAAATATTATTTTGCCCATAAAAATTTCTTAGAGAAAAATAGTGAATTTAATCTCGATTTCCCAAGAGCAAAGCAAGGAGGATTTTCAGGCGGTTTTTTTGCCATTTTTGTTCCCGAAAAAAATAGTCAAGACAAGGATCCTCGCGAAGATCTTGTGCTATTTGAAAATGGGGTTGAAGTGAAATATGCCTCTCCCATTGAGCATGACTATGCAAAACAAATAACAGATATTGCATTAGAATTATTAAAGCAATTTGAGCAACACTCCCAAGGTCAATTAAAGATTATTCATCAAGCTGATGAGTTAGAAAAAAATATTAAAAATAAAGTTATGTCTGCGCTAGTCCATTTTGAAGGCGCAGTTAGTTGTCACTCATGCCGATGTTCATCGAATTTGTCCTTCGACAAGAAATCTTACTGATGATCAAATAAATTTGATCGGGGAGCGTCAAGGGGTCATTGGTATCAATTTTGATGTGGCTAGTATTCGTGCAGATGGAAAAGATAACCTTAATACGCCTTTAGATTTAATTGTGGATCACATGGTTTATGTGGTAGATAAAATTGGTATTGATCATGTGGCATTTGGTTCAGATTATGATGGGTGTTTTATTCCAACAGCGTTGAAAGATGTTGCTAATTTGCAGCTATTAATTAATACATTGAGAAATCGCGGTTTTCATGTGAATGAAATTGAAAAAATTGCCTATAAAAATTGGATTCGAGTCATTGATGCAATACTATAAATTTTATTTTTGGAGGGAAATATGAGTGATACGAAAATATTTCAGTGGGAAGATACTGTGCGAGATAATGAAACGGATTTGCAAGGGATCGTCAATAATGCCAATTATTTTATTTTTATGGCGCATGCGCGTCATCAACATTTAAAAGCGCTAGGCGTTGATTTTGCTGAATATCATAACCGCGGTTATAATTTGGTTTTAGTAAAAACAGAAATGGAATTTAAAGATTCGTTGAAGAGTGGGGATGAGTATATTGTGACATCTAAAATCGAAGCTCAAGGTAAAATAAGAATATTATTTTTACAAGAAGTAATACGAAAATCAGATAATAAAGTGGTCACTAAAGCAGTTAATACGGCCACTTGTCTTTCTATTAAAAAAGGACGACCTGAGATTCCTGATGATTTGAAACAGCAATTAGGAATATAACATATTTGTAGGGGCGACCCTTGTGGTTGCCCTTATAGGATGAACAAAGCGGGTGTGTAACATGAAAAAAATCTTATTACGTCCTCATCATTTAATTTGCATGCACGGATTTGTTGGAAATGGTTATTCCGATGAGTTTGCAAAACACTTTGCAGCGGTTATTTGTCAAATTAAAAACGGTGAAGCAGTGATTCAGGTGACACATAATCTTGATGATGTCTGTTCAACATGTCCGAATGTGTGTCATACAGTTTGCGATAATCAAAAAATGGTTGAAGATTTAGATAAGGCCTATGAAGAAGTCTTGGCGGTTCATGAAAACGAGTTGTTAATGTGGGACGAATTATTAGAAAGAATCCGAACCCATTTAACGATCGAAAAGTTTCACGAAATTTGCCCTCACTGTTCTTGGAAGCAGTTTGGGTATTGTGAGAAAGGGCTCAAAAGAATTATTGAAGGTTAATTAAAAAAAGAGTGACTTTTCCTAAATTTCGGTAAGAATACCTCTATCTGCAATTCGCAGATTCCTAGGGAGTATATATAGCAAGAAAATTATATTAGTCGTTATGAATTGTCTTGAGGGCAAAGGCGGCTTGTTGTTGTATGTGCTTGTGCTTAGATTATTTCATGCTGACTCAATGATTGTATTGTTATGTTTAATAATTAAGTATTAAAGGAGTGTTATTATGCATCGATTATCTAAACTGGTTATGCTGCTGGCTGCAATGGTTATCTCATTCTCATTATGTGCTGCGCAGGTATCTTCTAATCAACCCGCTACTGGTTCAACACTGCAGACTCAAACTGCTAAGGTAACCCAAACGAAGAAGGCTAAGAAAGCAAAGAAAGCGAAAAAAAGTAAAAAACACAAAAAATATAGCAAAAGTAAAAAAAGTGGGGCAAAAAAATAAAGGTCTCTAGCTAGAAAAAAGGGGGATAATATCCCCCTTTTTTATTTATATATCGGATATCAACGAATTAGTCTTCGTCGCCTGTGTCATCTGTTGATTGGTTGTCTGATGAAGTTTGATCATCGGATGTTGCCTGATCGTCGGAGGTGGCTTGATCATCAGAAGTAGCCTGATCGTCAGAGGTGGCTTGATCATCAGAAGTTGCCTGATCGTCGGAGGTGGCTTGATCATCAGAAGTTGCCTGATCGTCGGGGGTGGCTTGATTATCTGTGGTGGCTTGGTCATCTTGAGTCATCATTGTGTCATCGGCTTTAATAAGTTGAATTTTTCCCGCGGAAAAATTCGTCATATTGACCGCGAATGAAAGACTAGAAAAAGCAAGCACGGTACTGGTTATTAAAATTAAGAATAGGTTTTTTTTCATGAGTTTTTCCTCAAAAGGGTTGGGCTAGTAAGCTAGCCCGGGAATTTGCCAAGGATACTCAAAAATGAGTTTTGACTCGCATTTTATAATCCAAAAAGTATAAAAAAGGAATCGGAATTTTTGGTTACGGGCTACTTTTTTTTATTTGATAAGAAGCAATTACTATTGAACAAAAAATAAGTTTTAAACATTCGCCTAACAGACAGGGATAAAAACCGACAAGAATAGCCGAGTGCCAACCTACAAACGTTGAAAGAACTGCAATTCCACAAAGGAACGTTGGTATTAAACTCAATGCGCTGATTAAAAATAGAGATAGATACAAACGCTGCTTGTTCCAATACGTGAGCCAAATAGCATGCTAATGATTAAAATGGCGAGCGTTTGTAAAGTAATAGGGACTGGGAATAATGGAACCGTTATTTGTGCTGATAGGGCAATGATTAAACTGTTAAGAAGAATCATGGGGAAGAGCTGTGTTTTGGTGTAGTTGAATAGTTGAATGTTTTCCATCGTTTTCTCCTTGTAATTAAAATTTTACAGATTTAGTATCTGTTTTTATTTTCAATAGACTATTAAACTAATCATAATGATTAATCAATATTTTTTAAATCGTGAAGTTGTTATTTTTCCTTATGACAAACATTGGGTATTAATGTTTGAAGAAGAAAAAAAGAGAATCTTTAGTGCTATCGGCAAGTATCATGTTGTTGTGGAGCATGTTGGCAGTACGGCTATTCCTGATATGGTAGCAAAACCAATTATTGATATTATGGTTGGTACAAAAGATTTAGCGATTGCAGATCAATGTATTGCACCATTAGAAACTATTGGTTATGAATATATTCCAGAATTCGAAGATAAGTTTCCTGAGAGGCGTTATTTGCATCGTGGCCCAAATTTACCTAATCAACATTATCACTTACATATGGTGGAAATTGGCAGTGAATTTTGGAATAAACAACTTTTATTTAGAAACTATTTGTGTAAGCATCGGGATAAAGCCAACGAATATCAGCAATTGAAAGAGACGCTGGCTAAACAATTTCAACGAGATCCTCGGGGATATTGTGATGCAAAATCTGCATTTATTCAGGGAGTGCTCGCGTTAGCGAAGGAATAGGAAGTTTCATTATAGTTCTGATTGTATTAATGTTGATTTACGTTAATCAAGCAAAATAAAAAAGTCTTTTTAGAAAAACTTTTTGCGACCTAACATAACGCTGGGTTCTGGTAATGTTTTTAGGATAATTTATAAGGAGGTACTTTTATGGATTTAAAAGAAAAAATTTTAAAGGTTATTAGAAAATCGGAAATAGCCTGTTTGGCGACTGTAACAGAGGATAATAAACCTTGGGTTCGATATATTTCTGTAACCGTGTCGGATGATATGACCCTTCGTTTTTCAACGTTTTTCAATTCACGAAAAGTTAAACAAATTAAGAAAAATCCTGAAGTACATTTAACCTGTGGTATCACCAATCCTAAAAAATGGGGAGATTATTTGCAGATACAAGCTATTGCAACAGTAACCAAAAAGAAATTGGAAAGAGAAACTTTCTGGAATAAGGAACTTGCTCAGTTTTTTGATGGGCCTGATGATCCTAACTATGCAGTGGTCGTAATAAAGCCATATCGAATAGAGTACTGGGATATAGAAAAATTCGAAGCAGAAGTTTGGGAATAATAGGCTTACTGCTTAGATATTGGGTCAATCAAGCGCATTTAATTCAGCAAAAAGAATAGAGAGATCTTTATAAGAATAAATATCAATATCTTGTTGTTTTCGACTAGTGTTTCCCGCATATATTATGATGCGTTTTGTGTTTTTTTCGCCGCTTAATTTTTTATAAAAATTCAAGTTTTTAAAGAAGCTTGTGCTTATTGTTTCAGATGATTTAATTTCTATAGTAATAATGTTGTTTCCATAATCTAAAATTAAATCTACTTCATTTCCCGTGTTATCGCGGAAAAAATATAAATTACTGTCTTTTGCATGATTAAAACGGTTCTTAATAAATTCGCTAATGATTAGATTTTCAAAAAGCGATCCTTTTAAAGGACTCTGAATAGTTTGTTGTGGATTTTTCATGCCAAGTAAATATGCCGCTAATCCAACGTCATAAAAAAATAGTTTTGAAGTTTTTACAAGACGTTTACGAATGTTTTCAAAGTGAGGTTGTAATTCAAAGACTAAATAACTTGCTTTTAAAACAGATAACCATGAGCTTATTGTCTTTTGATCCACTCCGCATTCATTTGCAATGCGTGCATAATTAATTAACTGTCCAATTTGGGCTGCACAAATTTTTATAAAACGTTCAAAGGCTGACAAATTTTTAATATTCGCCAATCGTCTTACGTCTCTTTCAATATAAGTATGAACGTAAAATGATAAAGCTTCAGTCGGATTTAAATTATCATGATAAATACGAGGATAAAAACCGGTGTAGAACAAATTATCGATTGATGGAATTTCTTTTTTATTTAAATAAAGTTCCTCAAGCGAGAGTGGTAGTAGTTTGATAATTGCGGTACGTCCCGCAAGTGATTGATTAATTGATTCAATTACTTCAAATTGTTGAGATCCTGTTATTATGAATTGTCCTGGTTGATTTTTTTCATCTACGATTGATTGAATCATGGATGGCAGGTCTGGGGTGCGTTGTATTTCATCTAAAATTACCCCATTTGAAAATTGAGCTAAGAAGCCTTTTGGATCATCAATTGCAAATTGTCTGTTTTCCAAGTCTTCAAGATTAATATAGTCATAATTAGGAGATAGGTGGCGACACAATGTCGTTTTTCCCGACTGCCTGGGCCCCGTCATTGTTATTACAGGGTATTGGGTTAAAAACCGTTCAAAATAGGGGGTAATCGTTCTAAATATCATTTTAAGCACCTTAAAAAACTTTACAGATATGGATTATAGTTCCATATCTGTAAAAAACAAATGATTTTTTATCGATTTTTTTACAAATCAGGAATAGCGTTCCAGATTTGTAAAGATAGTGTCATGTAAAGAGCTATTTGAAATCTTTATGCATTTGCATGCAATATCAGAGCAAGTATTCATTTTTAGCACGAAACTGACGATTTTTGACAGTTTTCTTCAAAAAGACGTTTTTGGAGTTCGATTAATCTAAATATATTGATAACATCATTTGCAAACTGTAGGAGTTCTGCTATTTTCTTTTCATTCAATTCCAAATGAGGTGACATGCCAATGCGTTATTAAAGTTCAATATTGTTAATTAACTTAGGAGCTTTAATATGTTTAGTCAACCTCAAATTCTTTTAAATAATATACATTATTTAACGTCTGATAATAGATCCATTATAAAAGATTTAACGCTCTCTTTTGGCCAACAAAAAACAGCACTTGTGGGTCGAAATGGTATTGGTAAATCTACTTTATTAAAGCTAATTATTAGAGAGCTACAACCCTCTTCTGGAAATATTAATATTTCTGGAACGGTAGTCTATTGCCCGCAAAATTTTACTCAGTACTTAGATAAAACAGTTGCTGAAATAATGAATGTTGCTGAAAAGCTTATTGCGTTAGAACATGTTGCACAAGGGAGTGTTGATCCACATGATTTTGAAATCATTGGAGACGATTGGGAAATTGCAGCACGTGTTCGTGAGCAACTTAAGCTTTTTGAACTTGAAAATATTATGCTAGATAGTCCTTTAAATTCATTAAGTGGCGGTGAAATAACACGGCTATGGTTGGCCAAACTATTTTTTGAAAAAAATGATTTTATTATTTTGGATGAACCGACTAATAATCTTGATTTAAAATCCAAAGAACTACTTTATGATGAAGTCAAACGTTGGAATAAAGGGCTTATTGTTGTCAGTCATGATAGAGAATTATTGCAACTGATGGATCAAATCGTTGAATTGACTTCTGTGAGAGTAAAAATCTATGGTGGTAATTATGATGTTTATCAAAAACAAAAAATGTTGGACGGAGCAGCATTATCTCAACAATTGATGGATGCAAAAAAACAGATAATACAAGCAAAAAGCACGATTCAATCAACACGTGAAAAACATCAGCAGCGAGAAGCAAAGGGAAAGACTATTCGAAAATCAGGGAGTCAATCAAAATTAATTCTGGATAGTATGAAAGAGCGTAGCGGAAAAACAATTGGCAAACTTTCCATTAAAGAAGAGCGATTGTTAAAAAACGCGGAACAGCAATTACATGAGATCAAAGAAAAAATAGAGGTCACCCATAAAATAGAAATTAATCTTCCGAAAACATGCGTGCCTTCTTCAAAAATAATTGCGAAGATTGAAGATGTTTCTTTTAGGTACAGTAATCAAAAGCAACCCATTATTCATGGTTTTAATTTGACTATACAAGGATCTGAGCGTATTGCGCTTAGGGGAGATAATGGTTCAGGCAAAACGACGTTGATAAAATTAATGTTGGGAAAATTAAAACCAAACAGTGGTAGTGTTTTTTTAGGAACGCTCCGAATAAGTTATTTGGATCAAAATGTCAGTTTATTGAATCCTGAATTAACGATTTTAGATAATTACAAAGAGATTAATCCTGAAAACAATGAGACGGATGCTCGATTTAATTTGGCTAGTTTTTTATTTCGAAATGTGGATGTATTAAAAAAAGTTAATGATTTAAGCGGAGGAGAAAAATTACGAGCTGCATTAGCTTGTGTTTTAACCTCGAATGAACCACCGCAATTATTAATACTTGATGAGCCGACAAATCACTTAGATTTAGAAAGTATTGCTTCTCTTGAATCAGCGTTAAATTGTTATCAGGGCGCTTTAATTGTGATTTCTCATGATAGGCAGTTTATCAGAAATATTTATGTCACAAAGGTTATTATTTTGAGTGAAATCAGGTAAGATAACAAAATCTACCTGTAATAAAAATTCGCGGGTTAAAATGATTCTATTTCTTAACGGTGCTTCATTTCATGAAAAATCAAATAAATAATAATTACATTATAGAAATCAAAAAATTTACGGAGTTAGCATGGCCGCTAACGATGTCGCGTCTTATTTATGTATTAACGCCGTTTATGGCGACCTTTTTTATGGCGAAATTTGGCAGTAATGAGTTAGCAGCATTAGCGCTTGGCTCACGTATATTCATGTTAGTTTATATTTTTATATTTGGATTATTTTCTTCGGTCAGTGTATTGGTTTCTCATCATTATGGCGCCAAAAGAGAAGAAGGGGTTACGGTTACCGTAGTTCAGGGTTTATATTTATCGTTGATTGGCGTAATTCCGTTTTCATTATTACTTTATTTAGTTACTTATCTGGTTAGTTTTACCAAAATCAATCATGATGTTTTGTATTTGGTCATCCTATATATACGTCTTGGAATTCTGAGTCTTTTGCCTGCCCAACTTCTTGAAGTGTTTGATCGTTTTCTTATTGGGATAGGGGAAACGCGTCTTGTTTTTGTGCTGAGTCTTTTACAAGTTCCCATTGAGATCTTTGCGATGTATGTCCTTGTTTTTGGTAAACTGGGATTGCCGGAACTTGGTTTTGCGGGTGTTCCTTTGGCCTATTTTGTTGCGTTTTCATTGGAAGTGTTTGTTACAGTAATCGTATTATTTTTTATAAAAACGGCACGAAACTATTTTCGACAAAAATATTTATGGCGATTTAATAAAAACTGTTTTTACGAAATGATTAGAGTTGGTTTTCCCATTGCAATAACAAGATCAATAGAAGCGCTTGCATTAGCGTTAATGGTTTTAATGATTGGTCATTTTGGTGAAGATCAATTGGCGGCTTATCAAATCGTTTGGCAATATTTTACTGTTATTATCATTATTGCATTAAGTCTGGCAGAATCAATTGCGATTAGAGTAGGCCATGAAGCAGGGAGAAAAGATAACGCTGCCCTTAAACATGCGGTGAAAACCAATTTTGTCTTTTCACTCGCGTTGATGGTATTTTTTGCAATCGTTTTTTCACTGTTATCAAAACCCATGATTGCATTAGATATTAATGTTTCTCAGGTTAAGTTTTTTGAATTAATTCGATATGCAAAACTATTTTTTATTATGGCGGCGATATGGTTAGTGGTTGATCATGTTCGAATTTATGTCACAGGGGCATTACGAGGCCTTAAAGACACGAGATATCCAATGTTTGTTAGTGCCATCGGTTTTTTTGGCGTAGGTGTTCTTGCCAGTTATCTATTGGGATTTATCTTTCACTTCGATTCGATGGGTATCTGGGCAGGTATGATTATCGGAATAATGTTTTCAGCTGGTATTATTTGTGTGAGATTGATAAAACAATTAAGTAAATTAAGAGTAATAGAAAATGAAAAGAGTATTTAAACCATTTGCAAAAGAAGATATGCCATTATTTTTATCATGGGCCAAAAAACCACAGGTAAGGGATACCTGGTTTCAGGAAGGCTATGAAGCAATTAATAAATATTATGAGAAAATTGAAGGGAATGGTTATGATTATGCTTATATTATTTATTTAGATGAAAAACCTATTGGCTATATTCAAACTTCAGATCTCTATGCCTATCGCAAAAAATGCAAAAATCCTAAAGGTGTTTTTACGCATGAAGCACAAGGCACTTTTTGTTTAGATATTTTTATTGGCGAAGAAGATTATTTAGACAAAGGGTATGGAACTCAAATAGTTACAGCATTTGTCGATAAATTATTAAAAGAGTTTAAGGCGAAAAAAATACTTATTGATCCAGCAAGTTCCAATAAACGCGCTATTCGGTGTTATGAAAAAGCGGGTTTTAAAATTATTCGCAAAGAAAACGATGGAGTAGCGGAGTGTTGTATTATGGAATATATAAATAATTCATTTGAAGTTGTTAAATGGAGTAATCAAGTTGAAAAGCAAGCGATGGCATTGTTAAATCAATATGAAGATACATCATTTTTTTTACTTTCAAATTTAAATACGTATGGTCCTAAATTGGGGGAGGAGACTTATTCAGCTGATTTTAAGTGTTTGGTTAAAAATAAAAAAGTGGTTGCGGTGTTTGCCCTTACAAAAATAGGCAATTTACTATTGCAGACAGATCATTTACAAGATTATTCTAGTCTTATTGTCAATGAATGCTTAAAAGATTCTTTACAATTAAAGGGGGTGGTGGCGGATTGGGGTTTGGCAAAGCCTGTTTGGGATTATGTCAAAGAGCAATTGTTTCAATTAAAAGAAACTGCCTATCAGAAAGATATTCTTTTTAAAATTTTGCTTAACGACTTACCGGTTCAAAAATCAACTTTTGATATTTGCTATTTAAAGGCTGATGATTATGAAGCGTGGAATTTATTAAATAATCATTTTTTACATGAGCGAGGATTATATCAAGCAGAGGATGAAAATCTTAAGCATCGACGTTTTATTCAAGATACGGAAGCTAAGTATTTAATGGGATTGTTTATGCACGGAAAGATAATTTCTATGGCAGCATATACCGCGTACGTGAATAAAACTGGGGTCATTGGCGGTGTTTACACATTGCCTGAAAAAAGACGGCAAGGATATTCGCAAGCATTGATTTATCAATTGTTATTAGATGGTAAGATAAATAAAAAAATGGATAAAGTAATTTTGTTTACAGGCGAGGATAATATTCCGGCGGTTAAGCTTTATGAAGGTCTTGGATTTGAACGGATAGGTTATTTTGGATTATTGTTTGGAGAGTATGAAACGTGATATTGCTGTTAAAAAGTATCATTTTGGGCGCCGTGATTGCAGCACCTGTTGGGCCAATGTGTATTTTATGTATTAATCGTACGTTAATTTATGGATTGATGACAGGTGTAATTACAGGACTAGGTATTGCGACAGCAGATGCAATTTATTGTTCCATTGTGGGTTTTGGCATCACGGTGGTATCAAATTTCTTATTATCGCATCAATTTATTATTCGTATTCTTGGCGGGATATTGCTCTGTTATTTGGGTTTCAATACCATCATCAAAACTAAAGTTGGTGAGAAAATTAAAGATAATAGAAAAACCATGCTTGGCGATTACTTTTCATCTTTTATTTTAACTTTAACGAATCCAATGACCATCTTAACGTTTATTGCTATTTTTGCAGGGCTTGGAGTTGGTAGTACTTATACAGGATATGGTCATGCAATAACAGTTGTCATAGGTGTATTTTTAGGATCACTCATTTGGTGGTTGTTGATATGCTTAGTAGTTAAAATCATTCATAAAAAAATAAATACAACAATGATGAAATGGATCAATTATGTTTCGGGAGGCATTATTATTGTATTTGGACTTTGGGCAGTTTTGGCTTTCTAGTGGAAAGGATACTTATGACAATTAAACGACTTGCTGTTATTGGTTCGCCAGGATCAGGCAAAACAACTTTCGCGTTGGGCACAAATCGTTGAAGAGCTTGCTAATAAAACCGAAAGGATTATTGATGATAATTTATATTTTTTAAATGATGATGAATTAACTCAATTTTATAATGAACTGCTGAGGGCTTGCGATCATGGAAAAAAGAATTGAAAAAATTATCAGACATCATTGGGAACTAAAGTGAAACTGATAAAAAGCAGTTCAAACAAATGACAAAGCGGGTTAAACAATTATTAAAGGAAGAGAATGGACTAACGCATAAGCCTGTTGTGATTAAGGTTAAACGAAGCTGCGAATCATTTTGTGATGATGCGCTTGAAAAATTAAATGTGGGTCCTTATGATTTCTTCTTTGAAAGAATCATGCGAGAAATAAAAAATTGTAACGAGCTTTCACCGGAACAGATTGTCTTTTTCTTGCATCAGAAATCACAAATTTGCCATTTTAATATCCGATTAGTTAAACCTTTATTGAAAAAAGATGTTGAAGAGATAATTGAGTTATATCATGAAAAAAATTAAAAATTTTACTAAAAAACTATTAAACATGATTTTAGGTATAACAAGGAATAGATTATGAGTAATGATAACAAAATAATCGATAGAATTCTTAAAAGATACAATATCTCTGGTTTTGAAGCTATGGTAAAAGAAATGCCGTTATCTGATCTACAATCATTATTGATTGAAATATATAATCAGCGTGCAAAAGCTATTACTGCAAAAGAGCTATTGGAGCAGTATAAGAAAAATCGGTTTGTCCAGCATTCAAAATTGAGTTCTAACTGTTTTTTGGAGTTTGATCAACTGGCATATCAATTATTACCAAAAGATTTTCAGATTTTGGAATTATCTCCAGTATGTCCATTGGGTAGCATATCGGTGATGACCCCTAATAGCCAAAATACAGTATTAACAACTATTCGCAATACAGAAGTTTGTTCTGATGCGACAAATATCATGGCATTAGAAGCTTCCTTGCAAAGAAAGAAGTTTTTGTTAAATAAAGATGCTAAAACTAATCCAGTTAAACTTTGTGCAAGCCATCGATTATTGAGAACGCAATTTTTTGATAACCCTCTTTTTTTGCCTCATTTTAAAATTTTGAGCCTTTGTATTGCCGGGAAAGATGGGGGAAATTTTCAATTTGAACTCTCTGCATTAAGAGAGTTAATAATTTATTATTATGATCTTATAAGTAAATATATTACGGAAAAAATTTCAAAAAAAATATCAGTTAAATGTATTGTTTTTTTTCATAATGAATATTTGAATGAAAGGATAAATAATTTAGCACTTGAATTAAGAGATGGTCATAATATAGAAGTGATATCCAAAATCAACACTGATGAAAACTGGAATTATTATCACCAAATACGATTTAATATATTTATAAGTGACCGATCAACAGGAGAGGATTTTTTTATTGGCGATGGAGGTGATACTACCTGGATAAGTCAATTACTAAGCGATAAAAAAGAAAGGTTTATGATAAGCGGGCTAGGGTGCGAATTATTTATTCAAAAAATTATCGATCTTAGTATGCAGGAGAAAAAGCATGACCGTTAAAATCGAAACAGAAAGATTAATATTACGATCCATAAAAATGGATGATGCGGAACGTATTAATTTTTTATGTAATGATCAAGCAGTGACTTCAACAACCTTGCGAATTCCTTATCCGAGTGCTTTGGAAGACACAAAAAAGTTTATTGAAACATCGGAGAATATGGATATTGAAAAAGGTGTTGTATTTACGATTATTTTAAAATCAGCTCAAGAAATTATTGGGGTGATGGGTTTAGGTGTGGAGCCGGCTCACGAAAAAGGGGAGTTGGGCTATTGGTTAGGTAAAGAGTATTGGGGAAGGGGATATTGCACTGAAGCTGCCAAAGCGGTATTAGAATATGGATTCAATACATTAAAACTAAATCGTATTTATGCTAATTACATGAAAGGAAATGAGGCTTCAGGCAGAATTATGCAGAAAATAGGCATGCAATATGAGGGTTGTTTAAAAGAGCATGTTAAGAAAAATGGTCTTTTTAAAGATGTAGAATGCTATGGTGTTTTGAAAAAAGATTATTCTAAAAACGGCAATAGTGTGTGAATTGCATTCTCAATTCGCGTCCAATCGCCGCCGTTTTTATTTTAAAAAGTTCCTGCAGGTTTAAGAATAGGTAATGGTTCCCAAGTAATAAATGGTTTTATGCGGGATTTATATCTTCCTAGATCATCAAAGTGTAAAACATCAAAGACGGATTGTTCTTCAATAAACAGTTGGTTTGCTCTGTGTAGTGATTCATAACAAGGAATAATACCGATATTATCTTGTCCTAACAGTCTTTTTCTAATGTTCTCTGGATTGGCAATTGTAATGGGCAATCCTTCATCATGGATGGCAAAAAACATACAAATTGTTTCTTTTAATCTCCCGATTGATTCGCCTGAAAGTGTCACTTTAAAGCCATCATTTTGATTGAATCTTGGTCGAGAAACAAAAAGATCGATATGCGTTGTATTTCCTCCACGTTTAATTTCCCACGGATGGCCTCCTATTGTTTTTTTAGGATGTTTGCCATCAATCCAATCGGCAAACTCTTTTTCAGAGTTTTGATCAATTGATAATAATCCTTCATCACGACCGTCAGCATAACGTTTATACATTTCTCTTCCAGATAGATTTATGTCAATTTGATCCTCTTTCGTTTGTCCGGCGATATAGGCGATTTTACAGTAATCAAAAAAATCTTTTGCTGACATGGTTTTTTTAACGATATTTTCGTCCTTGTTAAAATAACCACTTTCAACGAATTGAATAAATTTTTTCATTTTTGCTTTACCCAGTGCTTTATCTATTAGATACAAATTGGGTAAAGAGGCTCTAATAAGTGAATGTGGAACATAACCTGTTCGGCGATTAAGAGGATAGTTCAGTTGAATAAATTTATTTGCCTTAATCCAATCGGCTTTAACTTTTTTTAACCATTTAATGGACTGATCGATTAAATTGTGCCATGTGTTGTGTATTGCTTTATCACTTGCACCATAGGTGGACATTCCGAATGTGTGCAGTTCTAATTTTTTATTGGCATTGATTTCTAAAGTAGGTAAATCATCATCAATAATACCTATGTAATAAGCTGAATAATATTTTGTTATTTGCATGTGATGCCATTTGTTATTTTTATCCAGGAAAATAATTTTCCAGAGGTGATCTACGCTTTGAATGCTATAGTCAAAATCGTTTAATACTTGCGTCAAGGTATGGGCTGTATTTATAAGCGTCATATTTTCTTCTCGTTTAAAAAATATTTTGTAGAAGTATACCTTAAGATTGTATGATAAACCGTTTTTTTGTAATTTATTAAAGGTAAATGCAGATGCATAAACAATCTCTTCAGGAAAAAGTTGAATCCATTGCTCAACGAATACTGGAAAATCAACATTATGTTACAGTGGTTGATCTTCTGTTATCAACAGGACATCTCCAGTATCCTCATTTTGATCGTTGGCAAAGGGGGCAAGAGCCTTTTCTAGAAACGGCAATTCAAGCGGATAGAAATAAAATAAAACACATTATGAGGTGTTTCCACGAATGGGCTAACAGAGTCGGATTAGAAGCTAACGAAGCAAACTATTTTGCGAAAACATGTGGGCCAAATCAGGAATTAGTGTTTTGTAAAGAGGAACAAAAGGAACCCGAGACACTTTTTAAAACCTATTATTTCGCAGCATCGTTATCTGAAAAACAAAAACAGAACTTACGTGAGAAGTTATCGGCTCCTCCGGAACTTGTTGTGTTTTCTCTCATAAAAGAATCAAAATGTGATAAATGCGGTGACGTGTTAGGAAAAGGAAGTTTTCTGTTTAAAGAGAAAGATAAAGCATTATGTATGGAATGTGCGGGTTTGGGCGATATGGTTTTTTTGCCTTCGGGAGATGTGAAACTTACTCGACGTACGAAAAAATATACTAAAAAATATGCAGTTGTTGTTAGATTTAGTCATACAAGAAAACGCTATGAACGCCAGGGGATATTAGTAGAAGAGGCGGCATTAAAACAAGCTGAAAGTGAATTAGAAAGCGGTAAGGGATAATTGATCTAATCCAAGCCCGCGCTATTGTCATTAGGTTGACCGATAAAGGATTAAGGGTCATGGATAGAAAAATTATAGTTGACCCTTATTTGTATTTTTGATGTCAGAGGGGTCAGGTAAAAAAGGATATAATGAAAGACCACTGTAGCATTTTTTGGTAGCTACGGGTGGGATCGAACCACCGACCTCGGCATTATGAGTGCCGCGCTCTAACCAGCTGAGCTACGTAGCCATATACAGTCTTGATAAGGTCGCGTATTCTGGCGGTTGTTAAAAAACTTGTCAAGGAATACCCCAATCGAGTAGAATGCGCTCCCTTTAGAAGCTTCTAAAGGGCTTTTCATTTGGGTTATCCAAGAAACAGCATTTTTGAATTTCCCGTTGAAAGAAATAAGGCGCAAGGCTTAATGGTCTTGTGCCATTTTTTCCTTGCTTCACTACATGAGTTATCTAAAAATAGTGTTAATGTAGGAAGCTTTATAACCGAAAGGAGATATTACATGAGACATTATGAAGTTGTCTTTATGGTCCATCCAGACCAAAGCGAACAAGTTCCTGCAATGATTGAACGTTATAAAAAGATCATTGAGGGACGTGGTGGTAAAGTCCACCGTCTTGAAAACTGGGGTAGACGCCAGTTGGCCTATCAAATTGAAAAAGTTCATAAAGCACATTATATCCTAATGAATATTGAGTGTGATCAACCCACCTTAGATGAACTAGAGAATGCATTTCGTTTTAACGATGCTATTTTAAGAAACCTTGTTATTCGTCGAAATAAAGCAATTACCGAGCCGTCCCCGTTTTCTAAGGAGGCTGAAAAGAGTCGTCCTGTTACTCCAAAAGTAAGAGAAGAGGTATTGGTGGAAGATACATCGCCTGAAGCCGAAGAGGCTGTTGAAGCTTTTGAAGAACATCTTGAGTCTGAAGCAGAACTTGATTCTGTTGAAGAAGAAACCAGCATTGAAAAAGAGGGGGAATAAACAATGGTATTTAGACGTAAAAAAATCTGTTATTTTACCGCTAATGGTATCGATGAGATTGATTATAAAGATTTAGAATTATTAAAAAAATTTATTACTGAAACTGGTAAAATTGTTCCAAGTCGTATTACGGGAACGAAAGCGAAATTTCAACGTCGTTTAGGTGAAGCAATTAAATTGGCTCGTTATCTTGCCTTGTTGCCATATTGCGATAGCCATAAATAATACAAATTATGTTATTAAAACGCTTTACTCAATATGTGCTTAGCAGCCGTTCTCGTGCTGTTTTTATGGCGATGCTCTTTATGGTATTGCCATTTTTTAGTTGGGTAAGTGCTGTTATTGTTGCATTGGTGACATTACGTAAAGGGATTTACGAAGGTTTTTTAATTGTGTTATGGACAGCATTGCCTTTTGTTGTGTTATTTGTTGTCGAGAAAGAGTGGGTATTGTTTGTAAGACTCGTGCTATTGGGTTCTTTATTAGTATGGTTGCTTGCAATTGTTTTTAGACGTTATGCAAAGTGGTCTCTTATTTTAGAACTAAGCGCTCTCTTCGGCATCTTGGGTGTTTTGATTGTACACATCTTAATTCCTAATGTTGACACATGGTGGGTTAATCATGTGGTTGCGTTAACGAAAACTATTGCGTTTCCGATTGATGAGACAATCTTAACCCAGGTGATACAAATGATGGCGCCTTATGCAACGGGTTTAAGTGCATTATTTATATTAATTTCGGGTGTAACGGAATTGATTATCGGGCGGGGATTAGTCTCCCAGTTTGAAAAAGGGAAAAAGTTTATACAGGAATGGGTTAATATTCGTTTAAGTGTGATAGCTGCTTTAATACTGATTTTTAATATTGTTATGATATTTAAAGGCCCAGTTATTTTTAAAGATTTTTTACCGCTTACAGTATTACCGTTTATTTTTGCTGGGATAAGCTTCGTCCATTTGTTGTTAATCAAATGGCATGTTTCAAGGAAACAATTGATTTTGTTTTATGTAATCGTTATGGTGGCGGTTATATTTTTCCCAGTGTTATTGAGTTTGTTAGTGATGATTTCTTTCGCAGATAGTTTTATTAATTTTCGTGCGAGAATGATAGTGACAGAATAGGAGTATTATAATGAAAGTTATTTTATTAGAAAAAATTCATAATTTAGGGAAGCTTGGCGATACGGTTAATGTAAAACCAGGTTTTGGTAGAAATTTTTTAATTCCACAAGGAAAAGCAGTTCCTGCTACAGAAGAGAATATTTCAAAATTTGAAGCACGTCGTGCCGAGTTAGAAAAAGCTGCTGCGGAAAAATTGGTCTTGGCACAAAAACGAGCTGAGAAATTGAAAGATGTAGTCATCGAATTAATTCGTAAAACAGTTGATGAAACCAAATTATTTGGATCAATCGGTGTAAAAGAAATTGTTGACGAGTTAATTGCAAAAGGCTTAGAAGTTGAAAAACGTGAAATTAATTTGCCTACTGGCCCTATTCGTGAAATTGGCGAATATAATATTGAAGTACTTTTGCATCCAGATGTTATTTCAACGATTAAGGTCAAAGTTGAACAAGAAAAATAATTGTATTATGTAAATATAGTTAGGAAATTTTAAGAGATAAGAAAACTTATCTCTTAAAGATCAGGCGAGGAATTTTATATGCCTATTTCAACGATTACTTCTCAAAAAAATCGCGAGAATCAGAAAATAATTGATGTAAAAATTCCTCCTCATTCTATCGAAGCGGAGCAGGCCATTCTTGGTAGTTTAACGCTAGATAATCTCGCTTGGGATAAAGTCATCGATCGTATTTCACTGAATGATTTTTATCGTCAAGAACATCGCTTAATTTTTGATGCAATGTCAACTTTAGCCAATAAATCAAAGCCCTTCGATGTATTAACACTTTCCGAAGTATTGAAAGGACGTAACGAATTAGAAGAAGCCGGCGGAGAAGTTTATTTATTTGAACTTGCAAAAAATACGCCAAGTGCAGCAAATATTTTAGCGTATACAGATATCGTTAGAGAGCGTTCCATCTTAAGACAGTTAATTAGTATAGCGAATGAGATTGCCGAAAACTCTTTTAATACAGAAGGGAAAGAAAGTGCTGATATTTTAGATGCAGCAGAACGAAAAGTTTTTGCAATCGCTGAGCAACAAGCGAGAGGTTCTGGCGCACGACATATTAAGGGATTATTATCAAAAGCGGTTGATCGAATTGATCAGTTATTCCATAGCGATTCTGATATTACGGGTGTTTCGACAGGATTTAAAGATCTCGATCACCTTACTTCTGGATTACAAGCTGCAGATCTAGTGATTATCGCCGGACGTCCTTCTATGGGTAAAACGGTTTTAGGGATTAATATTGCAGAACATGTTGCGATTAAAGATAAATTACCCGTTTTGGTTTTTAGTTTGGAAATGCCTG
>Ga0180009_10002551_pt1 | contig 21410 bp, 25 predicted proteins | sample OS_PC_MetaG_FD_123537 | JGI IMG/M metagenome (GOLD analysis project Ga0180009, IMG submission 123537) | Groundwater microbial communities from the Aspo Hard Rock Laboratory (HRL) deep subsurface site, Sweden - OS_PC_MetaG | ecosystem: Environmental > Aquatic > Deep subsurface > Groundwater...
AGTGAGGGAGACATGATGGACGGTGACGCGGGCACCCCCGATACCTGGGTGGATGATCATGGCAATGCCCTCTTCAGCTATGCGCTGGTACGGTTGCGCGATAAACATCAGGCGGAGGAACTGGTCCAGGAGACCTTTCTTGCCGCCTTACAGTCGTATGAGCGATTTTCCGGCAGATCATCCCTGCGCACCTGGCTGATCGGCATCCTGAAGCACAAGATTCTCGACCAGTTCCGCCGCGATCTGCGTGAAGTCGCGCTGGATGATCTGCATGAAACTGAGCCGGGCAGTGATGATATCGTCGATGCCAGTTTTGCGTCTGATGGCCATTGGGGTTCCTCGCTGGCCGATTGGGGTAGTCCGGAACAGGCCCTGGAGAACAGACAATTCTGGCAGATTCTGCAGGACTGCCTCGACCGATTGCCCAAGCGCATGGCACGTCTGTTCGTGCTGAGAGAGGTCATGGAGGAGGGTACTGAAGAAATTTGTAAGGATCTGGCCATGACACCGACCAATCTCTGGACGACGCTGTATCGGGCTCGACTTGGGCTTCGACGCTGCCTCGACAAGAACTGGGCCGGAACGGCCTTGAGGTAGAGCAGTATGCTGACGTGTAAAGAGGCCAGTCGATTGATATCAGAAGGTCAGGAGCGCGAGTTGGCACTCCTGGAACGGCTGGGACTGCGGTTACATCTCTGGATGTGTGCACGCTGTCGACGTTTCGAGCAGCAGATTCTGCTGTTGCGGCGAGCGCTGCGACGGATGACAACAGAATCGGAAATGGAAACGCAGACACCGACGCTTACTCCAGAGGCACGTGAACGCATCCATAAAGCGATTGTTGAGCAGGATGGTCATCTTCACTGATAACAGCCCAGTTCTAACTAGTACGTTATTTAATTACCCATTCCGGGTTTACGACATGGCACTTCAATTAGGAGATTTACAACATGAATACATCCAAGACAGCTATGACTCTGGCGCTGACCGCTGCCCTGGGTACTACCGGTGTTGCCTTTGCCAATGACAATCCCTTTGGCATGCAGGTACTCGACCAGGGGTATCAACAGCTTGCCGAAGCCAAGGCCAAAGATGGCAAATGTGGTGAAGGAAAATGTGGCGCTGCGGCGAAAGATGCCAGCAAGGCCAAAGACGGTAAATGCGGAGAAGGCAAATGTGGTGCCGCTGCGAAGGATGCTACCAAGGCCAAAAATGGTAAGTGCGGCGAAGGCAAGTGTGGTGCCGGCATGGATAAGAAGCCGGATGCAACGGACCCGCAGTAAGCTGAGTGCACATGCCTGACGCCAACTTGAACGGTGCGGGTCTCGGGCTGAGGCGGGAATTACTTCCCGCGCTCAGGTCCGGGGTGCCTGATGCCATCGATTTCTTTGAGATTGCTCCGGAAAACTGGCTGGATATGGGCGGTATCTGGCGCAAGGATTTGCGCCTGTTTTCCGAACAACGGCCGATGGTCGCGCACGGGCTGTCCTTATCACTCGGTGGACCGGCGCCGTTGGATGAGTCATTTCTCAAGCGAGTAAAACTGTTCCTGGATGAGTATGACATTGCGCTCTACACCGAACATTTATCCTGGTGTAGCGACGAGGGTCATCTCTACGATCTGCTACCCATCCCGTTTACTGAGGATGCGGTACGCCATGTAGCAGCGCGTATCCGCCGTACTCAGGATATTCTGGAGCGACGCATTGCCGTGGAGAATGCCTCGTTCTACGTTGCACCGCCAATTGCCGAGATGACCGAGGCCGAATTCATCCGCCGGGTTCTGGAGGAGGCTGATTGTGATCTGCAACTGGATGTGAACAACGCTTACGTGAACAGTGTCAATTTCGACTTCGATCCCTGGCACTTCATTGAAAGCCTGCCCGCCGAACGGATGGTCTATATGCATGTTGCCGGACATTACCAGGAAGCCGCCGATTTGATTGTCGATTCGCATGGCGCGGCCGTTATCGATCCAGTCTGGCAACTGTTGGAGCGTACCTACGCGCACCTTGGCACACCGCCAACACTCCTGGAACAGGATTTCAATCTGCCACCACTGAACGATTTGTTGGACGAGGTCCGGCACATCCGGGCCTTGCAATGCCTGCATCGGGAGCGCTGTGGTGAACAGGTCGCCTGATAATCGGGATTTTCGTGCCTTTCAAGCGGACTTTGCCGCACGTATCCGCGACCCGCGTGGACAGCCACGTCCGCAAGGTGTCCCGGCGCGGCGCATGCGTGTCTATGAAAACCTGCTGTTCAATAATCTGGAAGGGTTTCTGCTGGCCTGCTTCCCGATCACACGCAAAATCCTGGGTGTTCGCGCTTGGCGCAAAACGGTACGCCAGTTCTTTACAGAGTATCGCTGTCATTCGCCCCTGTTTCGGGATATCCCTGGTGAGTTTCTTGCCTGGATGGAAACATCAGCCGAGCAATTGTTCCCGAAGCGCCCTTATCTGTACGAATTCATGCACTATGAGTGGGTCGAGCTGAGTGTGTCGATCCACCCCGATGAGATCGTGGCCTCGGCAATCGATCCGGAGGGTGATCTGCTGGATGGAAAACCCATCCTCAATCCTGCCGAGCAGCTGGTCTGTTATCACTATCCTGTACATCGTATCGGACCGCGCTTCAAACCGACCAACCCCGATGGCCAGACCTATTGCTATCTGGTCTATCGCGATGCCGAGGAAACTGTGCAGTTTATTGTTCTCAATCCGGTCTCGGCGCGACTGCTTGAGCTTATCCAGACAGGCTGTGAGAGCGGACGTGCTGCATTAATGCAAATCGCGGAGAGCTGTCGGATAGGCATCCAGAACGGATTGTTGAACTGGGTATGACGTTGTTGCAATCGTTGCGCCACGCCGGCGCCGTATTGGGAACAGGGAGAATGCTATGAGCAATTCCATACTGTGCACTTCAGTCTGTATTTCGCGTGGGATTCTCGTCTATCTGGATCGAATCGGTGAATTTTTACCGCAACTGGGTCTGCGCTTGTTGCTCGCCTACGAATTCTGGGAATCCGGGGTGCAAAAATACCATGGAGAGAATTGGTTTGCCGATATCCAGGACCGCTTCCCGTTTCCCTTTGATATTGTCCCGGTCGATTTGAGCTGGTTTTGGCGACCTGGAGCGAACTGCTTGGCGCCGTGGCGCTGGTGATCGGATTGGGCACGCGTTTTTTCAGTATGTCACTGGTTATTCTCACGGTCGTCGCTTGGATCAGTGTGCACGCAGGACATGGCTATAATGTCTGTGACAACGGCTTTAAATTGCCTCTGATGTATCTGCTGATGTTCCTGCCGCTGATTTTCTCAGGGCCTGGCAAGCTGAGCCTGGATCATCTTATCTCCAAGCGCCTGTCAGCATGTTCCTAAGCGTTTCATGCACATGACAACCACTGGATGCACCGGTATGATGCCCATCCTTCATTGGGATAACCTGATGCCCAACGGTAGCAACCACCATGATCCAGATTCAAAATTCACAGCATTCCGATTACGAGCGGCTCGGAGGCGCGCAACAGCTACGCCTATTGGTGGATCGGTTCTACGATCTGATGCATGAACTCCCAGAGACGCGCGCGGTGCGAGATCTCCATCCGGAGGATCTGACCGGCTCACGGCAAAAGCTATTTGAATTTCTGTCCGGCTGGTTGGGCGGGCCGCCTTTGTTTGTCGAGAAACACGGTCCACCGATGCTGCGTAGACGCCATCTTCCGTTCCGGATCGGCGCTCAAGAAAGTGATCAATGGTTGCTGTGCATGCGTACTGCGCTGGATGAATTTGTCACGGATGAGGAATTGCGTACCCGGCTGTTCGCCAATCTCTCCAAGGTTGCCGAGCACATGCGGAATGCCTGAGATTTTTTAGTTGCTACACACGTTCATGAAAATCCTTAAACATCTCCCTTTCCTGTTACTGTTGCCCACGCTGTGTGGTCAGCCAATAAGACTGCTGGCTGATGATATACAGGTGGCTGTAGCGGCCAATTTCAGCGCTCCGATGGAACTCATTGCCACCGAGTTCGAGAAAGCAACGAGCCATCGCGCCTTACTCACGTTTGGATCAACGGGTAAGTTCTATACCCAGATTCAGCATGGGGCGCCGTTTGAAATTCTGCTCGCCGCGGACGCCAGGACTCCCGAAAAGCTGGTCGCGGAGGGCGCAGCACTGGCCGATAGCCGTTTCACCTATGCCATTGGCAGATTGGTGCTCTGGTCGTTAAATCCCGATCTGGTGGATGCACAGGGTGCGATATTGGCTGAAGGTGGCTTTAAGCATCTGGCCATCGCATCACCCAGGCTTGCACCCTATGGTGCCGCAGCCATTGAAACCCTGACGAGGCTAGGCTTGCTGGAGATGGTTAGGTCCCGTTTTGTGCAGGGAGAAAATATCAGCCAAACCTACCAATTCGTCGCCAGCGGCAATGCCGAGCTTGGGTTTGTCGCCAAGTCCCAGGTTTATACGGCTGGAAAACTGAATAAGGGATCGGGTTGGTTGGTTCCAGCCGAGCTGCATAACCCGATCCGCCAGGACGCCGTGCTTCTCAATCGCGGTAAGGACAATCCAGCAGCAGCTTCACTGATGAAATACTTAACGAGTGACTCTGCCAGAGCAGTCATCGAGGCTTATGGCTATGCGCTGCCGCCAGTATCACCTCGATAATTCATGAGCTGATGTCTGGACGGGATGAGTTGAGTTACCTGTCTTCCCTCAGCCGCCAGACTGGATTAGGGTAGCCCAGTCAACAACAAGCCAGGCCTGACGTGGAATCTATTCTCAGCCCCTCCGATCTCGGTGCAATTACACTGACGCAGAAATTGGCCAGTGTCACGACACTGCTGTTGCTCCTGATCGGGACGCCGATTGCCTGGTGGCTGGCACGCACAACATCGCTCTGGCGTGGCCCCGTCTCGGCACTGGTGGCGTTGCCCTTAGTCCTGCCACCGACCGTACTGGGTTTCTACCTGCTGGTGTCGTTAGGCCCCAACGGCCCGCTGGGCCAACTGACTCAGGCATTGGGCTTGGGGCTACTGCCATTTACCTTCGCGGGGCTGGTGGTTGGTTCAGTGCTGTATTCCATGCCCTTTGTGATTCAGCCCTTGCAGAATGCCTTTTCCGTCATAGGGGAAGGGCCGCTGGAGGCCGCCGCAACGTTGCGAGCTTCACCGCTAGACCGTTTCTTCACGGTGGTGTTGCCGCTGGCCCGACCTGGTTTTCTCACGGCCATTATTTTGGGTTTTGCACACACAGTGGGTGAGTTCGGTGTGGTGCTCATGATCGGCGGCAACATACCGGATGAGACTCGCGTGATCTCTGTACAGATCTATGATCACGTTGAGGCGCTGGAGTATACGCAGGCACATTGGCTGTCCGCCGGCATGCTGCTGTTCTCGTTTCTGGTGCTGCTGCTTTTGTACAGCTTCAATCCGGCCAAACCTCCTCGATGAATCAGTCCAACACAAATGCAGTTCATGCCCGGTTGCAAGTAACCCGACCTGAATTTTCACTGGATGTCGACCTGCAGTTGCCGGGGCGTGGCATCAGCGCCTTATTCGGTGTCTCCGGATCAGGTAAGAGCAGCTGCTTGCGCGCCATGGCCGGTTTGGATCAGGTAGCCAAGGGTTATCTGAATGTGAACGGCGAGATTTGGCGGGACGACAGCCGGGGTGTGAATGTACCGACTCATCGGCGCGCACTGGGCTATGTGTTCCAGGAAGCCAATCTGTTTGCGCATCTGGATGTGCGGCGCAATCTGGATTACGGTCAGCGCCGCGTGCCAAGGACCGACCGCAAAGTGTCCTTGGAGCATGCGATCGAACTGTTGGGGATAGCGTCATTACTGCCGCGGCGGCCGGAAACATTGTCTGGCGGCGAGCGTCAGCGGGTAGCCATTGCGCGCGCCTTGGCAACGAGTCCGCGTCTCCTGCTCATGGACGAGCCGCTTGCGGCCTTGGATTACCAGCGCAAGGCTGAGATCCTGCCTTATCTGCGGCGATTACATGATGAACTGGATATTCCCATTATCTACGTCAGTCATTCGGCCGAGGAGGTTGCACAGCTTGCCGATCACCTGGTGGTACTGGAAAAGGGGCGTGTGGTGGTCAGCGGCCCGTTGACGGAAACCCTCGCACGGCTCGATTTGCCGATGCACTTGGGTGAGGATACGGGGGTGGTTCTGGAGGGCCGTGTTGCCGAACGCGATGCCGAGTGGGGACTCGCACGGGTTGCCCTTCCGGCTGGTGATCTTTGGGTGCGTGACAGTGGCGAGGCGCTAGGGCTTCAGGTACGGGTTAGAATCCTGGCGCGTGACATCAGTCTCTCGTTGGCTGCGCATAGTGACAGCAGCATCCTCAATATACTGCCGGCGATGGTTGAGCAGATTGTGGGTGAGGCTCATCCGGCGCAGGTTCTGGTACGGTTGAATACTGGCGGTGTTCCGCTGGTCGCGCGGGTCACCCGACGTTCCGTTGCAACCTTGCGGTTGCAACCAGGACTGAAGGTGTGGGCGCAGATCAAAGCAGTGGCGCTGGTCGGGTAAATCGGCCTCAGAATGTAAGGAAGTGTGACGACCGGCGTATTCCACGCGTCTGAGCAGCTGTGCTTATGGTTTGGCGCTGTGGTGTTTGTTTATAATAGTCGAGCGGTGGGTCGCTTTTGTGTCTTTCACCTAAGCGTTAATCCCTTACTCAAATTGACAGTGTCGAGTGTTGACCGGAGGTTCGAATGAAGGCGTTAAATTTACTGGTTATAGCGAGTGCCTGTGTCGTGGTGCTGGCCGGTTGTGCAGCCAGTCAGTCCGGGAGTGCATATAGTCGAACCCAAACCCGTCAGGCTCAGGATGTCGAAATGGGTGTTGTCGAAAGCGTGCGCGAGGTGCAGATAGAAGGCACCAAAACTCCGATCGGCGCGGGTGCAGGTGCTGTTGTAGGTGGTGTGGCTGGCAGCACTGTGGGTGGTGGCAAGGGTAGTACGGTTGCCGCAGTCCTGGGTGCGGTTGGCGGCGGTCTTGCCGGTGCGGCCATCGAGGAAGGTGTCACTCGTAAAAAGGGACTTGAAATCACGGTTAGGCTGGACAGCGGCAAGATGATTGCAGTTACCCAAGAGGCCGATGAAGCCTTTGCTCCGGGTGAACGGGTGCGCATCTTGTCTGGTGGTGGAGTTGTACGCGTAAGTCATTAATCCTCAACGAGCTGTAAAGCGCTTAAAAGCCCGGTCCTGTACCGGGCTTTTTTCGTCTTAGTCATGATTACTCATAGACTTATAGTGAATTGAGATGTGCCACTAAGAGGGAGAAGTACCCAATAAGCCGCAGTCAGTCACCAGCGGTTTAATAGTCCATAGCCGATTGATCTTATTAAGTTATGTCAACCAGGGTCGTTAATTGTTCAAGAGTCTCTGCGCCAGAGCAAGCATCATTTTTATCATTCTCGAAAAGAGTAAGTGTTCAGGGGGCAATGCCGGATATGGGTCTTATCCAGATGACTAGATATATCTGTCTGTGTATGGCTGTTTTAACAGCTGACATTGCCATTGCTGAAGAAACCCGTGCCCCGGATGACATCCCGAATACTACCAAAGTTGATGCTGAAGGTTTGATCAATGCGGTTTCAAAACATGACAGACTGGTGTTGATCGATTCGCGCATCGCCATGGATCGTAAACAGGGCTATATCGAAGGCGCCATCAGCTTGCCGGATACCGAGACCAGCTGTGAGTCCCTCGCTAAACTGATTCCAGAGCTTGGTCAAGCGGCATTGTTCTACTGCAACGGCGTTAAATGTGGCCGCAGCGTCAAAGCCATCTATGTGGCACAGAAATGCGGTTATACGAATCTCTACTGGTTCCGTGGTGGTTTCGAGGAATGGACTGAAAAAGGCTATCCCTTCTTGAAGGAATAAAGGCGCGATAGATGGGATTGTTCTCTCAGCGGTCAATGTCCATTCGGACCATTCTGGGACTTTTGATAGGTCTCATGGGCTTGCTTGGTCTGCTGCTTGCCATTGCCGCGGGCAATATTCATCGCAACCTTGTCATTGAAAACCAGCAACAGGCGCTCACCGAGCTGGTCAAACTGAAATCAGAAGACTTTCTAAAGACCCTGGAAAACCATGCTCGCGACCTCGCGGTCGCTTTGCAGAGCGAACAAGCATTCCGTAACGCCTTTGAAAAACGTGACAAGGCGAGCATGGAAAGCGAACTTTCGCAGCAGTTCCACCAATATTTTGTCACGGCCAATATTCTTACGCTCACCCGGCTTGTAGCATTCGATCTCGATTTTGGTGTGGTTGCAGACGTGTCTCCTGAAGGTCCATCACCAGCCGGCGTGGCGAGTCCATGTCCACATCTCATTGAAACGGCCAGCCATCGCGCAGGGCCATTGCGCACACGCGTCTTGGGTGAAATCTGTACGCTCGAGGGCAAACCCATCCAGATGGTGCTGGTGGCCATCGGTGGTCTGCGACCAATAGGTTATCTGGCCGTGATCGTTGATCCGCTTCCTACCCTGAAAGGAATCGAACAAGCCCTGAATATGCCGGTGAAGATAGGTTACCCGCAGCATGAACGTACCTACGTTTCATCAGCATGGCCACCACCCAGTAACATGGACGATGTGATGGTGGCGAAACATACAATCACCTCTGCCGATGGACATGAGGCACTCTATGTGTCAGTCCTGAGCGACTACCGGGAATTGCATCTCCGACTCCGTGACACACAGATAGCATTGACGCTGTTCGCCTCGGCAATGACGCTGGCATTCATCTTTGTGGCGCTGCTGGTATTTCGGCAAACGACGGTGAAACCGTTGCGTCAGCTGACGGAGCAATTACGCAGTGTCGGTCGAGACCGGAAAAATCTCTTAGGGCTGGTCGGCGCCGATGGTGTATCTGAAATCAAAGAACTGGCTGTCAACTTCAATCAGATGGCATCCGAGCTGGGCGATCTTTATGAAACGCTGGAGCAGATGGCTTTTTATGATGGACTGACCAGTTTGCCAAACCGCAACCGCTTTCATGAGAAGCTATCCGCGCTCGTGAAATCCAGCCAGGAGGATGGGAGGACCTTTGCTGTTTTGTTGCTGGACCTGGATCGTTTCAAGTCGGTCAATGACACTCTTGGACATCATATCGGAGATGAATTGCTGCGCGAAGTTGGAGCGCGGCTGCGCAAAACTTTAGCGTTCCTCAGTCTGCAAGACATCCATGGCGTAAAGAATACCGACCAGGACAAACGCTGCCTAATAGCGCGCATCGGCGGAGATGAGTTCGCGGCGCTACTGCCCGATTTAAGTAGTACAGAATATGCCATCGGCTTTGCGCAAACGCTGATTCGTATTCTTGAAGAACCCTGCGTCATTGGGGAATACAAACTTCGTCTTGCTTCCAGTATCGGGTTGGCCTTTTATCCGCAACATGGCAGTGACCAGAATACATTAATGCGCCGCGCCGATCTGGCGATGTATTTCGCTAAAAGTACCCGCAGAGGATATTCAATCTACGAGTCCAGTCTAGACGAGGCCGGGTTATTACATCTTTCCTTGGAAAGTGACTTTAACCGTGCCATTGAATGCGATGAGCTGTTTCTGGAATATCAACCACAAATCGATCTCAGATCAGGCGTGGTTACCGGCGTCGAGGCATTGGTGCGTTGGATGCACCCTGAACGCGGCATGATTCCTCCCATTGAATTTATCCCGATGGCGGAACAGACGGGTAGCATACAACGGCTTATGGAGTGGGTTCTGCGCCGTGCGCTAAGAGACTGTGGGGAGTGGCAGGGTAATGGGTTCGATTTTGGTGTCTCGGTCAATCTGTCACCGATAAATCTACATCACCCGGAGATAGGTGATGTCATTGGACAGTCAATGAGAGCATACCCTGTAAGAGATGGAAGCCTCATGCTTGAACTGACCGAAAGCGCTGTCATGGGCGACCCTGAATATGCCATACGTGTTTTAGATAGATTGGCGACTGCGGGTATCGGCATTTCTATCGATGATTTTGGAACTGGGCACTGCTCATTAAGCTATATCAAGAAATTACCTGCTAATGAGATTAAGATTGATCGTTCATTTGTGATGGATATGAACCAGGATCCAAACGATATGGTGATCGTGCGCGCGACAATCGGTTTGGCACATAACATGGGCCTATCGGTTATCGCCGAAGGCGTCGAAGATGCCGCGACGTTGAAAAATCTGCGCGCCCTTGGCTGCGATAAGGCCCAGGGCTACCACATTGCACGCACCTTGCCCATGGCGGCTTTGATCGAATGGCTAGACGCTTACCAGGAGAAGCTTGCCCTGGACGCTCAACGAGTCAAGGCTCAAGGTCAGACCTGAGTATTTCCAGATAACTTCGTCATCTCGAGCCTACTTCGCTGTAAGCGCAGCTTAATCCGACCAGCGACTCACGGCAGAGCAAATCTATCATGTTCGGGCCGAAGGTCATGTCCGACATGATAAGCCTGCTATGCCAATTCTGCCTCGATAGCCAAAACGGTTTGACATAAATCATCCGCAGCAACGGTATTGCCATTTTGTAATCAACTACTCGTCGAACCCACCCTGCCTGACTCTGACAATGCACATGGCCGCAGTATTTCCGTCGGCCACCATTTCACCGCGAACAACAGAAGAGGCCAGCATGCAGTCAGAGAGTCGGAACAACCAGAAGAGCGCATATCCCGCAGATACAGTCCGGGGGCTGAAGATTGGGCTTGCGGAAATGCTCAAGGGTGGCGTGATCATGGATGTCACCAACGTGGAACAGGCGTTAATCGCCGAACGCGCCGGGGCGGTTGCTGTCATGGCTCTGGAACGAATCCCCGCCGATATCCGCGTCGAAGGTGGTGTGGCACGCATGTCCGACCCGGAACTCATCAAGGCCATACAGGACACGGTGTCCATTCCCGTGATGGCAAAATGTCGTATCGGTCATTTCGCAGAGGCACAGATTCTGCAGGCCCTGGAAGTTGATTTTATCGACGAAAGTGAAGTCCTGACTCCCGCGGACGATGCCTACCATATCGCCAAAAGCAGTTTTGACGTGCCCTTCGTCTGTGGCGCGACGAATCTGGGAGAAGCGCTGCGCCGCATCGGCGAAGGCGCGGCCATGATCCGCACGAAGGGTGAGGCGGGTAGCGGTAATATTGTCGAGGCGGTACGCCATCTGCGCTTGCTCAATCAGGCCATGGCGCGTCTGCACAACTCAGATGCCGCGGAATGGATGACGGTGGCCAAAGAGTTGCAGGCACCCTATGAACTGGTTCGATATGTTGCCGAGCAGGGTCATCTGCCAGTCCCTTGTTTCTGTGCCGGGGGTATCGCCACGCCAGCAGATGCTGCGTTAGTACGTCAACTCGGTGCACAGGCAGTGTTCGTTGGTTCGGGAATATTCAAATCCGATGATCCCGAAGCGCGTGCCGAGGCCAGTGTTGTGGCTACGACCCATTTCGATGACCCGGGACAGTTGCTGCGTGTGAGCCGTGGCCTGCAACCGGCCATGCGTGGTTTGGATCTGCAAGGTCTTGAGCCTGAACAACGCCTGGCATCACGTGGATGGTAGTCGGCCTGATTGGTGTCCTGGCCCTGCAAGGTGGTTATCAGCGCCATGCTGATCATCTGGACCGTTGCGGCGTCAAGTGGTGTCTGGTTAGAAACGCTGAGACGTTGGCGCGTTGCGCTGCACTGATACTGCCGGGTGGTGAATCGACTGCAATAACCCGTTTGCTTCAGGCGGAAAAATTACTCGAGCCGTTACGTCGTTTTACACAGTCCCACCCGGTAATGGCTACCTGTGCCGGGCTGATTATGATGGCGCGGTCAAATGATGCCCGTGTTGAATCATTGAATGCCTTGGATCTGGACGTTGCGCGTAATGCCTATGGACGGCAGATCAAGAGTTTTCAATGTTCGATTCAGATTGATCTTGGCACGGACTCTGATTCATTTCCGGCTGTTTTTATCCGTGCCCCGCAGATCATGCAGTACGGTCCCAGCGTGACTGTCCTTGCACAACATCAAGGTTCTCCGGTGCTGGTCGCCCAGGGTTGGCATCTGGGTATGACTTTCCATCCGGAATTGAGCGACGATCTGCGCGTCCATCGTTATTGGTTGGAGCGTATTGCCGCATTGCATGATGCGGTGGTCTCACAAAAGGAATCCCTATGCAAAACATGAAGCCTGGCTTATCGGGGCGACTTATACGCGCACTGCCGGGTTTTGTGCTGCGGCCCTTGGGTTTTATCCCGCGTCCGCTGAGCAATCACGGCATGATTGCACTCTGTAATCAGGTCTTCGCAGCGTCCCTGGCGACGGGTGAACTGGCATTTCTCGATCAACGGGTTTTACAGATTTCCGTCCAAGATGCTGGCATCGATCTCATTATGAGCAGTACTGGTTCGCATCTACGTGCCGTTACGGGGTCACGTTCTCCCGATGTGAGTATCCGTGGCTCAGCCTATGATTTACTGCTGCTTGTGAGTAAACGAGAAGATGCAGATAGCTTGTTTTTTCAGCGTCGGCTGCGTCTGGAAGGCGATACCGAGTTGGGTCTGCACCTGAAGAATTTCCTCGATGCCTGGGAGCCTCCGCCTCCCGTGCAGTGGTTGCAGCAGCAGGCCCATGGCTGGCTCGCACTGGCTGAGCGCTTCGCAACAGCCAATGAGCAGGTCACGCAGAGACCGTCAGGCGTATCTCACCGCTTGCGCTGACAGTCAGACCAGCGTCGCCAGTCCAATAGCCATCACAGGGTCCCGTCGGCATTAGCGCCTCCAATTGTTTAGTACCGTCCACCAATGACAACGTGTCGTTGCGGCAATTCGCGAAGATATCAATAATCTCCAGGCTGTGTTCTGACTGGGGACTGATACGCAATACGTCAACTCCGAGGTCCGCCAGCCTGGGCAGATAGGGGAGCAGGTTGTAGCTCTGCGCGGATTGTGTCTGGATGCCGTTCAGGCAGAGAAAATCCTGGTCCTCGCGGGTAGCGAGCAGCATACCGTCCGGGTGTTCGAGACACACGAATTGGCAGTCATCCTTGGCGTGGTTGTAGGCTCGTGCCGTGAAACAGCGCGCAGAGTAGGCAAGTGGTAACCGTCCATAGGCGAACACTTCTGTCTGCAGACCTTCCGGACGCAGCTGTTGAAGTTCACTGAGAGTAGAGTCGGACAATTCAACCGGTAGTACCCAGCGCTGCATGCCGAGTTGATGCAGTCGTCGCAGGCTGTGTTGGTTATAGAGATTGAGCGCTGCTCCGCCCACAAAGGATCGGCCTGCATGCGCCTGCACGGCTGCCATATCGTTGGCCTCGACCGGATAATCGTTTTGGGCGCAGAGCCGTTCCAGATTGTGCAGCTCCGAATCCGCTTCGATCATGTTGAGCGTCGAGAACACCACTTCCTTGCCGGCGGCTCGCAGCCGTGTCGCGATACTCAGCCAATCCTGCTCACGAAGCTGCCGACGCTTGGAACAGACCGTTTCACCCAGATAGATAATATCGATAGGACTGATGGCGACGGAATCATAGAAGTCGAACACCTGCTGCATCGGCCAGTAATACAGAATCGGTCCCAGGGAAAGTTTCATGTCTTTGATGCGCATTGCGATACCTTTTGAATTTGCTATGACGTCATTGCCAGGGTCGATGCAGCGCACCCAGGGTGGTTTGTGTGCCTTCCGATACCTTGCTCAAGGTGTCGATCCAGTTCGGGTGAGGTGTGAAGTGTTTCGGGTTCCGTTGACAGGCATCGATGGCGGCGCGCCAGACACTGGTTACCTGGGTCACGTAGGCGGGGCTTCGCTGCCGCCCCTCAATCTTGATCGCGGCGATGCCACCTTCGAGTAGTTGTGGCAATAACTCTAGCGTGTTGAGGCTGGTAGGTTCCTCAATGGCGTAATAGGTTTGCCCCTCGACTTTGAAGCGACCCTTGCAGAGTGTCGGATAGCCCGCCGTTTCCAAGGGCGTGAAACGGTCGATCAGCACACCGTTGAGGCGTGTCTCCAGACCCTTTGGTGTTTCGCGCCATTCCACGGCCTTGGCCGGTGAACAGGCGCCACAGGTATTCGGTGATTGACCGGTTGCGTAAGAGGACAACAGGCATCTGCCTTCCACCATGACGCACAGGCTGCCAAAGCCGAATACCTCGATAGCGACCGGACTCTTTTCGACCAGACTCAGGATCTGTCGCAGCGACAACACACGAGGTATAACGGCGCGCTGAATATTGAACTGTTCATGGTAGAAGCGCAGCGCGCCAGGATTCGTGGCGGAACCCTGTACGGACAGATGTAGTCGCAGATCGGGCCAGCGTGTGGCAGCGTAGTCGAGCACACCAATGTCGGCGACGATCAGCGCATCTATGCCGATCTCCGCAGCAGTATCGACAGCGGCTTGCCAACGCTGCCAGCCCGCGGGTTGTGGATAGGTATTAAGGGCCAGGTAAACGCGGCGCTGCTTGCTGTGCGCGAACTCGATGCCATGGGCGATGGTCTTGAGATCGAAATTCAGGCCGGCGAAATGCCGTGCATTGGTGTCATCCTTGAACCCCAGATAAACTGCATCAGCACCGTTATCGATGGCTGCCTTCAGGGCAGGAAGATTTCCGGCGGGACAGACCAGTTCCATCAGTGTGACCTCGCGATTGATAAGTAGGTTGTAGCTGGTTGGGGCGATGCGCAAGTCGCTCGTTGCGCAAGTTCTCTCTCGATACCGTTGAGTACCTGCCATTTGCGACTGCACCAGGCCGGTGCCAGCAGAAGATTAGCAGCGGCAGTGCCGGTGAGGCGGTGAAAGACCACGGAAGCGGGTGTTGCTTTGACCACATCGGCGGCAATACGGATGTAATCATTAAGGGCCAATGGACTGTACTCGCCACGCCGCCATTCATTGGCCAGCTGCGTGCCTTTGACAACATGCAGGGGATGCAGCTTCAGGCCATCCACACCAAGCTCCAGGACGCGCGCCAATGTCTCCTGCACATGTGCACCTGTTTCTCCCGGCAGTCCAGCGATCAGGTGAGTACAAATCGGTATGCCACGTAATCGCGCGGCTTGGGTAGTGGCGGCATATTCAGCGAAGCCATGGCCACGATTGACGCGTAACAAGGTCTCGTCGAAGGCAGATTGCAATCCCAACTCCAGCCAAACCTCATAGCCGCGTGATTGAATGTCGGATAACAAGTCTAGTACAGCGGGCGGGACGCAATCGGGACGTGTGCCGATGGCGATACCCACGACATCCGGCTCCGCAAGCGCCTCGGCATATTGCGTGGACAGTGTCTGAACGTCGGCATAGGTATTGGTATAGGCCTGGAAATAGGCAATGAAGCGCCGGGCGCCGGTACGCTTGGCGAGCACTTTTCGCCCAGCGGCGAGTTGCGTGGTGACACTGGGTGCGTTACGTGCGGTTGGACTGAAAGAGGCGTTATTACAGAAGGTGCAACCACCGATGCCTTTGGAGCCATCGCGGTTCGGGCAGGTAAAGCCGGCATTGATGGCGAGCTTATGCACACGTTCACCATGGCGGGCGAGTAAATCCTGCCCAAAGGTCGTTACATAATCGGCCAGTGTCATGAATGAGAATCAATCTGCATTTGCATTGGGAGCGGTGCAGATTGTCATACACAGGGATGGGACGATTTGACCTGGGTCAATGGTGACCAAGCGGCAGCTTGATAGGTTTCCCAGGGCTGCCATTTATCAAGGATAACCATCATGCCTCACGCTGTATCATCCGCTGCTGTTGCGAAATCTACAGTGTTTACCAATTTACAGGATTCTGAGTCATATCTTCGTTGGCGGGACTGGAAATTCAGCACGCTGCCTCAGGGACTCGGCGGACTGGTGGTCGAGGTCCGAGACCCGCGCCGCTTGAGCGACTCAGAGCGGGCGGCATTGATCCAACATTGCCGGCACAACAATATGGCCTTGTATGCCAGTCAGCGTGGCAGTGAGCCCGACAAAGATATACCTCAGCTGCTAGGGCAGCAGCTGGGTCTGCTGCGATTGGATCATAACTGGCTGGCCGATGATGACGGCATTACCTCTTTGGCCGTGAATGCCGAAGGTGCGCATCCGCACTATATTCCCTACACCGATCGTCCCATCCATTGGCACACCGATGGTTATTACAATCCACCCGAACGGCAGATTTATGGATTACTGCTGCATTGCGTGCATCCCGCCAGCGAAGGTGGAGAGAACGCGCTGCTTGATCCGGAACTGGCCTATATTCATCTCCGCGATACTAATCCTGCCTATATCCAAGCCCTGATGAATCCCGATGCCATGACCATCCCCGCTCGCAAACAAGCCGGCATTGAGGCACGTCCAGATAGCGTCGGTCCGGTGTTCTCGACTCACCCGCACACGGGTGCTCTGCATATGCGCTACACGGCACGCACTCACAGTATCGCCTGGTCGCCTGACCTGCTCGTCCAAGAGGCCGTGCAGTGTCTGGAAAACCTGCTCGCGAGTGACATGACGACTATCTATCGTGGTCGCCTGGAAGCAGGGATGGGCCTGGTCAGTAATAATGTGCTGCATGATCGGGCCGGTTTTAAGGATTTGCCGGGACAGCCGCCGCGACTACTGTATCGGGCACGTTACTACGAGCGTGTCTGCGAAACTTGAGTCATATTTCACTTCAGGGGTTTACCTGAGAGGGTGTCTGTGGCATAACGCCACGCATGAAAAAACACAACTCAATCACAGCCAAAACGCCTAAATCCACCGGAAAACTCACCCAGGCAGAACGCGCTGATCGGCACAAGCTGTATCAGAAGTCGGTGCAGGATACCGATTTTGAGTTTGACTTCGTCGATGCGACCTTCAAGCGACTGTGCGGGCGTACGGCTCACCACTTACGCGAGGACTTCTGCGGCACGGCGGCGATGTGCTGCGAATGGGTACAAAGACGGCGTGATAACCATGCCGTCGGTGTCGATCTTGATGCCGAAGTGCTTGCCTGGGGTCGCGCAAACAATCTATCCAAGATCCCGTTGAGCGATCAGCGCCGCGTTACGCTGGTGGAGGGGAATGTTCTCAGCGTGGATCTGGAGCCGGTCGATCTGCTGCTGGCAATGAACTTCATCTACCAGTGTTTCAAGGATCGCGCCCAACTGCGACGTTACTTTGAGTGCGCCCACAAGGCACTGGTTGATGATGGCGTGTTGATCATGGACGCCTTCGGTGGTTATGAAGCCATCCGTGAGATGACAGAACGCACTGAACACAAGAAATTCACCTATGTGTGGGACCAGGATCGCTACGACCCCATAACGGGTGAGATCCTCTGTCATATACACTTCCACTTCCCGGATGGCTCCAAGCTCAAGCGCGCTTTCACCTATGATTGGCGGTTATGGTCCTTGCCCGAGCTCCAGGAAATCCTGGTCGAGGCCGGGTTCCAAAAAGTCACTGTCTACTGGCAAGGCACGGAAGAAGATACCAATGAGGGGGATGGCAACTTTGAGCCGGCTGAGCACGGCGAGGCTGATCCGGCCTGGGTCTGCTTTATTTCAGCGGAGAAGTAAGGCGCGTTTGACCCACACCTGACCAATATCCTGTTATCACAATCTGCTTTTTAAAGGCTAGGTACCTCTGAACTAAAGGTGTCGACGCCATCACTTATGGCTACTGCACAGAATGGTTTCAATCTCATATGGATTTTCAAATCCAGTCCTCAAGCGCAATTGAACCGGCATTTATAAATAACAGGCAAAGATTACGAACCGGTAGGCAATTTACTTACATGAAAGGTGCAATATTTTACGGACAATTAGCAGCATGAATACGCTGGGAAGCATGGTCTGCTACATGATGATATGTCACGTTTTGACGTGATTTTTATCATATATTAGAGTTTACTAATGAAGATGGTAACCACTTTAATAAAGGAAAAGCTGGAGTGGTTACTATCTAGAATTTGAAGTGAGTATTGCTACGGGCAGTAATAGTCCGGTAATCATGGAGCACGTCATGTTCGATACTAATAATAAGCGGCGGCATTCACATACCCCCTTCCCAATCTTATTGTTAATAAAAGGTATTCTTAACACTAATAGACAACCTATACTTCCTCGATTGTTGGTATTACTAACAGGTGTTTTGGTTCTCACTGGTTTCTCAGGCGCTTTGCAGGCTAACCCAGAAAATACGCAAATCGGGCATGTTGGGCCAAAGTTATATCTGAACTTTTCTCCTAATCAGTCGATAGCTTTATCGAATATGATAGAGCGGACTGAGGTAAGTGAAGGACAGCGTGGACAGCGGGGTTACGAACTAGATTCCGACTTAGCACTGGCGGATACCACAACAAATAAGGATTTGAGTGCCTATTTCCTACCCAAGATCACTTTGACTTGGAATAGTGTTAGTCCCTCAAAATCCTTGGGTCGGCAACTGGAAGGTAATTCCTCTGGCAGAGAAGGCGTAAAACCTACTACATTGCCTTTATCCAGTGTCGACAAATTGGCGAACAATATTGATGCGTCGTCCGCAGAAAGCGAGGATAATTCATTGAATGTTGAGAAGCCCCTTGTAGCTGAGGTTGTGAGGTCTCCCTTTGTTACAATCACATTGGCAGGCCTTGCATTGTTAGGACTTGTGTCAGTTTCACGGCGGAATGATTTATAAACTCTATAGATCAGCTTCACAACAACACAGATCCGCAACGTAGCCACAGGCTGGTGGTGTGAGCCTGCCACTGGTTATGTTGTGGATTTTTTAGTACATTTTCAATGAACGTTTAGAGTGGTGTAGTAATGTCAGATAATCCATTGATATTAGAAGATTTTGGAGCGATATTGCGCAGGCGGAAATTGCATATACTGATTCCCGCTGCACTCATACTGCTCATGAGTGGCGCCATTGCATATATATTGCCACCTGCCTATATTTCAACCGCTAAGATATTGATTGAGCAGCAAGACATACCTCAAAATCTTGTGACTTCGACAGTCATGGGTTATGCAGCAGAGCGCATCCAGATTATTCAAAATCGAGTCATGACTCGGGATAATTTATGGGCGATGGCTGAAGAATTTGATCTCTACGCAGGTATTAGAACTATCGAGAATCAGCAAGAGATCTTGGCGAAAATGCGCGAGGATATCGTCATAACCATGGTTAGTGCTGATGTAGTTGATCCGAAAACGGGTAGATCCAGCACTCCGACGATCGCATTTACAGTCTCTTACAAGAACGAATCCCCCAAACTTGCCCAGTCAGTCACCGCGGAGCTTGCAGAACTCTATCTAAATGAGAATCGCAGAAGCCGAACGGAGGAGACACAGCAAACATCATCATTTCTAGAAGCTGAGGCTCAACGGTTGCAGACTCAGATTTCTGAACTAGGGGCTAAGGTCGCTGCTTTTAAGGTAAAAAATGCTGGAGCCTTGCCAGATACCTTTGAGGCTACTTCAAGAATGCTAGCTGATGCCCAGCAGCAACTTGGACTACTTGACGCGAAGCTACCTCCTTTGGAGTCGCGTTACACATACCTGAAAAGTCGGTTAACCGGTTTTGGGTCATCCGCCCTGCTTGCGAAAGCGCGTGCAGATTTGGCTGCCGCACGTGATAAATATTCTGACATACATCCAGACGTAGTGCGTCTGAAGCGAACAGTAGAATCACTGGAGGCCGGAGCTAATCAATCCGGGGGCTCGGCAGTATATGAAACCACTAGCAGTGATCCTGAATACTTGGAATTGAAATCGGAATTACAGCAAGTTTCTGGCGAAATTGGCGCAGTACGCACACAGCGCGCCGATCTTAATCGTAAAATTTCTGAGTACCAATCACGCCTCGCTCAGTCTCCAAACGTCGAAAGAGAATATTCAGCACTGACTCGTGACCTAGACCATGCTACTAGCAAATATAGTGACATCATGAATAAACTGACAAGCGCGAAGCTTGCTGAGGAACTTGAACGGGAGCAGAAGGCAGAGCGCTTTATACTCATTGAACCAGCCATCTATCCTAGTACGCCCAGTGAACCTAATATACCCGCCATAATGTTGTTAGGGTTAACCTTTGCGCTTGGTGTTGGTATCAGCATTGCTGCTCTAGCGGAGTATCTGGACAAAAGGATATTTGGACCCAAAGAGCTTGCGACGATCTTCAAGGCACCACCTCTTGCCATAATCCCTGAGATCAGAGGGTAGGATGAGTATGGATTACATAGAAAAAGCTGTTGCTATGCTAGATCGTACTGGACCGTCTTTTGGGCAGGCGGAATCAAATACGGATGTAGCTGGAAAAATTGAGTACACAGAGAGCCGCATTGTCACGTTATCCAATAAGCATCTCCAGAAAAACCATGTTCTTACTCCCGATACGGATAAGGTCATTACTAATGCTTATAAGGTGCTAAGGACTCGTGTATTAGAGCAGATGCAACAAAACAGATGGACAACCCTGGCGGTTACCAGTCCTAAGCCGAATGAAGGCAAAACCCTGACGGCAATCAACCTCAGCATCAGTATAGCGCTGAAGCTGGATTACACTGTGGTACTGGTTGATCTGGATTTTCGAAAACCAAGTATGCATGAGCGTTTCGGATTTCAGCCGCAATGGGGGCTTAGCGATTATCTTGCCGGTCGTGTCCAACTGGAAGAAGTTTTTGTCAATCCAGGAATCAACCGATTATTACTCTTACCAGAACCAAAAAAACAGAGTGGGTCCTCAGAGATTCTGTCTTCGGCTGGAATGCAACAATTGGTCGACGAACTAAAAAATCGCTACCCATCCAGAATAATCATATTTGATCTGCCTCCAGTGCTGGTTGGGGACGATGTGCTCGCATTTTCCAATATTACTGATGCGATACTTCTCGTTGTAGAGGAAAACAAAACGACTACAGATGATTTGAATAGGACTATCGGCTTGCTGGAGAAGAAGAACCTGATCGGTACCGTATTGAATAGATCTTCAGTGACGAATGAGTTTTCGCATTACGGTTATTAGTCACGGTCTGTCAGTGTGATTTAGGATGAGATAGGGGTAGAAAGATAAAACCAAATCTCACGCTTGCTCTTGCTTGTCTTGAACCTAAAATGCATAGCAAGCCGCCTCACAGGCACGATATCACCATGCTCCAGAATTATGCTACATACCACAAACCTGGGTGGCTCGGTCGATATATGATAAATCTTGATGGCATTGATATATCGCTTAATAGCGCGCAACGCAGTAATTGTCTAATTGAGTTCGCATTTGAGCACATCCAAAGCCTCATCTACTGATGGCTTACTATGACGTATTTGTATAGTTATGATGCAACTCGCTGATACCATAAAATACCTGACTCCGCTGGTAACGGCTGTTGCAATCAGCATGGCATTGATCCCGATCATGGCCAGATTCGCGAAACGTCTTGGGTTGATTGATCGTCCGAATGC
>Ga0180009_10002552_pt1 | contig 21401 bp, 15 predicted proteins | sample OS_PC_MetaG_FD_123537 | JGI IMG/M metagenome (GOLD analysis project Ga0180009, IMG submission 123537) | Groundwater microbial communities from the Aspo Hard Rock Laboratory (HRL) deep subsurface site, Sweden - OS_PC_MetaG | ecosystem: Environmental > Aquatic > Deep subsurface > Groundwater...
CCCATATCGGTATCGCTCAGCCGGTCGGCGGAATGGACCGCAAAGGTGGTAATGCGGCGGGGAATGTTCTTCAGGCTCGGCACGCCGCGGTCCTCGAACGTCGCCTGGATCCTGGCCGACACGGCATCCACCATGGTGCCTGAAACCAGGATGCCTCCGGGGTCGGCAAGGCTCTCGAGGCGGGCGGCGATGTTGAGGGTCTCGCCGAACGGCATGTCGCCTTCAAAGAGAACGTCGCCGACGTGAATTCCGATGCGCAGGCGCATGCCCCCGAGGTTGGTCTGCCGGGCAAGCCGCTCCTGAATCTTGAGGGCGCACTGGACAGCATCGACGGCACTCTCGAACAGCGCGAACAATCCGTCGCCCGGCATGCCGATGAGATCGCCGTCATGGCGCTTCAGTTCCTCGCGGCCGATCTTGAGAATGGCGGAGAGGTTGCTGAATGCGCGCGTCTCGTTCACCGATACGCGACCGCTGAAGTTGGCAATGTCGGCAGCCAGCGCTGCCCGAAGTCGGCGCTTGCGCTTCGGTTCGGCTTCTTCGGGATCTGGTGTATCTGTTGCCATCAGGAAGCCGATCAGGTGGACCCGCCGGCGCGGGCGGACTTGCGGTACGCGGCGAGGAATTTTGCACGGTCTTCAGCATTCGAGATCTTGCGGGCGAGATGCTCGTAGTAGTCCTCGATGCCGATGGCGGTTGCCGCTTCGCGCTCGGCAATGACCTGGGCCAGCGGACCGATGATCGGCAGCAGCAATTCGGTCGCGGCCCTCTTGTCGGCGTCCGAAATGACGGCACTCAGTTGAGCGCCGGCAACGCCGCGATCATCGCGCAGCCAGATTTCGGCTGCCTTGCGAAATCGTTCGGCTTCGCCGTGGCCGGAGATCTGGACTTCGAGGGCGGCGATGAGCTTGTCGGGATCGGTCGCGGTCTTGGCTTCGCGGGCGAGGACAAAGCGGGCGATGGGACCGATGGCGCGGGCCAGCGTTTCTTCGAGACCGTGCAGCGTGGCGGGCGCCAGCTTTTCCAGCATGGTGCGGCTCATGGTGCTGGAAGATGCATCGTTGGCGTGAGGTGTCGAAGCGCCCGTCAGGCGGGTCAGGTCGATCCGCTCGACTGAGGCTGCAGTGGTGCGCTGCAGGGCATCTTCCAAAGCGCGGATGAAGTCGCCGGCGGTCTGGAAGCGGTCCGTCGGGTTGCGCTCGAGAGCGCGAATCATCAGTGCGTCGAGAGCGAGGGGCAGTTCGGGGCGCAGTTGGCTGACCGGGGGCGGAGACTCGTTCAACAGCTTGTTCATCAGGCTCGGGATGTCGTCGGCCGGGTAAGGCTTCGCGCCGGTCAGCAGCTGGTACATGATGATGCCCGCTGCGAACAGGTCGGCGCGGCCATCGACCTCGCGGCCGAGAAACTGCTCGGGCGACATGTAGTTCGGCGTGCCGATCGCCCCGCCGCCGCCATCGCGGGTCAGTCCCAGGTTCTGGAAACGGGCGACGCCGAAGTCGGTGACCTTGATCGAGGTGGCCGCCGGGCAGAGGATGTTGGCCGGCTTGACGTCGCGGTGGATAACACCCTTCTCGTGGGCATGGCCCAGCGCGCCCAGGAGTTGCACCATGACTTCGCCGACCTGCGGCAACGGCAGCAAGGTGCGCGAACGGGTGACCTTTTCCAGCGTGCCGGCCTCGACAAACTCCATGATGATGAAGGGCGTCTCGTCCTGCTCGACGTAATCGTAAACCGTGACGATGTTGGGATGCTGGCAGCGCCCCGCCGATCTTGCTTCGGCGGCGAACCTTGCCAATAGCGAGGCCTGGTCCTCGACGCCTTCCAGCACTTCCGAGCGCAGCGACTTGATCGCCACCGGACGGCAGATGTGCGGATCGAACCCCTTGTAGACAACACCGATGGCGCCCCGGCCGATGATGTCGTCGACGCGATACTTGCCGACGGTCTCGGGTGCGGCGTCGCGGCCTATGCCGTTGCCATCGGCAGCGCTCCAGTTGTTCTCGTCGGTGCTCATGAGCAACCTTCCTCGAACCTGGCGGGTCGGCCGCGCCGGCACACTCGCTTGACGTGCGCCGGCGGGCTCATGACTGACAAGGTTCAACCCTCAAGCATTTTCATTGCATTGTCGAGGCTTCGACGCATGCGGTTGAAGGATTGGGACAACGACGCGATTTCGTCGGCCCCGGCGTGGACGTATTCGGGCTGTGAGCTGTCGCCCATGGAGACCTGTTCGGCGATCTCGGCCATCTTGATGACTGGCGTCACGACCATCCAGCTCAGCATCATGTTGATCAAGAGCAGCAGCGTCAGGAAGATCGCACTCATGGCACCGATCAGCAGCTGCAGGCTCTCCCAGGTCTGCTCCTCGGCAACCTTGAGAGGGACGGAGAAAATCTGAGCGCCGACGATCTCGTCCATCTGCCAGCCGAAACCGTTCTTTTCCCCGTAGAGCGCCACCATCGAGGCCGGCGCCTTGTCGGGCGTCGAATGGCACGACAGGCAGCTTTCCGATTTGATGGCAAGCGGGAAGGCGACCGTATACTGCGGGCCGCCGGGGGCCTCGCGAACATCGACGACCTCCTTCAGCGAGGTGTTGTCGCGAAGCTTGCCGATCAATTCCTTCTCCCAATCCGTTGCAAGGTCGGAGGGATTGGTCGGATTAAGGACAGCTTCCTTGTAGTAAAAATCCGGATAGTGATCGCGGAAGTTGGCAAAAGCAGTTTGCGCGGAGAACGACGGCACCGTCTGCGGCAGGAATTGCACATCCGACATGTCGCCCAGCAGCGGCCGGATTTCTTCCGAGGTATAGCGGCGTACTGCAAGCGCCTGCGCCCTGAGAACACCGATCTGAGAATGCAGGCGCTCCAGGGCGTTCTGCTTGGACACCTCATAGAAAACGACCGAGGAGGCGAGCAGGCCGACAATAAAGCACGCTGCCAATATTAAATTGAACTTCAGCCGCAGTCCCATGGACGATCCCTCTTCTTCGTCTTAAAAATGGCCGGACCAGTAGTGTTCCGGTTCTGACATTTGCTTCCCGGCGCGGCTGGGTTGCGAGCAAATGTCAGAACCATGAGGAACACTAGCAACTCTATGAGTCTAGTGTAGCTTTTGCACCTGACGTTTGGCAGCGAACCAAGCCGCAATTGGGAACCAAACGTCAGATGCGCTACACTAGGCAGGCCGACCGGTTCATTTGCACACAAATATTCAGGCTTTCACCATGACAGCTCGCATTCTACATCAAGAACAGTTTCTGAACGCCTTTCGAATCGGGCGCTGTTCCCTGCGGAGCACGCGGTGCTGTCGTTGGGTTCTAGTTCTGGCAACGGCGCTCTGTTCGGCCCTGGCGGCGCCGGTTATGGCCGCGGACGGCAACGACCGGGTGGCGCTTTTGCTGTCCGTCGAAGATTACGCCAGTTACGGTAAATCAGCCATTGCCTCGGATATAGTAAAGAAAATGGGGTCGGCGCTCCAATCCCAGGGCTTTTCCGTCGATTCCGTCACGAACGCCAACAATGCGACCGTGCGCGCCACTTTGCGGGATTTCGCCCATAAGTCGGAGGGTGCGCGGGTCGCCATCGTCATCCTGGCCGGCCATGGCGTCGGTTCCGGCGGGCGGGCCTATCTTCTGCCCTCGAATGCCGAGATCCGGCGGGACAGCGATCTCCTGTCTCGCGGCGTAGCGGTGGCAAGCGTCGCCCAGATCGCAGGTCGCGCCAAGCACGGCGCGGTGTTCTTCTTCATGACGGCGCCGGACATTAACTCGACCCTGCAGAGCATTTCCGCCCGGCCGGCCATGGCCGCATCGCCCAGCGAAAACGTCGTTGTGGTGTTCTCGACCTCCGACAAGGTGCCGGTGTCCCGCGTCGGCAGCGTTTCCCGGCAGGCCGCGGTCGATTTCGCCGACGCAGCCAGCGAGACGCCGTTGATGATGTCGACGCTGGTGGGCTCAGCCTCGGCCGGCGATGTCGGCAAGATCGTCGGCAAGGTCGCCGATCTCGATCTGTCGAAGGCTCCCGAACCGGAACCGGCACCCGTGGCCGCAGCTGCCGCACCTTCCAAAGTCGAAGTCGATGCGCGCCGTGAGGCCGAACGGCGGGCGCGGGACGCCGAGGAGCGGGCCAAGGCCGCCGAAGCCAGGGCGCGGGACGCGGAAGCCCGGGCCAGGCATGAGGAACGGCGCGCCGAGGAGGCACGGTCGGCCGCAGTCGCGCCTCCGGCCGAAGCTGCACCCACTCCGCCACCGGAGCCCGCTGGAACATCACCTCCAGCTGCCGAACCCGATAACGTCGAAGCACTGCAACTCGTCGAGGCGCTGCTGGGGCGGTCGAAGAAAAAGGATCTGCAGCGCAAGTTGCGCGATCTCGGTTTCTACAAGGGGCCCATCGATGCGGTTTTCGGAGAACTCACCCGCCAGTCCATCAAGGATTTCCAAAGCGGAGCCGGGGATGCCGTGACCGGCTACCTGACCCCGGTTCAGATCCAGACGCTGATCGAGGGCTAGTGTGGCGTCGCGCTCGGCATTCACACCTCGGGTCGACCTGCACCGGTGCATCAAGCGACTCATCCAAACAAGAAATCATCGTGCGACCATACGTGATCAATGTTCGCGATCGAACGGCGGGCTCGGATGGTTGGCGGTACGGGGTACGGCCGCTTGGAAGAATTCAACAAATTACTATGTCCTCAATGACACACCCGCAGTTTTTCCGGTTGACCGGCGATCCGTCCCGGTGCTTGTCTCGAGGCACTTACTGGTTGTCCGGCTTCAAGGCCGGACTGAAAAGGGAACGCGGTGCGCGATCGAAATCGCAACTCCGCGACTGCCCCCGCAACTGTAAGCGGCGAGTTCGTCTTCAAAAGCCACTGGGATTGCATCAGCGCAATTCCGGGAAGGTGAGGAGGAACGCTTGAGCCGCGAGTCAGGAGACCTGCCAGCAGGTGTCGCCCTTTCGGCATGCGGGGTGCATGACGAAGCGGATACCCGTTGTGGCGACGGCTGGTGTGGTAGCGTCGCTTGCGGAGTATCGGAGTTTCTCAAGACAATTCGAGTCTTTGACAGCCTTTAAACCCCCGTTCCGGTTTGCTGTAGCTGTCCCTCCCTCTATCCCAGCGACCTCCGTGCCGTAGTTCGACCTTGAACAACGGAGTGAGGACATGCATTCAGGATTCAAATCTACGGGCGTTTCGACCTCAGTATTCGGGTGCCGGCTTGCCGCATCGGTGTGCGGGCTGTCGTCGGGCGCGGTCGCTCTGTTCGTTCTGGCTGCCATGCCGGCACACGCCCAGCAGCCCGTCCAGCTCGAAGGCATCTTTATCGAAGGCGGCAGCACCCTTCTAGAACCGATCGAAGCGGGAACGATTGGCAATTCGGTCAGCGTGGTGACCGGAGAAGAGTTGCAGCAGCGCCAGGTGCGCACCCTGGCCGACGCCCTGCGCACGGTGCCAGGCGTTGCGGTCAATCAATCAGGCGCATTCGGCGGACTGACCGAGATCCGCATTCGCGGGTCGGAGAACAACCACGCGCTGATCCTGATCGACGGGGTCGAGGCCAACGACGCGACCAACGGGTTCTTCGACTTTGGCAGCCTGCTTGCCGACGACATCGAACGCATTGAAGTCATCCGTGGGCCACAAAGCGGCATCTGGGGGTCGAACGCGCTCGCCGGCGTCGTCAACATCGTCACCAGAAGCGGTCGCAACGAGCCGCTGACCGCGACCGCCAGCGCCGAAGCGGGCGGATTCGACACGCGGCAACTGTCCGCTTCGGTTCGCGGCGGCAATGAATTCGCGCATGCCTCCGTCTCCATTGTCGAAGCGCAAACCAACGGCTTCAACATCAGCCCGTTCGGCGACGAAGCGGATGGCGCCGACCGGCGCAACATCAGCGCCCGCGGCGGGGTGAGCGTGACGCCGTGGCTGTCGTTCGAAGGCGTCGTCAACAAACTCGACAACACCACCGAAATCGACGGCTTCGGGGCGGCTCCGGGGGCCCGGCCGGGCGACTTTGCGGTGGCATTCGACCAGGACGATTCCTCGACGATCACCGATGCGCTGCTCGCCAAGGGAACGGCCAGGCTGTCGTTCTACGACGATCGTTTTGTCACCAAGATCTATGGCGACCATGCGCGCAATGATGTCGACACCATCGACCCCTTCTTCGTTTCCTTCAACGGTTCGCAGCGGGACAAATTCGGCGTCGTTTCAAGTTACACATACGAACAGGCGCAATTCGGCGGTCTGAAGCACACGATCGTCGGTCTCTACGAAGACGAGAGCGAGGCCTTCACGACGAACGCCTCGCCTGGAAGTTTCGAACGATCCACGCAGAGCATGGCCGGCGAGTATCGTGGGGGCTTTGCCGATCAGGTATTCGTGCGCGCTGCTGTGCGCAGTGACGACAGCGACGCTTTCGGCGACTTCACCACCTACAGCCTGTCGGGCGCATGGCAGGTGCCGAGTACCGGAACGCGGCTGCACGCAAGCTATGGCACCGGGGTCGTCTTCCCAACACTTTATGACCAGTTCGGCGTCATCCCCGGCTTCTTCACGGGCAACCCAAACCTCACGGCCGAAGAATCGCAGGGCTACGATGCCGGTATCGAACAGGCCTTCCTGCAGAGGCGCGTCATCGTCGACGTCACCTACTTCAATCAGAACCTCGAAAACGAGATCTTCTCGACGTTCTTCGGGCCGCCGGTGAACCTTACAGGTGAAAGCGAGCGGCAGGGCGTCGAAGTCACCGCAAGCGTGCGCCCCATCGATGGGTTGACGTTGAGCGGCGCGTACACTTATCTCGATGCCTCCGGCGTCGACGGAATTGCGGAAGTGCGCCGGCCGGAGCACTCAGGCAGCCTCAACGTCGCCTACGCTTTTGCCGAAGGCCGTGGCGTTGTGAACCTCGGGGTCGTCTACAATGGCAGGATGGACGACCTCGCCTTCAACGCCTTCACCTTCGCGCAGAGCCAGGTGACATTGCAGGAATACACGGTCGTCAATCTGTCGGCGCACTATGACGTTACCGAAAACGTGCGGCTGTTCGGTCGCGTCGAAAACCTTCTCGACGAGGATTATCAGCAAGTCTTCGGATTCGAGACGGCGCCGGTTGCAGCCTTCGGCGGCGTTCGGATCAAGCTAGGTGGAACGCGTGACACAGCGGCTCTGGAATAACGCTGGGCTCATCGCGGCGATGGTTGTGCTCGGCCTCTCCGGGGGCGGGCCGCAGCCGGCGCAAGCCAACGCTTTGCCAAAACGCATTGTCTCGCTCAACTTGTGCACCGACCAGCTGGTCATGATGCTGGCCGGGCCCGAGCGCATCGCCGCCGTCAGTCACCTGGCGCTCGATCCGAAACTCTCGGTTCTGGCCGAGTACGCGAAGCGACTGCCGATCACCTACGGGCAGGCCGAAGAAGTGTTCCTCCACGAGCCCGATCTCGTCGTCGCAGGCTCGTTCCACCTCAATCCTACCGTCGATATCCTGCGGCGGCTCGGCATCAAGGTCGAGGAATTCGCCAGTGCCGATTCATTCGCCGGGATCCGGGAAAATGTGCGGCGCATGGGCCGGCTGCTCGGGACTCAAGAAAAAGCCGAAGCGATGCTCGCCGAGTTTGATTCCAGATTGGCTCGGGTCGAAAGGCAGCGGGTCGCCCGGCCCGCACTCGCGGCCCTCTACTACGCCAACAGCTACACGTCGGGTGCGGACACGCTTGCCGCCGAAGTGGTGGAACGCGCCGGTTTCAACAATCTCGGCACTGAGCTCGGTCTTAAAGGCACCGCCGAGCTGCCGCTCGAGATGCTGATCATGGAACAGCCGGATCTCGTCGTCACGGGGCTCGCCTACGACGCTCCGGCGCGGGCGCAGGAAGTTTTCGAGCATCCTGCACTTGCGTATCTGGAGCGGCGGTCGAAGAATACCGCCGTGCCGGAGAACCTGTGGATCTGCGGCACGCCCTATACGGCGCGGGCGGTCGAAGCCCTGGCGGCGGTGCGCCGTTCGCTTCCCGCAGAGACAGCCGCGGTCGCCGACCCTGCCGGCGCGCAACCGGCGGGTTCACCGTTCGAGCGCCGATGAAGGATGGCATTTCCTACCCTCTCCTCCTGGCGGGGCTTGGCCTCGCCACCGTGGTGCTGTTCGTCGTCTCGTTGCTGACGGGACCGGCTGGCATCTCATTCTTCGATAGCCTCGAAGCGCTGCTGAGCGGACGCGGCGGTGCGGCGGCAATCGTGATGCAGGAGATCCGGCTGCCGCGTGCCATCCTTGGAGTGATGATCGGCGCCTCGCTGGGGTTGAGCGGGGCGGCGCTGCAGGGCTATCTGCGCAACCCGCTGGCTGAACCCGGCCTGCTCGGCATCAGCGCTTCGGCTTCGCTTGGCGCCGTGCTGGCGATCTACACAGGGCTTTCAGCCGCGTTTTCCCTGGCGCTGCCGCTGATGGCGCTTGCCGGCGCCGTCGGCGCGGTGCTTCTGGTGCGGCTGCTTGCGGGCCGTGGAGCGCAGACGATCACACTCATCCTCGCCGGGGTTGCCGTCACAAGCTTCGCCGGGGCGATGACTTCGCTGGCCTTGAACCTTTCGCCCAATCCATTTGCCGCACTTGAAATCGTGTTCTGGATGCTGGGGTCGCTCAAGGACCGTTCGATGACGCATGTCTGGCTGTCGTTGCCCTTCATCCTGGCGGGCTGGGCGATGCTGTTCCAGGTCGGCCGGGCGCTCGATGCGCTGACGCTTGGCGAAGCCGCCGCCGCGACGCTCGGCTTCCGCCTCGAACGCGTGCAGGCGCTGGTGGTGCTCGGCACGGCGTCTTGCGTCGGGGCCGCGACATCGGTTGCCGGCGCCGTCGGCTTCATCGGCCTCGTCGTGCCGCACGTCCTGCGTCCCCTGGTCGGGGGGCAGCCAGGGCGGCTGATGCCGGCGAGCGCGCTCGGCGGGGCGGCGGTCCTGCTTGCAGCCGATATCGCGGTGCGCGTCATTGCACCCGAGCGAGACCTCAAACTCGGCGTCTTAACTGCGCTCATCGGTGCGCCATTTTTCCTCTGGCTCATCTTCAAGCTGAAGCGGGAGGCCGCATGAGTTGTGCTCTCAGCGTCCGCTCTCTCAATGTCCGCCTGGGTCGGCGCGACGTTCTCCGCGACGTCTCCTTTGACATGCAGCCGGGGGAGTTCGTCGGGCTGCTCGGTCCCAACGGCGCAGGCAAATCAACGCTTCTGAAAGCGATCATGGGGCTCGTCGCAGGCAGCGGAAACGTGTCGCGCGTTGGCCGCCGGCTGGCCGACATGACGCCGAGGCAGCGCGGTCGTGAACTTGCCTACCTTCCCCAGGAGCGGGAAGTCGCCTGGCCGGTCTCGGTGCACACCTTGATCGAACTCGGGCGGTCGCCCCACCGGAATGGGTTAGGCCCGCCACGCGAACAGGATAGGCTGGCGGTCGAAGCGGCGATTTCAGCGATGGATCTTGGCAACTTGCGGGATCGCTCGGCGCTCGAACTCTCCGGCGGTGAGCGCGCCCGGGTTTTGATCGCACGGGCGCTGGCTCAGGAAACACCGGTTCTGCTCACCGACGAGCCCGCCGCCGGTCTCGATCCCGCACACCAGATTGCGCTGATGTCGACATTCCGTAATCTCGCAAGCGAGGGGCGCAGCGTCCTTGCCTCGCTGCACGAACTCACCCTTGCCGGACAGTGGTGCGACCGGGTGATTCTCATCGCCGACGGCTCAATCGTTGCCGAAGGGCCTCCCGACGCGGTATTGACCCCGTCGAACCTGGCAACGGTCTATGGCGTGCGCGCGCAGATCTCGGTGACTTCCGACGGCCTCAGCGTCGTGCCAACCGGACTGGTCTGACTTTGACCGTTTGATTCCTGAAAGGGCTGGCATTCCTGATGGGGCAGGCATTCCTGAGAGGGCAGGGAAGGTGGACGGGGCATGGATCGACTGAATGACGCATTGGCGCGGCTCGGCGCGACTGTTGGCAACGCTGCACTCTCCAGCCTCGTCATCGCGGGGCTGCTCGCCGTCATGGTCATGTTGCGGATCGCCGACCCGGCGCCGATCGCCAAATTGCGCCTCGCCGCTTTCGACACCTTCCTGCAGCTTTCGCCCCGCGCAGCCGATCCGGCTCTTCCGGTGAAGGTCGTCGCCATTGACGAAGCCTCGCTGGCAGCTATCGGCCAGTGGCCGTGGCCGCGCAGCGTCCTCGCCGATCTCGTGTCGCGGCTGAAATCGGCCGGGGCCAAGGCGGTCGCACTCGATATCGTCCTGCCGGAAGCCGACCGGCTGTCACCGCAGCAGTTCGCCGAGGCTTATGCGGGGGAAGCTGCGTTAGCCGAAATCGCACCCGCGCTCAAACGCCTGCCGCCGCTTGAAGCCCGGCTGGCCGAGGCGCTGGCGGACGCGCCATCGATATTGGCGTTCGCCGGCGAAGACACGGCCAAGGGCCTGCCCGGGCGGGTGCAGGTCAGTTTCGCCAAGGCTGGCGATCCCCCGGAGCGCTTCGTGCCGGCCTTCAAGGGCAGCGTCACAAACGTCGCACGTTTGCGCGACAGTGCGCACGGCCTTGGTGCCGCCAACTGGTTTCCGGAACGCGACCAGATCGTGCGACGGGTGCCGCTTCTCGTCACGGTCGCCGGCACCCTTTATCCGTCGCTATCGCTCGAAGCGCTGCGCGTTGCGCAAGGGTGGTCGACAATCTTCATCAAGTCGTCCGGCGGCAGCGGTATTGGTGCTTTCGGGCAGCAGACCGGGATCGAGGTGATGCGTGCTGGGACAACCATCCTGCCGACCAATGCGCGCGGCGAATTGTGGCTACGCCTGGCGCCGATCGATCAGCGCCGGACAATCTCGGCAAGCCGCGTTCTCTCGGCGGACTTCGAGGCGAGCGAGGTTTCAGGCCGCATCGTGTTCATCGGCGCGACCGCAATCGGGCTTCTCGACATCCAGGCGACGCCGCTGTCTGAATCGGTTCCCGGGGTCGAACTGCACGCGCAGGCCGTCGAGCAGATGCTTTCGGGCGACCATGCGGTACGGCCCGCCTACGCCGACGGCCTGGAACTGGTTTTCCTCGTTGCAATGGGCACGCTTGTTGCCTGGCTGTTGCATCGCTCGGGTCCGGTCACGGCGGCGGGCACTGGCGTCATCGCTATCGCCGCAGTCGTCGCGGGCTGCTTTCTTGCCTACCGCAACAACGGCCTGCTGATCGATCCGGTCTACCCTTCCTTCTCGCTAGCACTGGTCTACGCTGCAGGCTCGTTGACCAATTTCGTGCGCTCCGAGCGGGAACGCCGGCAGGTGCGTAGCGCATTCAGCAATTACCTCGCTCCGGAACTTGTCGAGGAACTCGTCGCACACCCTGAGAAGCTGAAGCTTGGCGGCGAGATGCGCGAACTGACGCTTCTGTTCGCCGACGTACGCGGCTTCTCGGGAATCGCCGAAGGGCTCAAAGCGGAGCAGCTCGTCACCTTCGTCAACCAGCTATTCACGCCGCTCAGCGAAGCGATCCTCGAAGAAGGCGGGACAATTGACAAGTTCATGGGCGATGCCGTTATGGCGTTCTGGAACGCGCCGCTTGCCGATCCGCGTCATGGAGAGCACGCCTGTCGCGCCGCATTACGAATGCTTGACGCGCTCGACGGGCTGAACGCTCATCTGGCCGCGCAAGCCAAGGCGGACGGGCGGGCCTTCGCGCCCGTGCGAATTGGTATCGGTCTCAATACGGGGAATGCCTGCGTCGGCAACGTCGGCTGTCCGGGGCGGTTCGACTATTCGGTTCTCGGCGACGTGGTCAACATCGCCTCGCGGCTGGAAAACCTGACCAAGACGTATGGCGTTCCGATTATCGTCGGCGAGGCTACCGCGCGTGCGGCATCCGCTTTGGCGTTTCTGGAGATCGACAAGGTGGTACCGCGCGGACGTACGCAGCCGGAAGCGATCTACGCTCTGATCGGCGACGATGAACTTGCGCGTAGCGTGCAATTCCAGACGCTGCTGGCGCTTCACGCACGTCTTCGAGAGGCAATTGCAACGCGAGACCGCAATTCCATTCCGCCGGCTCTTGAAGCATGCCGCAGGGTTGGACTGGCCGCCTATGCTCCACTCCTCAGCTACTATGCCTCGCAAGTGGACGAATCCGGCGAATAGCAAAACGGCCCCGGTGTTCGCGGGGCCATCTTGGCGTTAGTTTGGTCGGATCAGTATCTCATGTAGTCGCTATGGCCACCTTTACGGCCACCACCGCGTTTGTGGCCGCCGCCGACCTTTCCGCCACATCCACCAACCCGCATACACTCTTTGCGACCGCCTTTATTCTTGCCGATCATCTTGCCGATACCGATGCCGATACCGATCGCAATGGCGGCCTTGGCGGCATCGGATGCTCCGGAGTTGCGCGCCTCGCGGGACTTCTTGCGCCGCTTCTTCACAACGACCTTCTTGCGCTTTGGCTTTGATGCCTCGGGGTCATAGGTCTTCTTCTCGGTCACTTTCTTCTTCGGTTTAGGCTTCGGGGTCTTTTCAGCTTTCTTCTTATTCGATTTCTTCGGCGTCGACTTCTTCTTGGGTGCCGGCTCGTCGCTCAGAACGGCTTCACGGGTCAGCGGCGGATTGGGGTTGATGGTTGGCGCGTTGATCATGAAGGGGAACGCGCGCGCGAAGCCGACTTCGTCCCTGCCGGGAAGCAGCGCCCAGCGCATGGGATCGCTGATTTCGCCATCGGGAGAAACGCGCAACAGGCTGCCCGGCTGCGACAGATCCTTACACGTACCGGTGTCGTTACACGCCGTGATGCCACCTTCGAGCAGCAGGAACCAGGCGGAATTATCGGTCAGGACGTAGACGTCGAAGATGGTCCCGCGCACAGTGATGGCGGCGCCGGGCGTCTTGATGCGGTAGGACGGCTTGGTTGCCACGCCGGTGATGAAGCGGAACGCTCCCTTGACCAGTTCGACGGCGATGTCACCCTTCGTCTTGGCGCCATTGTAGACAAATTTATCAAGAAGAATCTGCGATCCGGGTCCGAGCGCCATTTTGGTCTCGTCGGCAAATTCGAGTTCGCCAATGGAGTCGGGGCCGACCTCGATCAATTCATCCTGGTGAATCTCATCGCCCAGCGTCAGATCGCGCCGGTCCTGCTCATAGGCAGCACTGACCTCGTTGACGACCTGGACGGTGGAGCCGATCCGCTGGGTCGGAGCAGCCTCGGCGAATGCGGGGCCGAACATCAGCCCTGCAGCCATAATTGTAAATGTCGCCGCGTGTTTCATGACGTTTCCTCGGCGGTTGATATAGGCGAAGCCGCGGTCATCAATAGCAATGCGTATCGCCCATCATACGATCAGGACGACCAGATTACCACCGCGCGGTGCAGCAATGTTAAATCTGCCGGTCTTTGCTAGCTGTTCCCAAGGATACAGTTGGCAATTCATTGCCACGTGTTTCGGGCCGGCGGGACCGCAAAAGTCAGTTAATTGAGAACGAGCGCGCACATCTAGTTTTGCCCGGGGGTGACGGTTGGTTCTCGGGTTGCATCTAAAATATACCGGCAACGCCTTTTTTGCCGCCTGTCGCCCACGGAACAGCGCCGTCTCTCCTCTCCTGGCATCTTGGTCTCAACAACGGGCGGACAAATGGTTCGACCGACAGATGCAAACCAATTCTTGGTGGAGACAGACAATGTTCAAGTTCGCAGCAGCAGCAGTTCTTTCCGGCGTCCTGGCACTCGCGGCCATCCCGCAGCAGGCACAGGCCGGCGGCAAAGGCATCGCCCTCGGCGTCGGCCTCGGTCTGGGAGCCGCCGTGCTCATGCATGGCGCTCACAAGCAGCATCAGGCCGCCCAGGCCCGCCAGCGTGCAGCCGCTCGCCGGCACGCGGCTAGCAAGAAAGCCGCCTACGCCCGCAAGAAGCAGGCCGAGCAAGCGCGTCAGCAGCAGGCTGCAATCGCTGCTCGCAAGCGCGAGCTGGCCCGTCAGGCCGCAATCGCCAAGCAGAAGCAACTGGCCCGTCACGAGGCCGTCGTCGAAGCCAAGGAAGAGGCCCTGGTCGCGTCGATCGAGCTGCCGGGCAAGAAGCCAGAAATCACCGCAGAAAAAGTGGCTGAAGTCGAACCCTCGAACGACAAAGATTTCGATACGGTCGCCAACCTCGACGAGCCCACCGATCTTCAGCCGGGTTCCTATGACGACGAGCGTACCGGAAACCTCGATTGCAAGCGCTACATTCCGAGCGCAGGCCTGACCATTTCGGTTCCCTGCGGCCAATAACGATCACACCAACGCATCGCATCTGTGAAAGGCGAAAACCGGCGGGGAACAGGATCCCCGCCGGTTTTCGTTTCGTCATCGCGGCAGATCAGACGGTCTGGGGCTCGGGGAGGCCCAGGCCGGCGCCACAAGGGGAGAGGGACAATCCACTGTCCTCGGGCTCGGGACCGTATTTGTTGGAGCCCTCGACGCCCGTGGCAAAGTGCAACCAGATCGTTGCGGCAAGCGGCCAGACCATGACGGCGGCGGCGTAGACCATGAACGCCGGGGAGCCGACGACGGCAACCGATTCGCCAAGCGTCAGGTAGGACACGAAGCTTGCCGCCAGCATCCAGGCGAACAGCAGCAAAGTTGCTCCCGGCACCCACCAGCCGCTGTGGCCGAGATCGTGCAGGCGCTTGATCGCGGCCGATGTTGCAATCCACAGGCAGGAGATTTCAACCGTGCTCGCCACGAAGTGCAGCGCTGCGTTCCCGGTAAACCAGTGAACGGCGACGGCGACCGCCTGAAGGCCCAGGAGGGCCAGCGCGATCCCGAGCAGCGCCTTGCGGTTGCAGCGCCCGCGCGGATCGGCGATCTGAAGTACGCGGTTGAGAAACGTCATCGGCCAAGGTCCCCTGGATGAGGTGATAATCGTCCATCCAGATTCGCCGAATATGCTTTCCCGCCGGTTAGTCTACGCCCACATGCGCAGACGTGGTTTCGAAACGCTTGTCGATTGGCTCAAAATCGGGCGCCGGCGGCGCTCAGGCGAACTCCATGATGACGTCATCGACGGCGAGACTGTCGCCGGCCCCGGCGTTGAGCTTCGAGACCGTCCCGTCCCGCTCGGCGCGCAGCACATTTTCCATCTTCATGGCTTCGACGACGGCGAGCGGGTCGCCCGCCTTCACCTCATCGCCGACGGCCACGTTGATCTGCTTGACGAGGCCGGGCATCGGGCACAGCAACAGCTTCGACGTATCGGCGGCTTCCTTTACCGGCATCAGGGCTGCAAGTTCGGCTTCGCGGGCGGTATAGACGCGGGCCGGCACGTGCAGGCCGCGATAGGCGAGATCGTAGCCGTTGAGGATCGGGCGCACCTGCACCGACACGTCCTTGTTGCGAACCACGCCCGACCAGACTGCATCGCCGGGCCACCACTTCGAGGCGATTTCGAGTTCGTCGATGGCGCTGCCGTCGGGGTCGAGCAACGTGATCTTGACAGGGCCCCCGAGTGCGCCTTCGACATGGCAGTGCTGGCTGATATCACCCAGCGCGACGATGCGTGAATTGGCAAATCGCACCGGCGTTCCGTCCATCTGGTGAGTGATTTCGCGGCGGCGGACGTTGTTGATGTGATCGATGGAAGCGGCTACCGCTGCCAGCACCTTCAGGGCTTCGCCCTCAGGTGTCGGCGCAACGAATCCGTCTGGATATTCCTCGGCGATGAAACCTGTCGACAATTCGCCCGATTGCCAGCGCGGATGCTGCATCAGCGCTGTCAGAAACGGAATGTTGTGCTGGATTCCGTCGATATAGAACGCATCGAGGGCTTCGGACTGCAGATCGATTGCCGCCTGACGAGTCGGGGCATGGGTGACGAGCTTGGCGATCATCGGATCGTAGTACATCGAAATCTCGCCGCCTTCGTAGACGCCGGTATCGTTGCGCACGGTCAAGCCGCCAACCGAACCTTCGCGCGGCGGACGGTACTTCACGAGGCGGCCAATTGAAGGCAGGAAGTTGCGGAACGGATCTTCGGCGTAGATGCGGCTTTCCACGGCCCAGCCGTCGAACTTGACGTCCTGTTGCCTGATTGAAAGCTTCTCGCCGGCGGCGACGCGGATCATCTGCTCGACAAGGTCGATGCCGGTGATCAGTTCGGTCACCGGATGCTCGACCTGCAGGCGGGTGTTCATCTCAAGGAAGTAGAAGCTCTTGTCCTGACCGGCGACGAACTCGACGGTGCCGGCGGTGTCGTAGTCGACGGCCTTGGCGAGCGCGACGGCCTGCTCACCCATCCTCGCCCGCGTCTCCTCGTCGAGCAGCGGGGAAGGCGCTTCCTCGATGACCTTCTGGTTGCGGCGCTGAATGGAGCACTCGCGTTCGCCCAGATGGATGATGTTGCCGTGCTTGTCACCCAGCACCTGGATTTCGATGTGTCGCGGATTGACGATGAACTTCTCGATGAAGACACGGTCGTCGCCGAAGGAGGATTTGGCTTCCGAGCGGGCAAGTTCGTAACCTTCCTTGCACTCGGCCGGGTTCCAGGCAATGCGCATGCCTTTGCCGCCGCCGCCGGCCGACGCCTTGATCATGACGGGGTAGCCGACTTCGCCAGCGATCTTCACGGCCGACTTGGCGTCGGCGATCTCGCCGAGGTAGCCAGGCACGGTCGAGACGTTGGCGGCGGCAGCTGCCTTCTTCGATTCGATCTTGTCGCCCATCGCCGCGATGGCGCGCGTATTGGGACCGATGAAGACGATGCCGTTCCGGGACAGGGCTTCGGCAAAGGCTTCGCGCTCGGACAGGAAACCGTAGCCCGGATGGACGGCTTCGGCGCCGGTCGCCTTGCAGGCCTCGATGATCCTGTCGATGACAAGGTAGGATTCGGAAGCCGCCGGGGGACCGATGCGGACGGCCTCGTCAGCCATTTCGACGTGCAGGGCGGCGGCGTCGGCATCCGAATAGACAGCGACCGTCGCGATGCCCATCTTGCGCGCGGTCTTGATGACCCGGCAGGCAATTTCACCGCGGTTGGCAATCAGAATCTTCTTGAACATCGCCGCTTTGGTCCCGTCATAGCAGTGTCGGTGGGGGGCATTGGGCCGCCGGTGGGGCAGCCCCGTGGATGGGTGATGTGTTCTAGCCGGGGTCCTGGCGCAGGTAAACTCTTGTCCACGTCAACGAAAGGCGAAGTTCCGGCCGGTGCCGACAAGACTTTGGATCAATCAGGCCGGATCGGGCAGACCGGATCGGGCAGGCCCTTGACGCGCTGGCGCACCAGATCGACGGCGCTGCGCAGTTCGTAGAGCCTGTCGGAATAATGCAGCGGGACCGGAATGCGGCTGACCGCGTCCTCGATGCGCAGAATCTCTGTTGTATACTTGCTCTTTTCCACCAGCGACTCGTCGAGCACTTCCTTTTCAAGGCGCTTCAATTCGCCATACCAGAACAGGATACGCCGCCGGATCCGCCACTCGTAGACCCAGGGGACGATCTTGAACAGCGGCAACAGGATCGTCGCGATCGGCACGATCATGATCAGGCTGCGTTCGATGAAATTCGCAAGCCAGAACGGCAGGAACCGCTGCAGGAATGGCGGCCCCTGCTTATAGAGCCGTTCGGCATCATCCTGCATGGGATATTCCGGATCGTGGGACTTGGGGAATTCCTCGACGCGCTGGAAGATGCCGCCGGCTGCATGGACTTCCTTGGCGGCCTCCACCAACAGTCCGACGATCGCGGGGTGGACGTCGCTGCGCGCGACGAGGGCGGCCTGGGCAGCCAGCAGGTCGACGTCTGCCGAAGGGACCTGCGCGGCCAGATCGATGACGCCGGCAGGCAGGGTTACTTTGGTCAGGAACGGAAAGAGCCGAGTATAGGCTTCGGCCTGCTTGAAATTCATCAAACGGATGTGCGGATTGCGCAGCAGCGATTCAACGAGTTTGGCCTGCGGCGACAGAACGAGGAAGATTGCGTCGGCCTCATTGTTGCGAAGGGCTTCAGCGGCATTTTCGCCGCCGATCGGCAGCAATACCGCCGAGGTCTCCTCGATCGCGTTTTTTGCGAGTAGTTCGCGAGCCAACGCCTGGGTGCCGCTGCCATCGCCGCCGATCGCGATGCGTTTGCCCTTGAGTTGGGCCAGCCGGTCGATCGGTTCGGTGCCGCGATAGAACACCCAGACCGGTTCAAGAAAAACCCGGCCGATCGATACCAGGCCCGGAGACTGTTCGTGATCCGAAATCCCGCCCTGGAGCAAGGCAACCGAAATGCCGGATTCCGGGTTGCGCAGCTTTTCGAGATTGCTGAGCGAACCAGCCGAAGCTTTTACCTCAAGGCGGATATCCGATTTCGCCAGGATCTCGGCGTAGCGCCTGGCAAAGGCGTAATAGGCGCCGGTCTCGGATCCGGTGACAATATTGACGCTGCGGGGCGGGGCCGGCTCGACGAACTGATAGGCAAACCAGAAGGCAAAACCGACCGCAATCAATGCCGGTCCGACGACCATCAAGGCTTCGCGGAAGGCGCTGCGCTGAGGCGGTGCCGTTGCCCCAGCGGGCGTTGTCTCTGCCATGCAAGTCTCCCTATGCCGCGCCCACCGACTGGCCCTTGTGGCTCTTCAATCTTGTTGGCCGCGCCCGTACCAGCGGCAAACCTGCACCCGTGTCCGCGCAAAGACAATATCCTGCTGTCGTGTGCAAATTATGGAGCGCAATCAACGAGAAAGGGCGACTCCGCCGGAAGCCGCCCGTCCCATCAGTTGCTGGTGTCCGGAAGTTCAGGCGGCGTTGAGCCGGCGCTCCACGATCTCGTCGAGACGAGGGTCGATCTCGGCGTCAGCTTCCTTCAGGTAAGCGATCAGCGCGGTTTCTGCGGGGCTCAGCTGGCCGTCGCGGGCGAGCCGGTCGGCCAGCCAATCGGCTTCGTTCGCATCAAGGGATTCGCCGGTCACGAGCTCACGGTACTCGCGGTCGAGGCGCGTCAGCGTGCACTCTTCGAGGCTCTGCTTGCGGTATCCGCCGATAACGTCGTCGAGGCTCAAACGGGTGATCGATCTAGTAATGTCGACGGGCGACAGATCTGCTGCTGCATCGAGCCAGGCTTCGCTGCGCAAGGCTTCCTCCCGGCTCGGGACGGAATAGCCGGAATTCGCCAGCAGGCAGTTCGCCATGGCCTTGACATACAGCTCTGTCCACAGCGGGTTCACCTGTTCGGGATCGAGGCTGTCGTTGATGTCGCACAGCATTTCGGCTTCGGCACGCGTGACGGCGATGTTGCCGTCGCCGCCGAACGCATAAATGATGCGGCGGACCAGCTCGACTTCGTCATCGTCGATCGTCGCGGTCTCGTGACCGTTGCGCAGCGGACCTTCGCCGGTTCGGACCGCATGGCTGACCTGTGCGAGCGCAAATGCGACGAGGATTTCGGGCGACCAGCGTGCGTGATCGATGATGTGAACGACGAGATCGAGTTCCTTGCGCGAACGAACAAGTCCGTCTGGAGCGAGGCGGGAGATCAGCCAGTCGGCGTTCTGCTGCGTGACGTAGCCTTCCGGCTCGGACTGATTGACAACGAAGTCGGTCAGCGCCTCGCGGAACAGATCGGACCAGTCGGCCGCCTGGACCGGGCAGTCAGCGTTAAGCTCAATCAGGCGTTCGGCTTCCTCGAGCGAAATGCCGCCGTCTTTGTAGACCGCGCGGCGGAGTTCGGCGGCGTCGGCCTCGCGGATGCTGCCGCGCTCGGCGATCAGGTCGAAGGGAAAGCTTTGCAGTGCGCTCATGGGCCCGCCTCATTCATCCAGTCAGGGGTTTGCTTGCGACCCAGTAAAGCCGCCGGATGCTTACCAAACCGCTAATGGACGTGGCGGTTTGAAGCATGATTGATTCGGAATTCGACGCGCGGAGAGCATGATCGATTGGGAAAACCGGTTGCCGCAGCGGGCCTGGCCGCGCAAATTGCCGGCCATCGGCAAACCAGCAACTGAGGGCATCGCAAAAATGGCAGCGAGGGGGACGGCGGTTAAGAGCTGGCAGGACCAGTTCGAAGCGGCACAGGCGGCACGCACCGTCAACGTCGTCTGCATGAAATGGGGTAACCGTTACGATGCGTTCTGGGTCAACCGGCTGTTTGGGATGGTCAAGCGCAACACCACCTGGAATGTCCGCTTCGTCTGCTTCACGGACAACGCCGGCGGCATCCGGCCGGAAGTGGAGTGCCAGCCGCTTCCCGAGGTGACGTTCGACAAGAAGCTCGGCAAGTACTGGCCGAAGCTTGGGCTGATGGCCGAAGGGCTCGGCGGGCTCGACGGCATGACGCTGTTTCTCGATCTCGATGTCGTCATCATCGACAACATCGACGCGTTCTTCACGCATCCGGGGCGCTTCCTCATCATCCGGGAATGGAAGGACCCGCATCTGGGCTACGGCAACAGCTCGATTCTGCGCTATTTTATCGGCCAGGAATCGAATGTGCTGGACAAATTCTACGCAACGCCGCCGGAGGTGATCGTCGGGACCTACGATTCAAAGGAACAGAACTTCCTGACCAAGGCCGTCGATGTAGCCTCGTTCTGGCCGGAGGAGTGGGTGGTTCCCTTCTCGATCGCCTGCCTGCCGAGCAACCGCGTCCTACGGTTCTTCACGACGCCGATAAAACCCGTGACCGGGAAAATCGTCGTGTTCTACGGATCAATCACGCCCGAAAGCGCCCTGCGCGGCGAACATCAGCGCAACAAGCGCGTCGCCGGTGGACTGCATCTGCGGCCAACACGCCGACGTTTCGGTCGCGCCCGCTGGATTTCCGATTACTGGCGCGAATAGCTCCGTTGGTCTCAGGCGGCTGATCCGCGCCTCTTTCAGCCAACACTCGGCAGACCGGTGTTGGGCAGCGCGGGTCGCTCCGACAGGGCGCCGCTTGCGGTGGGTCGCCTTGCTCCCAAAACTGTCTTTGTCCCACGCGTCGACGCCAAGTCAGCATGCGGGGTCCGGCACTTTTGGCCGAACCCCGCACTCTCCCTCCGCAACTCATACTTTTTCAAGTCCGGTTACGGATTCACGTGAAACGTCGATCAGCGCCCAACGCGCGGCAGTACCGACCAACGGCGGTAGCCGTCGCGCTGTTCGGCGCGGATCTTGCTGCGTGCCTCGTCGAGTTCAGCGTTGAGGCGTTCGGCTTCCTGATAGGTCAGGTGGCCGCCGCTGGCCCGCAAGTGGACTTCGAGGGCAGTGATCCGGCGCTGCGCTGCGCGCAGCTTGAGGCCTTCGCGCCATGTAATATTGCCACTCTTGCGGCCGCGTTCGATCGCCGCTGCCTGGCGTTCCTGGCGCGTCCCGGGAGGTGGTGTAGGAGGCGGGGCGGCGGCGTTGCGCGGAGGGAGCCCGTAGGGCGAGCGCAGGGCAACGCCGCGTAAATCGCTTTTCCCCAGGTCGTCCACAGCGGCATCGG
>Ga0180009_10002553_pt1 | contig 21398 bp, 15 predicted proteins | sample OS_PC_MetaG_FD_123537 | JGI IMG/M metagenome (GOLD analysis project Ga0180009, IMG submission 123537) | Groundwater microbial communities from the Aspo Hard Rock Laboratory (HRL) deep subsurface site, Sweden - OS_PC_MetaG | ecosystem: Environmental > Aquatic > Deep subsurface > Groundwater...
TCAGTTGATTGTCGAGACAGGGTTCGGGATGAGCTTTAGCAAGAAGTTTGTCCTGATAGACCGGGTGCTGCAAGAGAACAAAAAGAGGGCTGCCTGTGAAATGAAGATAATTGATGGTGTTGATAAGCTCCGTCTGATCCAGAGTCTTTGCCGCTTCGAAGGTTTTGATCAGGTCCTCATGCTGAAAAAAACGCGGAGGAGCCGATTTATTCAGCTCAAAGACGTTCTTCCTTGTTTCAGAATCCATGTTAAGACTTCTCCACCCTCATTCAATCTGCAAAGAGCTTAATTTCAGTTAACTGAATATATAAATAAGGCGCTTGTGTGTCAAGAAAAATTAACCACAATATGTCGTGGTTATTGCTGAGAAGGTTCGTCTGGAGTGAGGGCGAAAAAGTGCCTGATATTGCGGTTCAAGGGGAAAACTATAGGGAACAAATAATTTTTTGCACAATCTGTTGTTAAAGTATTAACAGGAACCACTATATAGTGTATGTATCTGTAATTATATATAAATTATATAAATATTTATTGACATATGTTGAATAAAGTGTAATGTCAGACAACAATTGTTAATGAATATTAATAGAATCACTCATGATGTGTAAGACCGAACTTGCTAAAGAAGCAAGCGAGCATCTATGTGTCATTTTATGTATTAATGAAGATATTTTTTGTTGCACGGGGAGAATATGAGGACAAACAAAGCATTAACAGAACACTCTGAAGAAATGGGGTATGAGCATATCCTCCTGAATGAAAAGCTTATTTCCGTTTTAAAAAACGGAAAAGGTCCCGGGAGTAAGCTTAATCCGGAGATGGAAAATATTAAATCTTTTCTATTCAAATCCTCTGAGACATATCTTATGGAAAGCACAGAGGAAACATTTCGGCTGGAGATCAAGACAGACCCGGAATCAGTCCGACAACAGGCTCTCTGGTGTGGCGTAAAACCCGGCATGAGTGTCCTTGATGTTGGATGTGGTCCCGGAAAAACCACGTCTATTCTTTATGAAATGGTACAACCGGGAGGAAAAGCTGTCGGTGTCGATCTGTCTCTGGATCGCATCTCTCATGCAAAGAATCATTATTGCCGTCAACCCGGAATTGATTTCAAAGTCTGCAATTTGAAGGAGCCATTAATAAGTATCGGTCAGTTTGACCTGATTTGGGTTCGATTCGTCCTGGAATATTTCCGGGAAGAAAGTTATGATATTGTCAGAAATTTGAGTGAGGCCCTGAAACCGGGAGGTTATCTCTGTTTACTCGATCTTGACTACAATTGCCTCAGCCATCATGAACTGCCTCCGATGATTCAGGATCTTCTGCCAAAACTCATGAACCGGCTGGAGAAAGAATGCAACTTTGATGCGTATGCAGGTCGCAAGTTATATTCATATTTGTTTGATCATGGATTTAATAATATCCAGGTTAATCTTATGGCGCATCACCTATTTTTTGGTTCTATAAAGGAGAAAGACTTTTTTAACTGGATGAAGAAGATCGAAATTCTCGTAAAAAGGTTTGAGGATTTATTCAGTGAATATCCCGGCGGATGTGAGACTTTTATCGATGATTTCAAGAGGTTTTTAATTGATCCACGGCGTTTTTCCTATACTCCTCTTATTTTGTGCAAGGGAATGAAACCTCTTTAAAACATATTTAACGCATACAATATTTCCTTGCGGACTAACCCATCGCTTCGGGGAAGAAGAATTTCATCCAATGTTTTTTTAGCTTTCGGGCTGCCTGTACGTCCAAGCGCCCATGAAATCATGCACAATATCCTGTCGTCATCATTATTATAAAATTCTGTCAGAAGATCCGGAATATATTCATCATCACGGCTATTTCCCATGGCTCTTGCCACATTCATTTTCCATCGCCATATGTCATTGTCGGACATGTAAAACATGTGAGGCCATATCTTGCTGTTAAAATAAGGCTTATCCATGTGCAGCAGCTTATCAAGTCTGAAGTCGCCGGCGATAGAAGCAACTTTTTTGTTAAGAGGAAGCTCTTTTTTTAACCATGGCGCATTTCTTGGGCAGATATTCTGGCAATGGTCGCAGCCGTATATCCATAAACCCATTGGTTCACGAAGCGCTAAAGGGGTGATGCCTTCGCCATAATAAGTCAGGAAAGAGATGCATCTGGAAGGATCAATTTTACGGGGCCCTTTTAAAGCACCGGTAGGACACGCGATAATGCATGAGTTTTTGCACCAGCCGGGGCATCCAACGGAAAGAGTCGGTTCATCAGGTGCAAATTCATGGTCCACAACAAGAGCTATTGGAAGAACCCATGAACCCTTGCGGACAACCTTGTTTGAATAAAAAAGGCAGTTCTTTCCGAAAGTTCCCATTCCTGCCCGCGCTGCCGCGAGCCTGTGCGGGAGGTTGAACGGAACCTTGGAATTGATGCCGTTATCTCTGAGAAATGAGCGGAACGATTTGATCCTTTTTGATAATCCGTCCTTTGTTACCCGGTCGTCGTCAAGATAACACCGGCCGAAGTGGTTTTCCATCGATTTGGGAAATGCCTCTTTAAAATATACTTCCATTAAAACAATAATCGATTTTGCCTCCGGAAGGACGGATTTAGGATCAGTGCCCGCAATAAGATCAAGCCCGAGTTTAAAAAGCTGTTCATAATATTTTTGTCTTTCCTGAAGCAGTTCCTTCTGGGAATCAAAGGGATCCGCAGTAGTAAAACCTATATCTCCGAAACCGCACTCATAAGCCTTTTCAATAAGTTCATTTTTACTTATCATGTTTAGTCCTGACCCGGCATAACCGGAACAAAAAATAATAATAATGATATAGGTCATTACTCTATTATTTCGGGATCGTCAATTGTGACGGTATCGTAAAAAATCATTCTCACACAAAGATCACGGGGGACACAAAGAAAAACCTGAATGTTTTCAATAGGCCTTTCTTCGTGTCTTTGTGCCTTCGTGCGAAAAATTGACTTCTTACGAGTCCATCAATTTTATTTGGTGTAAAACATCTCTTATGCTAACATGACAGGCAAATATCGGAGGCATGAAAAATGATTTTTATAAAACGAGTTATTACGAGAATAATCCTGGTTTTCCTGCTTTTTGCCTTGACCTGCCATGCAGCAGAGATTCTTACCGATCCGCACGGGATTTTATTGAAACATTACGAAGTTATTGGGGGGCTGGGAAAGCTTAAAAAAATAAAATCGGGTTATATTGAAGGGCGAATTGCGTTTGACGGGCTTAACGGCATATTCAGGCAATGGGAAGAGATGCCGCTGAAATATCGCCTTGAAGAAGACTACGGGGTTATAAAACAGATTTTTGGCGATGACGGCAGGCAAAGCTGGACTGTTGATCCAAACGGGAAGGTCCAGATACAGAGGGATGAGGATACTGTTAAACGAAGAAATGTGAAGGCTCTGCTTGAAGTTTATGACCATGTGAACGCTGATTCAAAAAATTTTATTCTGACATATGAAGGGGAGAAAAAAGCAGGAGAAATTGACTGCCATGTTGTTAAAATGGCAAATATCATAAATGAAGACCGCACCTTCTTTTTTTTCAATAAAGAGAATTATTACCTCGTAAAGGCAATACTCAAACAACCTGATGTTGAAATTCATACTCTTTTTTCCGATTACCGCGAAATAGATGGAATAATTCATCCGTTTCATGAAGAAACTGAAATTCTTCCAAGGGAAAAGAAAGAAACCCTGCAGTTGGTAAAATATGACTTTAATGTGAAAATTGACAAGGCTCTCTTTGCCCTTCCTCAAAAAGATGTTGAAGATTTTGTATTTTTAAACGGAGAGAATTCAGAGAATGTTCCTTTTACATTTATCGAAAACAGCATTTATATTCCTGTAACGATTAATTCCGAAACAAGGTTATGGTTATTTGATAATGGCGCAAGCATGTCGATTATTGACGCCGATTACGGTTCCAGCCTTGGACTTGAACCGGAAGGAGAAATTAAAGGATTTGGCATTGCAAGTGTTTTTGATTTCTCCTTTGTTACCTTGCCGACGTACAAGGTCAGAGACATACAATTTAATCCACAGAAGGTCTTTTCCTATAAAGGTCTTTCAGGCAGATTTTACGATTCCGACATAGTCGGGATCCTTGGACATGATTTTGTGTCAAGATTTGTCACAAAGATAGATTATGCAGCAAGGACTTTATCTTTTTACCATCCGGATAAATTCAAATATACAGGGGATGGCAGGATCATTGATGCGCCCTTAAGGAATAAAATATTCAGTGTGCCCGCTGTTGTGGATGGAAAATATACTGGAAAATGGACATTTGATCTTGGTGCCTTTGATGTATCATTTCATTATCCTTTCGCCGATGAAAATAATTTTTTGAATTTAAGGGGTGTTGACAGGTTAAGCGCTGATCTGGGAGGACAGCACAGGGAAAAAACAGTACAGTTTAAATCGATTGAACTGGGTGGTTATAAAGTTTCATATCCGCTGATAAACATCCCGCTGGACAAGGGTAAAGGGTCGAACATAAGCAGGGAGATTATCGGGAATATAGGGAATTCTCTGCTTCGCCACTTTACAGTGTATCTTGATTACGAAAGGCAGCAGGTGATACTTGAAAAGGGGAAAGATTTTGAAAGAAAATTTCCGGCAGACAAAAGCGGTTTATTAATCGGGATGACTGATGATGGTTTTCCTGAAATTGTCTTTGTTGCGCCAGGGGCTCCTGCTGATAAGTCGGGTTTTCTGAATGGAGATATAATACTGAGAATTAACGGCACGGATGCCGGCTCTTTCGGCGGAATAATCGGAGTACGGAACCTCTTTCTTGAAGAAGCGGGCAAAGAATACAATATCGAAGTTATAAGGGCCGGATCAAAACATGATCTGAAGCTGATACTGGAGGATTTGTTTAAGTGAAACAATGTGAGGCAGAAGCGGTTATCCGGACCGTATAATTCTTACTTGCTTTCGAATACGGCTACGCCGTTCCAGTTATCGGGAGGAGGGGAGAGTCTGAATTTTTCGATTCTTTTCAGATAGAGATCGGACGGTCCGTCAGAAGGGTTATGTTCAAGCGTTTTTTTGAATAATTCTTCAGCTCTTTCCCATTTTCTGTTTCTGTATGCACAAAGCCCTTCATGAAATATATTCAAAGATTCAACGATCCGCGTATCGACATTTTCGGCATAACACACCACCTCAAATATGGTGACGAAATTCTCCTTTCCTTTTACCCTCACAATGTCAAGTTCCCGAAGCAGAAATCTATTGCCGAGGCCTTGAGCGGTAAATTCGCCGGCTATAATGTTTGTACCGTAAATCTTGTTTAAACCTTCAAGACGTGACGCGAGATTAACCGCATCTCCAATAATAGTGTAATCCATGAACTCATTGCTGCCTAAATTCCCGATGGTTACCGTTCCTGTATTCAAGCCAACGCCAAGATTTAATTTGTCCATTCCTCGAACATTCATCAGTTTGAGCCTTTTCAGAGCTGTTATCATGTCAAGCGCTGTGTCCGCTGCTTTTTCGGGATGGTCGGCAAAAGAGAGAGGCGCCCCGAAAAAGGCCATGATCGCGTCCCCAATAAGTTTATCAAGGGTTCCCTTGTGTTTAAAAACAATCGGGATCATTGCGTCAAAATATGTGTTCAGCAGAATGCCTGTATCTTTTGGGCCAAGCTCTTCAGACAGAGTAGTAAAGCTTCTCAGATCTGAAAAGAGGATCGAAAGATCCTGACTGTGTCCTTTCAAGGTTGTATCGATGTCTCCTTTGATAATATTGTCAACAACACCCGGGGCAACATAGCGCCCGAAAAGGCTTGTTACATGCGCCGTCCTTTTCTTTTCGAAATTTTTCTGAAGCATTACTCCAAAGACAAACTGGCATATTAATATACAGAGAAATGGTGCAATATCCAACCAGATCAGGTTCTTAATAAATAAGAGATGGGAAAAGGCAGTTATTCCAAAAAGACCTGCAAACAGAATAAGCGCTTCCCACATAAAAGCTATTGACGGAATATAAAAAATGAGGCCCGCAATCCCAAGTACTGCCGTAAAAAAGATAATAATATTCCCGGATAAATGTTTAATGAATTCCTGGCTAAGTATTGTTTCAAGGGCATAAGCATGGCAGGATACTCCTGGATCTTTTACGCCTAGAACTTCATCAACTACGGTCCCGAATTTCTCTTTATAATTCTTAAGAGGGCTCTGGAATCTTGTGAACGGAGTGCTGAAGAAATCTTTCTGCGTTGCAAGACTGCTTCCCAGCAAAATGATTTTCCCCTTGACCTTGTTGCCTAAAAAACGGTTCATGACAACGTCGGCGTAGGGAATCATCTGAAATAAAGTGTAATTACCCTTATAATTGATTATAAGTTCCGGATAAGGCAGTTTCAATTTCTTGCCGTTCTGTGAACCTATTTGAAAATAGTCTTTCTCGGAAAAATCGAGGGAAAAGTCTATGTTGTAAAAGGATCTAGCCAGTTCCAGGGAGAAAGCCGGAGATAACTGCAGGTTCCCGTCCGGAAGCGGCTTTGCATTTAAGAAGCGGATTTTTCTTAATATTTCATCTTCGTCAAGAGGCACGTCGATAAAACCATCGCCTATCATTCCCTCTTCGAAAATGGGGAGGGGCAGAATCTCCCCCGCATGGGAAGCTGAAACCCTTGACAGCACTACATTGTTGGAATCTTTTATTGCTTTTGCGAGAAACAGATCGGCTTTTGGATCAAGATCCGGAGATGACAGAACCATATCGAGACCAATAACCTCTGCGCCGGCATTGCTCAGATTGCGAACAGCTGTTCCAAGCTGGCGCCTTGACCATGTTCCTTTGTGTCTATTAAGCTCCGCGCCACTTTTTTCATCCATTAAGACAAGTACTATCTTGTCTGATATTTTTTGTGTTCCCCGCCATTTTATATGAAGATCGTATATATAGTTGTCGCTTATTCTAAAAAGGCCGTAGCTGTATGAAAAAACTACGCCAACTGCAACTATGCCGGTTAAAAGAAGCGAACAATATATCTGTATGCGATGTAGTCGTTTAGCGGATACCATCTGATATTTTTGCCAATAAGGTGTCTATTTTCCCTTCAACACCCCCTATGGGGCTTGAAACAATAACTATGACACGGCATTGTTTCAGTATCCGGGATGAAGCATCTTCCGATTTAAGCTGCCGGGTGTCTGTATCGCTGATTAAAAGGTTTGTATTCATAAGCCCCCGCGCCTCTTTTACGTCTTTTACGATATAATTTTTCCGCCTGGTTCTTTTTTCGTTATCACCTGCAATAGCTTCATCGGTAAGAAACGAAAATCCGGCTTCGGCAAGAATCTGATCAATCGATTTTTTTTGGGAGGTTAACCCTTCTTTAGGTTCATCAGAAACAACATATTTTGCCATACCTCTTTTTACCAGAGCCGATTCATCAACTTTGCTTGTTTCGTAAAGCGTTTCACCTGTTTCGCTGATTATCTTGGGAAAAATAGCCGGCTTGACCAGGCCTTTTTTAGGAAGATCACGGGCGTCAAGTACAAGCCATGGTTTTTCTTCATCATCCAGGACCGATTCATCGGAAGGTTTAGGGAGGTTAAGCCAATCCAGCGGGACTGTCTTTAATTTTGTTATAAGCATAGAGGTCAATCCTTCAACGCCTGTAAGAGGAGCGCTTAATGTGATTTCGTAATAGGGCTGCTTGACATCTTTTATGAATTCCGTTTTATGTACCCTGTAACGAACCAGCGCTTTCAGCTCAATGACTACACGGTCTTTCCCGAGAGCCTCAAGTGTACGCCGGTCATCAAGCCGAACTCCTGCGGCAACTTTCAGGATATTTCCGGCAGCTACCACCTGGGCTGCCCTGAGAGCAATGCTTTCTGAATTTTTATTTAAATGGAGATATCCTCTCCCTATGCCGTATATAATTCCGCTATCCCAGTCTATCTTTCCATAAGGATAGGTTTCAATAAACGGAAAAAATCTGTCATCCTCGATGCTCGAAGAAAAAGCCGGAAAAAATAAAATAGAAACAGTTAATAATACGATTAGTTTAAGACGAACGGTCCGATCCGACAAGAAGTTGAATCCTGATTTCATGATCTGCTCCCTGAAAACGTGTATGAAGTTTTTCTCTATTGTTAACATATTACTGTGTATTTGTTCAAAACTTTTTTCAGGTCCATATAATATGGCCATCTTGCTTTCGTAATGAGATATTTGCTTAACATCTGATCGAGAGCCATGTCGGGGTAAGCGAGCGAATCAAAAACAGAGATAAAGTCCTTTCGGAATATACCCAACAGCTTACGGCTGGGAGCTTCGGTATATATGAAATTTGATACAAACATTTTGAGATTTTTGCACTTGATAATAATCTAATGTGAGTGTAAAAAAGCAAAACATAATCTTATCGGAAAAAAAGACAAACAATACTGACGGCTTCGTAAAAAGTCATTCTGCTGTGTTGCACTTCGTCCCCGCCCTGTTGAATTCTCGCTGCGCGAGACAGCAGAGCTGATTCAACAGGGTGAATCATTGCAGCGTACCAGCAAGTACGATTCATTCCTCAAGATTCGTGCGCCTTGCATAATGAGCTTTTTACTTTGCCGTCTGAAATTCGACATTTTACGAGCCCATCAATACATAAATGTATCTAAAAAAAATTATTAACATAATTTTGCTGGTAACTGTTTCACTATTGTCCGGCTGCGGAGGAGGGGGCGTTTCAACAAAGGCTGAACTGAATCGGGAAACAGAAAAAAATATCGGAGCAATACCTTTTACTGGAGAATATCTTGCCGCAAGTCCAGATGCAAAAAAGTCACCGAGCAAACTTGGATTCTGGTATTTGAAAACAGGCCGGGTTAACGAAGCCGTTGCCGAGTTTGAGGCCGCTTTAAAAAAGGAACCGGGTGATCCATTCTCGATATACTATCTTGGACTTGCATATCTGAATAAGGAAGATTTTGAAAAAACCATACAGATATGGAAGAGTTACAGAAACAAGATCAATCCTCAGGTTGAAGAAGAGATAGAGCGGCACCTTACCCTCATCCAGATTGCCCAAAGCCGTAAATTTGCCGCAAAAGCTGTAGCAGAAGAGAAAAAACTTGCAACAGTTAAACCGGATCCGAACACCATTGCCGTTTGTTATTATCAGGATCTTTCTCCTGACAAGAGTCTGCGGGCATTCCAGAAAGGGCTTGCGGCGATGATAATTTCAGATTTAACAAAGATAAATTCCATCAAGGTGGTCGAGAGAATCAGGCTGCAGGCGCTCTTGGAGGAGATGAAACTCGGGCAGACAGGTCTTGTTGATTCCAAAACAGCTCCAAGGTTGGGAAGGCTTCTTGGGGCTCAAAATATAGTTTTCGGAAGCCTGGCGTTGGGGAGCATAAAAGCCGTGACTGCCCTTGCTTCATCTGATAAAGGCGGTGTCTTGGGCAGCGCATCTGTTTCTGTTGATAAGGAAAAGTTCTTTGAACTCCCTATGGCTATTGTAAGGGAGACTGCCAATATCATGGGAGTGGTCCTTACCGATGAAGAGAAAAAAGCAATCGGAGTTCCGCATACGAAAGTTTACAAGGCTCTGGTTTATTTTGGAGAAGCCCTTGATGCCCTTGATGCCGGAAAATGGAAAGAAGCAAATGAGTTTTTCAACATGGCATATAAGGAAGACCCTGGATTTGCCCTTGCAAAGGAAGGCGCGGATACCTGTCCAGACATGAATTCTCCAAGTTTAAACTCTCTTTCTGGCATGTCAGGCGCCCGGCTTTCAGGCAGAATTGAAGCGGCTGTGAGCGCAGCGGAAGGTTCTCAGGCTGTTGTCAATGCATCTGCTCCTGAGGTTCTATCAGAAAGCGGATACATCGGGGCGGATAATCTCGGAGTTGATGTAGGTGCGATTGGCAGCGGTGGAGTAAACCTTGAGGGTGTGGTTCCGGATAGTGGGACCATTGAACCCGTTTATCAGGAGACCTATACACCTAGCGGGCCGGTGTATTGACGATTAATCTGTCATCATCGATTGATCTGATATGATCAGCCGATGCCTTAAAGAGCATCGAGATACCCTTAACAAAATGGATTGCCTGGTTAAACTTGACATAAAAGCCGATTAATGCGATGCGTGCATCAAGTCATAATAAGCAAATTTCATTTAATTTAAGTATGGGAGGGAGACAGCAATGGTAAACAGTAAAAAAATTAAATATGGACTTCTTATAGCAGGCCTTATATTTTTTATCGGTTGTGGAGGTCTGGCTGAGTTGACAAAAGCAGAACTTAAGATAGGGGCAAAAAAATATGATGAAGCTATACCGCTTTATAAAGAGTATCTTGCAAAACAGCCTGATTCTGCTATCGGACACAGCAAGCTCGGGTTTGCGTATTTAAAGACGGGTCGCCTTGATGAAGCCATTGCTGAATTTCAAACAGCTTTAAAAAATGAACCGGGGGAGCCATATTCGACATATTACATAGGACTTGCCTGGCTGAACAAAGAGAATTATGAAAAAGCATTAGAGGCATGGCAGGGATATAGAAACAGTACTCAGCCCTTCATAGAAGGAGAAATCAGGCGGCAGATTACACTTCTCCCGATTGCTCATAGCCACAAAGCTGCTGCAAAGGCCCTGTCTGAAGAAAAAAATCTGGCGGCGTTGAAACCGAATTCAAACACTGTTGCCGTTTGTTATTATCAGGATCTTTCACTGGATAAGAGCCTTCGCGCTTTCCAGAAAGGGCTTGCATCTATGGTAATAACTGATCTTTCAAAGATTAAATCCGTCAAGGTCATCGAAAGGGTCAGGTTACAGGCTTTGCTGGAAGAGATGAAACTAGGGCAGACGGGTATAGTGGATCCGAAAACTGCTCCCAGAGTTGGCAAGCTTCTCGGGGCTGAAAACATGATAGTCGGAAACCTTTCTTCCGGAAGCATAAGAGCTGTAACTACCCTGGCTTCCTCAGGGAAAGGAAATGTTATGGGATCAGCTTCTGCTTCTGTTGATAAAGATAAATTTTTTGAGCTTCCGATGATTATAGTAAGAGATACCGCCAAAATTCTTGGAATTACTTTGTCCGATGATGAAAGCAAAGCAATCGGCGTTCCGCATACAAAAGTATATAATGCCCTGATTTATTATGGGAATGCTCTTGATGCCATTGATGCCGGAAATTGGAAAGAAGCAAAAAACTTTTTTGCTATGGCCCTGAAGGAAGATCCTCTGTTTATCCTTGCACAGAAGGGGGCTGATTCATGTCCCGGAGCAGGTTCTCCGGGTGTGAGCGCCGTATCAGGCATGTCAGGCGCCCAATTTTCAGCAGTTTCTGAAGCAGGATTAACCACAGCCGAGGCTTCTCAGGCAGCGGCCGATAAAGCTGCTGCGGATGGAGCCAAAGGCGGAGGCGGAGGCCATTAAGAGAATAATTTCAGATTTAATGGAAAGGCCATAACAAAATATAAGGATCATCTATAATTTTGTTGGTGGTCAAGGATCCAAGAGATCAAGGAATCAAGGATTTGAGGGCTCAAGTGATACGATGAATATATTGCCTGACAAATTTAATACGAAGGAATCTTTAATGAATAGATTTAGCATGCTTGCCCTAACGATTGTTCTTGCTGTTATTATACTTTTTGCAGGATGTGCAGGAGTCCCGAAGGAAGATATCAAGGTAAAGGACGTGTCGGGGGCTGTTGTTGACCAGGCCCCGAAAACAATGGCTGTTCTGCCTTTTGAAAACAACTCCGTCACCGATCCTGAAAAGTTTGCGCCTTTAAGCAAAGGTCTTTCGGCCATGCTTATTACCGATCTTAAAAACAGCAGCACATCGCTTCAGCTTATTGAAAGGGATAAAATTCAGGCCCTGTTAAAAGAGATTGCACTGAGCCAGAGCGGAAGCGTTGACCAGTCAACCGCGGTAAGAGCCGGCAAAATACTCGGAGCGCAATCAATTGTTTTTGGTTCTTTCATGGTGCTTGGAAATCAGGTTCGTATGGATGCCAGAATCATAAAAGTTGAAACAAGCGAAGTGGTGATGGCGGAATCCATTGCGGGAGATAGCGGCGGTATAATGAATTTAGCCATGGATCTTGCCGGAAAGATAGCAAGATCAATGAAAGTGGCATTTAAGCCTCCCCACGTTAAGAGTGTGGGGGATATTAATGCCGCCCTTTATTTTTCGAAGGGACTTGATGCATTGGACCGGGGAGATAAGAAAGAAGCAAAAAAATTGTTTTCAAAAAGCATTGAACTTGACCCTGCATATAAGGCGCAGGTTGATAACGTGAAAGGTTTAGAGTGATGAAAAAGCCATTTTTTCTGCTTATATCTGTATTGGCAGGTTTGCTGATCTTTGGGAACGGCGCTTTTGCCGAAGACAGGACGATCGAGACTGAAGGCATAAGCCAGATTTCGAGAGAAGACGCCATACGCCAGGCCCAGCGTTCGGCTGTTGAGCAGGCGGTAGGTGTCTTTATCAACTCACAGACAGAGGTTGAGAATTTTGAACTGAAAAAAGACAAGATATTTTCCAAAACCCAGGGCTATATAAAAAGATTTTCAGTTTTAAAGGAAAAAAAAGAGGGCGATCTTTTCAGGATCTTTGTGAGCGCAACGGTTTCACTTGATAAAATCAAAGATGACCTTATCGCGATGAAGATTCTCCTTGAGAGTATGGAACGTCCGAAACTGATGGTTCTTGTCGAAGAGGATTATAAGAGCATGGACAATCTTGGAATGGGCATTGCTTCAACCGAAATGTCTTCAATGCTTGGCGCCAAAGGGTTTGAGCTTGTGGACAAGTCTCAGGTCGATGCTGTCATGCATAATAACCAGGGAAGGCAGGCGCTGGCTGGGAACGCAAACGCAGCAAAGGCTCTCGGGCTCAAGTTCGGGGCTCAGTATGTTATTGTCGGAAAGGCGGTTGCCCAGGATGCCGGAGAAGCCTATCCCGGTTCAGGGTTAAAATCGATACAGGCAAGTCTCCAATTAAAAGTGATCCAGACACAGACAGGACTTGTTTTGGGTTCTGTCGTGAAGAACGGTGTTTCAGCCCATATCAGCCCTCTAACCGGGGCTACAAATGCCATACAGATGACTGTCCGGAAGGCTGTGGATGAATACCTGGTAGATGCCATAACAAATTCTTTCCAGGGTTTTCTCAACAATGGATCTCCTCTTAAGCTGCATATAACAGGTGTGAAATCTTTCCAGGACTCAAAAATGGTTATTGCAACCGTTGAAAAGATGGAGAAAGTTGCAAGCAGTAAAAAAGAAGGGTGGAATAAAACCGGCGGCGTTCTTGTGCTCGATCTCCTTTACAAAGGGACAAGCGATGAGCTTGCGGAAGTTCTGGACGGGAAAAAAATCGGTAACGGTAAGCTCGAGGTTATTGATGTGGCTCCCGAAAGGCTCGACTGTAATTTAAAATAAATCTGACGGCTTCGTAAAAAGTCATTCTGCTGTGTTGCGCTTCATCTTTCGTCATTGCAGCGTACCAATTAGTACGCTTCATTCCTCAAGATTCGCGCGCCTAGCATAATGAGCTTTTTACTTTGCCGTATGAACTTTGACTTCCAACTAGTTTATCAAAATCTGATAGAATAGTAATAATCGGTTTAGGGATCTAAAATCCTTATACTCCGGATCGCATCGGCATGGATGGGAACAAATTCAGGAACGTTTGCCGCATAACCCGGATCGTTGAAACGTGAGAGGAGGACGGGCGGTGCGTCTTTTCCTTTCTCATCCACATGGGTAAGAAAAATTTCTGTATAGGGTCCGTTAGCCTTGGAACTGAACAGGAGCCATCGACCGCTGGACGACCAGCTGTGCCATGAATTGAAAAAGTTTCGGTTACACTGCATCCGCCTTGCCTCCCCTCCTGCGGCGGGAATGATCCAGAGCTCGCTGTCCGGCTGGAGCATGATCCCCGAGCGGCTCCGGGTATAAACTATCCAGTTTCCATCCGGAGAGTAGCGGGGGAAGTAATTGCTCATGCCATTGTCCGATGCTCCTTCAAGGGGTTCTGCGATCCCCCCATGCCCTTTATTAAATGGAATTCGATAAAGATCGAACCGGATGTTGTAAAGTTCGTTCAACTGGTGAATACTTCTGTTCTCAAATACTGTAGAAACATTCCGGATGTCACTGTGCAGTTCATTTTTAGTCTTTGCCCTGCAGAAGAGAAGGTCTTTCTCGTCGGGGCTCCAGGTCGGGTTCGCCTGGACATAGCTGTAATCGCTGGCGCCGGGAAGAAGTTGTATTGAACCGCTGCCTGAGTCATATATGGCGATAACACCGAATGTAGGGAAAAAAAGTTGGGAATACGCGAGGTCGTTCATCACCACGGCATAAGAAATCTCGTTAACCGATGCGGCCGCATATCGGCCCGTTGGGGACATTCGGCCAAAAAGTCCTCGTGTCGGAGGTATGACGCCTTTCCTTGGAAAATCGCTCCAGGTAAAAAAATCCTCTTTCTTAAGAATGATTTCTTTGCGGACTGGCGTAATAAACTGGGCGCCGTTGTCGTTCCCATAATTATATTCCATGCTCAGCCATTTCCCGTCGGAAGAAAAGGCATGGCAACTGGCGCAGACGGATATCCCATCCATGACGGTAGCCGGTTTTCCGTAAGAGGAAATGTCGCCGAGGCGCCATCTGGTCTTCTCGAAGCTCTTGCTTGCAACAGCAAAAGGGAGAGGAATCTGACGAAAAAAAACGGAATCGCCCACAGGGTCTGTGGATGTTCCTATGGAGATGGCGTGTTCGGATAAAACAATCCCAGATTCTCTGTCCGTGAGACTGTAAACGGAAAGAATTGCCTTCTTTTCCTTTGAATGATCTTTGATGATTTCCCATGTTTTTCTTTCGGGCATCCATGACCTCATATTTGTTAGAATAAAAATGGGTTTTCGCCCATCCTCAAACTTAAAGGAAACGAGCCAGAACCGGGATCGTGGATTTTCATCGGTCCATGTGACCGTCGGGGAAGCAATCTCCGGAGGAAAGATAGAACCGTTGTAGGGATAGGTTATGAGCAGTGTGCCATCGGAAGGGGAGGCCTTTTTCGGAGTTGCCTCCACTCGTGAGACTATTGCTTCAAGTTCGTAATAAAAACGCCCCGATTCTTTTTCACCGCTGTCCCATAAAGCCACTTTCTGAAAAGAACACTGGAGAAGAAAACACACGAGAAAAAAAGAGGCCGCGGTTAAAAAAATCTTTTGATATATGGTTTTGCTTTTCATGATGTCGGGTTCCTAATCTCTTTTAATAATAAGCATAAGATGAACAGCTTTATGTGTCAACGGCATATTTTCGATATATCCCTGATATCTGCATAATTCCAAGGATATTTATATTGACAGAAAAATTGACAAAGATTAGCGTCTGTCAGGAATAAATATGGATTCGGATAGACTAATCCCCAAAAGCATTGAGATGATTGTGAGCCGGTCGTTGAAAGGAGGAGGATTTGCCCAGCGGCAAAATGGCGAGTTCCGGCCTGACGTGACCGCATGGAGCATCATTGCTCTGACTACAGGTAATATCTATCGGGACTTAGTTGAAAATTCGTGCAATCGTCTTGCTGCGAGTCAACTTAATGATGGCCGCATACCAGTAGCTGAAGATTTGGATAATGTGTATTGGCCCACCGCGCTGGCTGTTCTGGCATGGAAAAGCACCGGGGGGTTCGAAAATGAAATTAAGCGTGCAACCAAATTTCTGGTCAAAACATCGGGCCTTCACTTTCCCAGGGAGAAAGATTCTCCTACCGGACATGATACCGCAATACGGGGGTGGCCCTGGATTGCAAAAGCGCATTCATGGATTGAGCCGACATCCATGGCGATCCTCGCATTGAAGGCAACCGGCAACGCGGGTCACGACCGCGTCCAGGAAGCGGTACGAATGATTCTAGACAGAAAGCTCCCCGCCGGTGGATGGAACTATGGTAATACCGTGGTATTCAACCAGGAACTCTCTCCTACGCCGGAACACACCGGTCAGGCACTCTGTGCATTGTCGGGTTTTGTTCACCATTCTGAAATTGCGAAAAGCATTGATTACCTCGGGAAGGAAATATCAATCTTGAAAACACCGATTTCACTCTGTTGGGGGCTTTTCGGTCTCATGGCATGGGCCGTTAAAATAAAAGATAACCGCGAGCGCATTTTGAACTCTTTATCTTTGCAGCAGAGATACGGCCATTATGATACTTCGCTGCTCTCGAAGTTGGTAATTGCATATAATACGGAAGGTAATCTTTCAGGGTTTATAATGCCGTCATAATTTGCCGGAGATCTCAAAAGTTGGAAGGTAATGGGAATGGAAGATAAGCATCGGGTGATAGAAAATTCACATGCAATCTGGACAAGACGAAAGTTTTTGAAGGTTGCTGGTGCTGCGGCAGTAGCCGGCGCTGTGACAGCCGCTGGTGCTGTCGCAGAGGGTATCATACCGGGGTATTTTACAGGAAACAGAGAACTCAGAGCTTCAGCTTTTATCGCCTCGGTGTCCGGCTATAATCAGGATATCCGCGGGATAATTCTTTCCGGATTCAGGGAACTCGGGATACACGCGGAGGGGATAAAGGGTAAAAAAATTCTTTTGAAGCCAAACCTGGTTAATCCTCAAAAGCATCTTGAGCATTTATATACTCACCCGTTAGTCATCCGAGGGGCCGTTGAAGCGTTTTTGAGTATGGGTGCGGATGAAGTATTTGTTGCCGAGGCATCAGGACATGGACGTGATTCGTTTATGGATCTCGAAGAATCGGGGCTTGCAGATATATTATATGAAGACAAAATTCCTTTTGTGGATTTGAACGAGAGTTCAGTCGTAAGAGCTAAAAATCTGGGACAGACATCTCAATTGGAATATTTCTATTTCCCTGAAGAGGTTTACAAAGCCGACATCATTGTATCAATGGCCAAAATGAAAACTCACCACTGGGCAGGAGTGACACTGTCCATGAAAAATATGTTTGGCGTCATGCCGGGAATCGTTTACGGCTGGCCCAAAAATTTGCTGCACTGGGCCGGCATCGATGAGTGCATCTATGACATCAACGCCACACTCAAGCCATCGCTTGCCATTGTTGATGGAATTGTCGGCATGGAAGGTGATGGTCCGATCATGGGTGACCCGGTCCGTTCGAATGTAATAATCATGGGACTTAACTCTACGGCTGTTGATGCTACCTGTGCCAGGATCATGGGGATAGATCCAGACAAAATCCCCTATCTGAAATATGCTTCCGGGAATATCGGTCCAATAAGCGAAACGAACATCGAGCAACGGGGAGAGACTGTTCCTGGAGTTCAGAAGTATTTCAGGCTTATTGAAAGTATCCCCGCACAAAAAAGGCTAAGGCTGTAACCCGTTAATCTTTTATACCTCTCTCTAGAGCCTCGCGGACTTTTGCGGCGAGGTCATTTCTGACAACTCCCTGTTGCTTTTCGGATAACCCGGCAATGGCACCGATTTTATTTATCGATCAGGTCCAGAAATCGTTCGACGAGGTAGGGATTAAAAGCTGTACCGCTTCCACTTATGAAGATCTGGATAATCTGGTCCATCGGTACGGGATCCTGCCGGTACGGCCGCGTCGTCCGCAGCGCATCATACACGTCAGCGACAGAAATCATCTGACTTACGATATTCTGCTCCCATTTGCCCTTGGTGCGGGGATAACCGGTGCCGTCATATTTCATGTGATGTTCGAAAGCGGCAAGAACGGCAATATTGGGTATATTTGCCTGTTCCATCAGGTTGATAGCGCCCTTGATAGCATGCGTTTCCATCGCCTCCCGCTCGTCGGATGTAAGAGGCCCCGGTTTTGAAAGGACCTTGTCGGGGGTCTTTATCTTACCTGTATCATGGAGAATGGCTGCCACTCCGATATCGTTGAGGTAAGACCCTTTAAATCCGAGATGTTCGGCGAAAAACAGCGTCAGGATGCCGACATTGGTCGTGTGGGTGAACGTGTATTCGTCGTTCGATTTTGTTTTCGCGAGAAGCTGAAGAGGATTCGCCTCCCTGTGAATATTGTCCGTGAAAAGACGGATAATCTCGGTTGTGTCTTCCAGATTGATTTTTCCCCCGCCCAGGGTGTCCCGGTAGATGTTTTTAATCCTCTCATCCGTGGTCTTTTCTTCCATGTCGTGGATCGTGTCGATCTCCGCTGCGTATGAATCGTCATGGTCTTTGTCCAAATCCTCATGGTCCTTGATCTCGAGCTTTCCGAACTTGATATATCGTATTGAAGGCATGTCTGAAACACTTGCCGAAGACAGGTTCCTGATAAATTCCTTAAGCTGGAGAAGGGTAAGACCTTTGATGAAGGTCACACGCTCTATCGCATTATTTCTAAGGATCTGGGCAAAGGCCGTCTCACAGGAGCCGGTAATAGTCAGAGGCCGATTATCTACCATGAGGCTGTCACCGATCAGAAGGAGGGTTATTTTCCCTTTCACTTCAAACAGCTCCTCCAGCACGTGATAGGTCTCCTGGATATAGGAAAGGGACTGTGGATGGTTGTCCGGATAGATACCGGCATTCTGAACGGCCGCCGTGAACTGGGGCACCATTTTACTCATCAATTTTTGAAACTCTGCGGAACTCATTTTCTAATCCTTGCTTTTAAAATTTTTGTTGAGATCGTCCTGATCTCTTCATTGCGGGATCTGTTCCCTTTTTGCAGAAGCTCCAGTATCTGATTTTTCGGAAAATGGTGGAGATTCCTGTAGAGTGTGACTTTCATCCTGGAAAGATATTTTGGGGAGAAGGTGAACCATGTTGCTGCAATTCTCTCCAGATGAGGGATGACCGACGGATGTCCTGTTTTCACAAGTTCGCCGACAATCCATTCATTAAGCATTGTATCTTTCTCAAGAATGATAAAGGTCTTGAGCATAGATGTCAAATTCTTCAGCAAATCACCGACCCGGTAGCTGCAGGACAGTCCCACGGCCTCCAGAACCTCATTATAATCTTTGGCCTTCAAGCTTTTTTGCAAAAGTTCGATGACAGCAGGATCATTAAACTGAATAAGCGTCTTGATGACCTCTCTCCTCACCGGCCAATCCTCATGATGAAAGAGATTCCTTAGTGATGACGCAACGGAGCTGTCGTCCATTTCGCGGATAAACGTCAGTAAACGGATGATCGTCTGCGTATCCTGGTCAGGCAGCCGTTTTACAGCTTCCTCGGTCGCGCCTCTCCCAAATCCTTTCATGATCTCGATAATCGTTGCCGACAAAGGCACCTTCGGATCAAGGTAAAGATCGAAAAGCCAGGAGAGGTTCTGCGCACTGCTGGAGATTAGAAATTGAGTCAGCACAGCGGGTTCCCCTGTTCCTTTGAGGATAAATGGTGCAACATACCTGGCGATGGTTTCCTTTTCCGAGAGGGAACCCAGAAGGGATAGCGCTTTCTGGCGAATAATTTCGACGGGTTTTTCAATTGCATGCCGGCGCAGGGTCTCCATGACGGTTATCAGAAATGAGAATCGACCCGCCTTGAGAAGTTCAGGTATGGACCTCTTCAGTTTCTCGGAATATGATAGGTAGTATTCTTCCGATGCCTCGTCGATTATGCAATGGAGCAATTGACAGATCTGGAAATCGACATGTTCATGGGTGAGGGTTTTTAAGTATTTGTGGAGAGGGAATTGAGATTTATCGATATCTTCGCCGGAAGAGGAGGTTCCTGCCGCCTTTTTCAATAACCTGTCGTAGTCTTCGGAGACATAGTTCTCATATTTTTCGCGTTTGAAAAGGGTTTCCATATCCTCGGATGAAAAATCCTTTCCCTTTTGCCCGTCTATTGGGACAGTTGTTTCGGGGATGCCGGTCATTTTTTTGAGGAGATTGACGAGAGCGGGAGAGATCTGAGCCCCTCTTTCGTTTGTCCGACGGAGAATATCTATGAATATGTCATCGGAAAAGCACTTCAAATTCTCCTCAACGAGCGCTGTATCGGAGTGAAGATTGAACTGCCGCTCCACGACGTCGATCAGTTGATTTTTTAATCCGGGATTGAGATCATTGACAAGGGAGTTGACGCCGATCAGTGTTGCATACTTTTCGGAACTTATAGGTTTTCTTTTAGGTATTTCAGAAAAATATTCATTGAGCATCTTCTCATAACTGACGACGGCCGAAGGCCAGTCTTCTCGCTGTTGGTTGAGAAAACTGACGGCCTCAACCGGGTCCGTTTTTTGCTGATCTGTCGGGATGCCGTCGCTTTGACTCTTCTTTAACTCTTCTGACTTCTGACCGGCAAAGAATTCCTGCCAGAAAAGATCATCTGTTGCCTTTTGATCGACCTTGGTCGGGATGATCTCCTTTTTCTCCTCCAGACGAAAGTAATCCGCATCGATGACCTTTACCTTGATACCTTTGATACCGGTACGGGAAAATACCGATTCGATTTTTCCCATTGCCCAGATATCGGCCGGTTTGGAAGTCAAAATGCGATTGAACTCAAGCAGGTCTTTCTTGTTCAGGTTGTGGTCCACGGTGAAAGAGACAATACGGAGATTGTTCAGGCAGTGAGCATAATCCCTGAAAACGGAATTATTTTTCTCTTTATCCGGTGCGGTTTCACCGAACGTTATTGTATCTCCGGCAAAACCGATGAATAATTCGACCTTCCCCTGAAGGATCTTCTGTGTCAAATCAAATGCATAATCAACGCTTTCAGTGATTCGAGAGTGGCCGGGCGGGTACATTCCAAGATTCATCCTGATCAGGTTCAGGGCAGTAATGACATGCAATAACTGCATTGATCCAGCCGATGAAGGGCTTAATCCCGGTTTCCCTTTGAAATCATTCATAGATGGATATTGCGAAGTTTTTTATTTGATAATCGATTGCTTTTACAGCTTTTTCAGCGGTCGGAGTGTAACGGGGAGACGCTTGCGTGTCAAGGAAATTAGAACATCTCCATCCTATCCCGAATTGCTCGCGGGTAGAACCGTGATGATTATCCTTTGAAAGAGCGGATGCCTATAAAAATTGCTGTATCCTCCCTTACATGAAGGATGCATCAACCGGACGAAACATTTTTCAGGCAACCGGTCACAATTTGGTCTCAACCGAAAAAAAAGGGACTAACCATAAATGGCTAACCCCTTGATATTTCTGGTAGGCGGTACTGGGTTTGAACCAGTGACTTCTACCGTGTGAAGGTAGCACTCTCCCGCTGAGTTAACCGCCCGTATCGCATGACTTCTTACAGAAGAATCTGGATTCCCGTTTTCACAGGAATGACGACCTTGTCTAATAAAATAACGGCTTAAAGAGTTTCAAGTCAAGTTAATTTTTTCATTCTCATTTATGAGAGTGTCCTTTGGAACATTCTCAGGATCTTCAGTGACTAAAA
>Ga0180009_10002554_pt1 | contig 21381 bp, 15 predicted proteins | sample OS_PC_MetaG_FD_123537 | JGI IMG/M metagenome (GOLD analysis project Ga0180009, IMG submission 123537) | Groundwater microbial communities from the Aspo Hard Rock Laboratory (HRL) deep subsurface site, Sweden - OS_PC_MetaG | ecosystem: Environmental > Aquatic > Deep subsurface > Groundwater...
GCTAAATTTAAAAAAATTCTTTATTTCCAGAATCTAATCGGAAAGACAATTTATATGCTGACAGACAGTTTTCTTCTTCCTTCTACAAGCATATCTGACTTCCTTTTGCGTAAATTTATAAAGGAAAAAGAACTTGTTCCTGAAAAAAGGATATTAACCAGGTTCGCATGGGATATATTGATCGGGAACGAGCCTTTTTCCCATACTACAGCAAGGGCCATTAAGGGATTAACACAGAAGATTTGTGGAAATGACACGCCCTAAGGGGCGCTATGTTCAATATAGCACATTGCTTTTAAAAAGCCTTGCAACAAGGTCTTTATGATATGATTCGCTGAATATGCCTTTTTCTTTCATTAATTCATAATACTCATCAATAGAAATTCCCTTTTCAAATTTTTTAATTGTATAGCAATATGTCTTATAGGGCATGGAAAGAATATCATCTTCAAGAAATATATATATGGTTTTTTTACTTATTAATTTTTTTGCACCTTCCCTGTTTAATCTTTCCAGAAAATCCGGCAGATCAAGGTAATCATGCATATGAGACGATATTAATGCCCGATTTAGATATGGTTTTTTGTTTTGATAGTTGCTTATTGCATGTTGTGGCCTGCTATGCTGATAGAACATGGCTTTATTTATCTGAAGTGAAATTAAATCATGAATAAATGGAATTTTTGGGCGGAAGGTTTTGTGTTCGTGTATTTTTTGCCCAATAGAATTTAGCAGCTCAAAGTGGTCCATGCTGTTAAAAATGTTTCCAGGTCTTCTTAGATATATTTTGTCAATAATTTCTTCAATAAGTTCTATTATCATTTTGTCCAGGCAGTAAAACAAAATGTGAAACAGCTCATGATAATATTTTTCAAGTATTTTCAGTATAAATATTATCAGCTCACACCTGAAAACATATTTTTCTCCCAGAGTTTCAGGTGTATAAATGCAAAGATTATTTACTGTAAAACTGTATTTTCCCTTTGCCTTAAGTCTTCTAATATTTGATACCAGAGTGTCGAAATCGTCCGGGGCATTTACGTGATTTTCCCAGTATCTGCTTGCCACGTCTGTGGACAAATGATCGAAATAGACTTTTGCGTTAAAAATATTGTTGCAGAACAGCTCATGGCTGAAGCGGAATATACCGGTAATTTCTTCCTTCATTTCTGCATATGTTTTGGCTGTGTCATGATAGCGGCTGAAAAATATATCTACTTTTACGCTATTACCCAAACAGTTATTGATTGCATAAAGGTTTTCTTTAAGATCTTTTATTGAATAGCTCAGTTTGCGGTTTTTGATTTTTTTACGTCCCTGATCACTAAATACTTCAGGAGATATTTCGAACAGGGGTTTTTCAGATCTTTCGAAGTTAAAGGTTTCTTTGTATAATTCAAGAAACTTATTATCTATTAATCGCCAGGCTCCGTAGTTAAGTTGAAAAAAATTGACAAGTTCTTTTTCTTTTTTTATGGCCTCAAATAAATTTAATATATAATCTAACTTAGTCTCATAACATATGTATATTTTTCTGGTAAAATTTTTAAGACGTTTAAGATCCGAAATGACAGAGTCAATAGATCTCATTACCGGCCTGGTTCGATTGCTGTGTAAACTGAATGCACTTCCGCTTCCGCCGCAATATTGACAGTCAAACACGCATCCTCTGCCAATGAATATCGGAAAACCGAATTTTTTTTCTATTGCATCAATGTATAACTCATGGTCATACAAATATTCTAACTTGCTGAACGATAGGCTGGAAATTGTATCTTTGTCGATAAGATATAAATCTTTGTTTGTAATTACTTTTTTGGATTCTCTGTATATCAGATTCGGAATTTCTGGTAATCGGCAATCTCCAAGAAGCATCTCCATGGGCTTTTCAGGATCACCTATGATAATATAGTCTATAGATAAGCATTTCTCAAGGATAGTTCCCCCGAAATAGCCTGCTGTAAACCCGCCGCAAATAATTTGAATGTTTTTATTAACGGATTTTATATATTCGCTTACCCATAGCACTCCCTCTGCTGTTTCCTGCCAGTGTAATACAAGTCCGACATGGGTAGGCGCAAACTTTTCAAGATAGTGTTTCAGGACTCTATCAATATCAGAACTTTTATAAAGAGATAAATTCAGAAGCTTTGTATCTATTTGTTTTTTATTGAGATAATCGCATAGGCCAAAAGTTCCCATGGGAACATGCTCGAAGTAATCACTGGGACAGTTAACTATTAGAAGTTTTGATTTCATTTATTCCCTCTTATAAGTTGAATTTTATAAATTATTATCATATAAAAAATTAAATATAAATCTCAAAAGTGGTCAAACATTTTTTTGACAGGATATAGAGGATGATCATGATGTAAGGATTGAATTAGAAGGTGATTGCTATGAAATACATAAATAAAATTATATTTTTCGTTTTATTGTCTTTGATTGTTTGTATTAATCCTCAGATAGTATGGGCATCAAAAATTATTCAGTCAAAAATCGATGCTGTTATTGTATATCCGGATCGTGCCATGATCACGAGAACGGCTGATATTGATCTGGTTAAGGGGAGCCAGGAACTACTGGTAATTGATAATTTGCCCACATATATAATTGATGATTCTGTTAGAGTTATGGGGCAGGGAAGTGTTAAGGCAAAAATAAGTGGAGTAAAGATAAAAAGGATCTTTTTGCAGGAACACCAGCAAAAGAAGATAGAGGAGTTACTCAGCGAATTAGAAAAGCTGAATGATGAGAACAAGGGATTAGAAGCTACTCTGGAAAGCCTGAACGTCCAGAAGAAATTTATTGAATCTATTAAGATCAGCACTTCAGATAAGATATCGAAAGAGCTTTATATTCAAAAAGCCGATACAAAAAACTGGGATAAGGTTTTAGATTTTATATATCAAAAACTTGGCAGGATAAATGAGCAGGCAATTTTATTCGATCAGGAAAAACGCGGTCTTCTCAAAAAGATTAAAGCAATTGAAGCTGAATTGAATAGATATAGAAACCAGAGATCACCTGAAAAAAAGCTTGTGGAAATTGCTATTGAGGCTGAAGCTAAAGGTAAAATGACTTTGAAAATTAATTATCTTATTACTGGTGCGAGTTGGATCCCAAGTTATGATGTTAGGGTTGATTTAGATAAATCCGAGCTCTGCTTAAATTATTTTGGAATAATCAGACAGAGAACAGGAGAAGACTGGAACGATGTTAAACTGTCGCTGTCAACAGCCAAACCACACATTTCAGGACTTTTGCCTGAATTAGATCCATGGTATATTGATTTCCGGCAGCCTGTTTTTAAACAAGCCAGGAGAGCGATGGCTGATACGGTTATGCAGGAAGCCTATAAGCTATCTTCACCTCAAGAGGAATTAAAGCAGGAAACAGCATATGCTGAATCAAGAGGCACATCTGTTACTTTTAATATCAAGAAAAGAGAGACAATACTTGGGAAAGGCGAACCATTTAAGACAACAATTACCCAAGAAGAGCTCCAGACAAAATTAAGCTATATATGTACGCCAAAGCTTTATGAATTCGCATTTTTAAAAGCCGAAATAGTTAATGATACCAAATATCCATTTATAGAGGGTGAAGTTAGTATATTCTTAGGAGAAAATTATATTGGCAAATCTAAGATTGATGCTATCCCTATAGACAAAACATTTGATTTGCATCTTGGTATTGATGAGCGAATACATGTTGAAAGACGATTAATAGGAGAAAAAACCGATAAGTCTTTTATCGGGGGAAAAGCAGTCCATAGCTATACATACAGAATCACGATAGAAAATCTTATGAAAGAGGAAAAGAGAATTATTGTTCATGATCAAGTACCTGTTGCCATGCATCCGGACATTCAGGTTAAGCTTGTAAGATCAGTTCCCGCTATGGTTACCAAAGAAGATGTTCAAGAGGAAAGTCCTGGACTTCTCGAATGGGAACTCAGCCTCCCAGCACAAAAAACTAAAACAATAGAATTTGAGTTTTCTGTTACCTTTCCCAAGAATAAGAGAATAAAGGGGTTATAGATGCCTACGGATTATTTATGAATTTTATAGCTATAATTATTTTAGCCGCAATTGTTGTTGACTTTGTATTAAGTGGCCTGGCTGATATACTGAATTTAAAGAGTTTGAAGACCGAGCTCCCTGAATCATTCAAAGGATATTATGACGCAGACACCTATGGCAAGTCTCAGGAATATCTGCGTGCAAATACAAAATTCGGATGGATTACATCTTCCTTCAATATGATATTAATCCTGATATTCTGGTTCGGAAAAGGCTTTCCAGTATTAGATCACTGGGTACGATCCTGGAATTTTAATTATATCATCACAGGTCTGTTATATATAAGCTTATTGCTCTTATTTAAAGCAATCTTGTCATTGCCTTTCAGCATTTATTCTACATTTGTTATTGAAGAGCGTTTTGGGTTTAATAAGACTAAATGGTCCACATTTATAATGGACATAGTAAAAGGATTTTTGTTGTCAGTCCTGCTTGGAGCGCCACTTTTAGCAGGAATACTTGCTTTCTTTGAATATGCCGGGGCAAATGCCTGGCTGTATTGCTGGCTATCAGTAACGATATTTATGCTTGTTATTCAATTTGTTGCACCAACATGGATTATGCCTCTTTTTAACAAATTCAATCCTCTTGAAGATGGAGAGCTGAAAGATGCTATCATGTCATATGCGCGTTCTATAAAATTCTCCCTTGAAAATGTTTTTGTAATGGATGGCTCCAAACGTTCTGCCAAGTCCAATGCTTTTTTTACAGGTTTCGGCAAGCACAAGCGGATTGTTTTGTTTGACACGCTGATTAAACAGCACACTGCAAATGAGCTGGTGGCAGTGCTTGCACATGAAATGGGGCATTACAAGAAAAAACATATATTGCAGAGAATATTGATCGGTGTGATCCAGATGGGGATAATGTTTTTTTTGTTGTCTATTTTTGTCTCCTATCAGGGGCTTTTTGATGCATTTTACATGGAACATAAATCGGTTTATGCCGGACTTATTTTTTTTAGCATGCTGTACTCGCCCATTGAATTTTTTACAGGAATTTTAATGCAGATGCTTTCCCGTAAAAATGAATATGAGGCAGATAGATTTGCTGTGGAAACCACTCAAGATCCCAAATCCATGGCTGATGCATTGAAAAAACTTTCGGTTCACAATCTTTCTAATCTTCTTCCGCATCCATTTTATGTTTTTTTGAATTATTCACATCCGCCGGTGTTGAATAGAATTAAAGCAATTAAGGCTGAAGGCTGAAGGTGGAAGGGAACTTCAGTCTTCAGCCTTCGGACTTAGGAGTCCCTGATGGGCAAAAACTATATTAAGATGATTTCGTGGAATGTAAACGGCATAAGGGCTGTAATGAACAAGGATTTTATGGAATCTTTCATCAGAATGGATGCAGACATTGTTGCTATACAGGAAACAAAGATTCAGGAACCTCAGCTTACAGATAAAATGAAGAATATTGAAGGATATGAATCATACTGGTCTTTTTCCACTGTCAAAAAAGGATACAGCGGTATTGGCGTCTATACAAGGATAAAGCCCCAGAATGTTAAATACGGTATGGGTATATCAAAATATGATAATGAAGGCCGTATTATTGAAATGGACTTTAAGGACTTTATTTTTTTTAATATATATTTCCCAAACGGGCAGATGAGCGAGGAAAGGCTTCAGTATAAACTTGATTTTTACAGGGATTTTTTTGAATATATTGATGCTTATAAGCATAAAGGAAAATGCCTGATAATCGCCGGTGATTACAATACCGCTCATAATGAGATTGACCTGAAAAATCCAAAAGCAAATGAAAAAAGGTCGGGCTTTCTGAGGATTGAACGTGACTGGATGGATAGAATAGTTAATAACGGCTATGTAGATACTTTCAGATATTTATATCCTGATAAAATAAAGTATTCATGGTGGACATACAGGTTCAATGCCAGGGCAAATAACACCGGCTGGCGTATTGATTACTTTTTTGTAACACAGAATATTATTGATAAAGGGTTGATCAAGGAAGCATTTATTGATAATAATATTTATGGATCCGATCACTGCCCGGTAGGTATAGATGTGAGTGTTTAATAATTATATGGTTTAACCTCTCTGATTTCAGTTTCTTTTTAATAATATCTTAGACTTAGTTCCCAGAAGCTTGGACCAATATTCTCCAGTTATCGGAACAATTTCTGCTACTAAGGATTTTTCTTTACGCCCATATTGTTTCCTATATTCTGGCGGCAAAGGATGAGTAGCTGGATAGATTTTTCTAATTTTCCCGGTAGATTTATCTCCATTTTCAAAAATAATGTGAACTTGTCCCCCTAATTTTATTGCATTTTCATTAGATTCATCAAAATAGGCCGTAATAAAATTTTTTGGAGTTTCAGCAAGTTCAAGTATTGGTTCTCCTGCTTGGGCTATCTCACCCACTTGCTTATATATCATCGTCACCACAGCGTGTCTTGGAGCCAAGAGCACTGTTTCCTTTGAAAAATCATGGAGTCGTTTTATCTCTTTTCCTGCCTTGTCGCTGTAGTCGTTATACTCTTCCTTAATAGCTGCAAGTTTTTTTGTGAGCGAAGTAAGCTTAATGAGAAGAGATGACAAGTCCCTTTCAGCCAATTTAAGATTTTGGCCCACAATTAAAAATTGAGGGCGGGTGATGACCTCTAAGGCCAGAAGATCTTTTACTCTTTCATGCTCTCTCTTGATATATCTTGCCTCTTCCACTCTATTTTTTTCTTCTTCTTCTAAAAGATTTATTTCACTCTCTACGTCCTTGATTTTTTGCTTGAGGATGTTACTTCTTTCTCCAAATTCTCTTTCTTTGGTTGCAATTTTATATTCCAACTCTGATTTATCCAAAAAAATCAGGGGATCTCCCTTAGATACTTTATCATTTATATTACATTTTATGTCTACTACTCTATCCGTGAATTTTGCTTCTACATTTGTAGTTTCTGCATCAAGTACTCCTACACCTTGAATGTACACCAGGTGATAGTACCCCCATTTCAGTAATCCAATACCAATTAAAACGAAAATCCCAAGATAAATATATTTCCCCCAGGGAATACGTTTCCTTTCTAACTCTTCCGGGCTTTTGATAAAACTTTCTCTTCTCTTTTTGAGCCGCATCCCTACCTCCCCGCCAACATTCGATAATCATTAAAGTCATGAATACTAAATCCAAGGAAAGAAGGGGTGGCGGAAATGGTGTTCCCCACCTCCGCTATAAGTTCCTCCAGTTTGGCCTCCTCTGAAAAATCCTTGGCATTGAGACCTACAATGATACCTTTGTTCGCTTCAACGGCTGCTTCTAACTCTTTCTTTACCGATTCAATCACCTTGTCAGGATTTCTTCTTTCATAAGCCATAACAGTTATAATATCTGCTGCCTCAATCAGCTTTTGGAGCATAGATGGAGCAACCAAGTCATAAAAAGTAGGTATATCTATCTCGAGTTGTAATTCAGCCTTACTGGCCGATATTGTCTCCTTCACAGCAACAACTGTCTCCACCAACATGCTTAAGAGTTTTTCTTGTTCACTATCCCACTCCTTTAAAGCATGGGGCTCGATGTCTAAATGAATACCATCGAATCTTGTACCGCTAGGATTAATGGAATTATAGGCTATGACTAATTCGATATAACTTATCAAATTTTTTCTATACCGAGGGTAAACCCAAAGATTTTCACCAAAGAGAGCAGATATATTTATGCCTGCCTCATCGAGTTTGGCAATAAATTTGGATAAATTGGGGTTTTGAGGTAAAGAATCCAATAATTGTTTATTCAGTGAGAAAAAGACTCTCTTAATATTTTTGGTTTTGCAAAAGGATACAAAAAATTCCCCGGCTTGTTCATTTTCAAGAAATTCTTTAACATCCCAAACCCAAAGAGCCCTTGGGTATGGTTTTCTTCTGAAATCTTCGTCCTTAAAAAAGTAGGATAATAACTCTTCTGGCCAGGAAAAACCCGATAGGTAAAGCAATTCATAGCAAGTCTTATCTCTTTCAGATTTGGCAATATTTTTCTCTAAATTCGCTTTTGCGTAATCCGCTTCTATTCTCAAAAGATTAGCCTGATCAGCTTTTACTGTTCCAAGGGGGTTTTCAAGCCTCGATCTCTCTATTCTTATTTCTTCCACTCTTAGCTCTATGTTTTTCTCAGCGGATAGAAGACGGGAATTTTCCAGCAAGTATTTTTCATAAGCCTTTCTTATATCTTTTTCAATATCCTGGGAAATCTTTTTGGCTTGTAATTCACAATACCTTTCTTTAGCCCTAAATACATCATCTCTATTGTTTTTGATGTTTTTAAAGCACAGAGGGATAGAAAATGCCAGGCCAAGCACTGGACCGGATTCGGATCCAGTTACCCTGTCTTCTCTTAATTGATAGCCCAAATAAGGTGATAACCTCATATGCTCATAAGCCGAGCCTGTTGCTTTTGCATTTTCTTGTCTCGCTTTTGCCTTATATACTTTTATTTCTCCTCTATTCTTATGGGCGGCATAGATTAATTGCTCATATGAGGGGAGGGCTAAATTAAATTCAAGTTTTTCTATTTCCATCTCATTTACATCGATTCCCAAACGTTTGGCCAAAAACTTCTTCTTACTTTCAAAGCCGCTTTGATGATAAAGAAAAGAGTCTTTTGTCTTGATCAAGTCCATTTCTGTTTTCAAAACGTCGCCAAGAAGAATTTCTTTATAAAGGTATCTCTTCTTTTGGATTTCAAATAACTTCTGATAAATTTCTTTGATTTGTAGATATAACTCTGCCTGAATCTTTTCCGTTAATATTTCTAAGTATTCCTGCCTGAGTTCAAAAAGTGCCTTTCTTTCGGCCTCCTTAAGTTCTGCCTCGGCAGCTTCAACTTCAGCTTCCATTCCCTTTACTATCCCAGGCTTGATCTTTAATAACTGTACTATGTCCTGTGTAACGCGCATAGAAAACCAGTGCTCAGTGTAAATTTCTTCTTCTCCTAAGCCTCCCCCCTCAGGGTAGTAACTGTACTGGGAGTTAACTTCAGGACCGAAAAGGGATTGAGTCTCATAAAGTTGACTCCTTGCCGCTGCCAGCTTCTGACGAGCAGACTTGATGCCTAAATCGCAATCCATAATCAAATTCTCAAGCTTTTTTATTTGAGATCCTTCTTCTTTTTTCATCACCTGAATGATATCGCTTCCCATGCTACTTTCTTCACGCTGGCTCTCGTTTGATGTCAAGAAACAATCTTTCGCAGGCTCATGTGCAGGGGGCTTTTTTTCTCTAAACATAACATTTCCATGATAAACACCACAGAACCAGCCTGTGAGTCCTGACTTGATTTTTATGAAATACCAGCAAGTTAAGTCATTACACTTATATTGATCTAAGATTTGAAACTCTTCTCCTTTTTTCATCACCTGAATGATATTGCTTTCCGTGCTGCTTTCTTCACGCAAGTTCATGTTTGACATCAAAATATAATCTTTTGCACGACCAGACTCATTAAAATCGTTTTGGATTTTGTCAGTCACATTAACTTCCTCTGTTAAAACTGTCGTAGGCATCAAACAACAAATAATAAGTAAGAGGATCAAAAAAAACAGAACCTGATTTCTTTGCATTGTTTTACCATTTTATCATTTTTGCCCCTACCCTTCGGGGTATATAGAGATCTTTATAAGATCGACGGAAAAGAAACTCATCTAAGTAAGCCACAACCCTTATCATTCTTTCAAAGTAGCCATTATATAATGAAAAAATAGGGATATAGAAAAAAAGATGTAAGTCCTCTCGTTTTCTTTCTGAAAGCCACCAGGCAATAAACGTCTGAATAGTGTCAGCAGCAATGTAATAAATGTAAGTCACAAGCAGAATTATAAACATTATTTCTCTGAAGTATATAAAAAGATAGACTATATAAATAAAAAAAGTGAGTCCAAGCATAACATGAAAAAAGATTATGTCGAGCATACTCAATAAATTGTAGAAGGAAAAGTTATTCCACAAAGGATTGAAGACATTCTTATGCTTTCTAATTGTAAGTTTTACAAGGTCTCTTTCCCATCTTAGTCTTTGCTTGATATAGCCATGCAGCGTGCTAGGGACATCTGTCATACATATGGCATCAGAAGCAAATGCTACCTTAATCAACTTTTTTCTTACCTTTATAGTAGAATCTAGATCTTCTCCAGGGCCACCATCCATTCCACCTATTTCTGATAGAAGGTCCTTCCTAAAAGCTCCAAATGCCCCGGAAACAATAGAAAGTATGTTGGTAATGTCTGTAAACCTTCTTTCTACAGCTATACTAATTTGATATTCTAACGCTTGAAGTCCGGTTAATAGATTTAGTTTTGCATTTCTGACTCTTATATTACCTGATACTACACCAATGTTTTCGTTAGCAAAACAAACCAACAGATTTAATATAGCGTCTCTATCAAAGGAAGAATCAGAATCAACTATCACTACATATTCTCCTTGGCAGAAATTTAAGGCATAATTAATAGCCGAGGGTTTTCCTCCCCGTACTCTGTTCCTTAGGAGTTTTATTTTGTTCTGCCTGGCAAGTGGTATGCATAGTTCGTAGGTCCTATCAGTAGAACCATCGTCTACCACGATTATCTCCAAATTAGGATAGGTTTGTTCCTGGAGCGATTTTATACTCTTTAAAATTGCATTTTCTTCGTTAAAGGCAGGGACTATAACAGATGCCAAAGGAGGGATGGCCAATAATTTCTTTTTAGCTGTTGCCTTATCCTCATTTTTCATGAACCATATCATTATTAACACTGTGAGGTCAGTACACACATACCTCGGCAAGTCTAAAATAAGAAGAGGCCAAAACAAAGCAAAAAGTTGCCAAAAACCTTGGGCAAATATGTAATCTCCAATCCCTATGAGCTCAACAATAATTATATCAATCATCTTAACCTGCGATTAAGTTTATGATTTTCTTATTTTATCCAGAACATCTGTTATATTGTCACTTCCTTCAGAAATTTCTGCAAGTCCGTATTCAAAATCTAATTTTTTTTTAAAGAGAGAAGCGGTTTTTTCTTTTAGCCTCTCCATACCTATATTAGCATTTTCAATATCAGTGTGAGTTAAAATAATAAGATTTTCGCTGTCACTAAGGTCAGTTAAGATATCAGTATCTCTGAATGTAGCGTTAAATACAGAAGTAAGTTCATCCCTCAGTTTTTTTGTGTGACTTATTCCTTCTTGATCTACAATTTCCTTGAAATTCTTTACACTCAGATGGACAAGAGTCGATTTATATTTATAACGCTTGCACCTTAGCGCTTCTAATCTAAAAAATTCTTTAAAAACTTCAAACTTGTAAGAACCGACCACCTTTCTTAGGATATCCACTATGCCGAAACCGGGAAGAATTCCTTCTTCCGCTGCCCGATAGCCTTCTGAAGTAAGGGAATATATGTTTATCTGCTTAAGAAGTGCATCTTCACCGGGAAATGTCTTGGCACAACTAATACAGAAACACCTTACTATAGGTTCAGAAAAATTTCCGCCGCACTCGTTGCACCACGAGCCTTCCGATGGTTTATCATAATCAACACCAATGTGACGAAGTTCCCTCCCGCATTTAGGGCATCGAAGAACAAATCCATCCTTAAATTCCTTTTCCCTTCCTACATAGGCACATCGATAGTGATGAATAGTTGCCTCTTCATCGATTTTCAGGGAGTGGCAGTTGGGACATACTTCCCGAAAATTGATCTGGAAATGCTCACAAAAAGGGCAAAGGTGAATCTTATCTGTCATTTTACCTTTAAGTAAAAGGGACTCGCCCAGTTCTTCTATAGGCACAATCTCCTTGCCAGGAGTTACATCCAGCAACAACTGTACTAAAGGATAAGAATAGCCAATGGCAGAGGTAATGTTCCTTACAGGGGTGAGAAGATAACCATCTCTGGTGTAAAGAAACCTCAGGATCAACAATTCTCTGAGTCTGTTTTCGCTTGCCGTTTCTGAAATCTCAATAAGGGCACTTACCTTTTGGGAGATTGAGAGGAGCTTTTCTATTTTGTGGTTTAAAATGGCTTGAGAAACAGGCAGGATGATTTCTTCATCCACTATTTCAGTCAACTTTTCTATGTGTTGGTCTGAAAAGACTAATAAGGGTTTAAGAAAAAGGGTAAGTTCATTTTTTATGGCTTTTGTAACTTCATTGCCCCATTTTTCATTAGTAACATATAGTATAATTATATCTGCCGTGTATAATTTTTCATCAGTTATTGAGTCACCATATACAAAAGAAAGATCCCTCAAGTTTTCAAATAATGCCTTAGGAATATTTTCTTTATTTTCAGTAAATAAATAGAATTTTGTCTTGCTAAGTACTGTATTATCCATATGCCCCACCTTCTGTTTAGATATCTCATGTCAATGGGCACTAAAGAGTGTCTTTTTATGATTACGATTATATTATTAGCACTTATTCTTCAAGAGATTTTGTTTTTTAATAGATATCCAGGGACCTTTTCAGCTCCTTTCTAACTCATATATATATATATATATATATCATTATGCATCTAAATAATATTTATTTATCATATTATTGTTAGGATTTAAAGAGAAATATTAAATCATATGTTTGGCCTTGTAAAAGAAAACAGATACCATATGGAAATGAGCAACTTTTACAAAGGCATTGATAATGTTACAATCCATACCATCGAACATGATATCGTCCTAACCCAGGACATTATATTTGATTATGTCAAAACCGGAAAGATCAGCCCTGTGCTGAATCTTAATTATTGAACAGGCTTAAGTTGCAAAAAAAATCAAAGGAGAAATTGAAAACTATTTGATAAATAGTCAAAATAGTATCACATACCCTTGATTCACCTTGACACGCAGCAGTTTTATAAGTAGCTTTCAAAGTTTAAAACCTAAAACGATTATGGAGGATGCATGGACTATAAGAAGACACTCAACCTTCCGGTTACTAAGTTTCCCATGAAAGCAAATCTGGCGAAGCGCGAGCCTGAACAGTTGAAATCATGGGAAGAGTGCCATTTATACGATAAAATAAGAAATGCTTCCAAAGGGCGGGAAATGTTTATCCTGCATGATGGACCTCCTTATGCAAACGGTAATATCCATATTGGTACGGCTCTTAATAAAATTCTGAAGGACATTATTGTGCGTTCACGGCAAATGTCAGGTTTTGATGCCGTTTATGTGCCGGGTTGGGACTGCCACGGGCTTCCTATTGAGCATAATGTTGATAAAGAGCTTGGGGCTAAGAAAAAAGATATCTCTCAGACCGATTTTCGTAGATTATGTAGATCATATGCAGAGAAATATATTGATATCCAGCGCGAAGAGTTCAAGCGTCTTGGTGTTATGGGTGAATGGGACAATCCTTATTTGACGATGAATTACAATTATGAATCCATAATTGCACAAGAGTGCTGCAAGTTTGCTTTGGACAACAGCCTTTTCAGGAGCAAGAAACCTATACACTGGTGTTGCAGTTGTAAGACAGCTCTTGCGGAAGCAGAAATCGAATATCATGACGAGCCTTCACCCTCGATATTTGTTAAATTCCCTCTAATAAGCGACCTCGGAATTCCAGCGTTCAAAGATAAAAAGGTCAATATAATAATATGGACGACAACGCCTTGGACTTTGCCTGCGAACCTTGCTGTGGCGCTTCACCCTGATTTTGTTTATGCAGCTGTTGAAACAGGAGATGATGAGGTTTTTATTATTGCAAAAGATCTTGTTGATAATTGCATGAAAAGTTTCGGTATCTCTGATTTTTCCATAATCGCCGAGATTGATGCTAAAGAGCTTGAGCACAAAAAATGCCTTCATCCTCTCTATAACAGAGAATCCATTATTATACTTGCTTCTCATGTCACGCTGGATGCCGGGACCGGATGTGTTCATACTGCTCCTGGGCATGGCCGTGAGGATTATGAAATCGGGCTTTTATATGATTTGGATCCTTATTCTCCGGTAAATGAAAAAGGCTATTTTACCGATGATGTAGAGTTCTTTAAAGGCCAGTTCGTCTTTAAAGCAAACGATGCCATTATTGATAAATTGCAGGAGTCCGGGGCACTTGTTGCCAGGAAATCAATTTCGCATTCCTACCCGCATTGCTGGCGCTGCAAGAAGCCTGTTATATTTCGAGCAACTCCACAGTGGTTTATATCTATGGACAAAACAGGCTTAAGAGAGAAAGCTCTTGATGAAATAGACAGGGTTGAATGGATTCCAAACTGGGGCAGAGAAAGAATTTACGGAATGATTAAAAATCGTCCGGACTGGTGTGTATCCAGGCAGCGGGCATGGGGTGTGCCTATAACTGTATTTTATTGTGAAAAATGTGAGTCCCTGTTCATAAATCAGGAAACAGTCAATCAAATTGCAGAGCTTTTTAAAAAACATGGAGCAGATATCTGGTTTGAAAAGCAAGCCGAGGAGTTTCTTCCGCAGAACGCTGTGTGTCAAAAATGCGGGCATAATAAATTTATAAAAGAAACAGATATTCTGGATGTCTGGTTTGATTCCGGTGTGAGCCATGCAGCGGTTCTCGAACAGCGCTCGAATTTAAAATGGCCCGCTGATCTTTATCTGGAAGGAAGCGATCAGCACAGAGGCTGGTTCCACAGCTCACTTTTAACAGCCGTTGGCACAAGAGGCAGAGCCCCTTACAAGTCGGTATTAACTCATGGTTTTGTTGTTGATGCAGAAGGAAGAAAAATGTCCAAATCCATTGGGAATGTTGTGGCTCCGAAAAAAGTTATTGATAAATATGGAGCTGAAATTCTTCGCCTCTGGGTTTCTGCATCTGATTACAGGGATGATATAAGGATTTCTGAAAACATCTTACAACAATTAAGCGATTCATACAGACGGATCAGAAATACCTGCAGATTTATGCTCGGCAATTTATATGATTATGCTCCTGAAACAGACAGGGTGCCATATGAGTCGATGCCTGATATTGATAAGTTTGCCCTGCACAGGCTGCAGGGGCTCATTGAGAAAACTTTGAAAGCATATGAAACTTTTGAGTTTCATGTTATATATCATGCGCTTTACAATTATTGTACTCTCGATCTTTCTGCTTTTTATCTGGATATCCTGAAGGACAGGCTTTACACATCACCTCCGCAATCAATTGAACGAAGAAGTGCTCAGACCGTAATGTATATAATACTGGATTCTGTTGTCAGGATTATGGCTCCTGTACTTTCTTTTACGGCAGAGGAGGTCTGGGAGTTTATGCCGGATATGAAAGAAAAAGAATCCAGCGTTCATCTTTCTTCTCTGCCAAAAGTAAATGAGATCTGGAAAGATGAAAAACTGGCGCAAGATTGGGAAACTATGATTAAGGTGAGGGGTGAAGTGACAAAGGCTCTTGAAGAAGCGAGGGCAAAAAAGGAAATAGGTCATTCTCTTGATGCAGTTGTGACAATCAGTGCAAATGAAGAACTCTATAACGTGCTGTATCCTTATGAAAAAGACTTGAGGACCATATTCATTGTTTCAGGGGTTTCTCTTGTTAAAGGAGAAAAACCGGAAAAAGCCTATGAAGGCTCGGATATAGAAGGGCTCGCTATAGTTGTTGAGCCGGCAAACTCTGATAAATGCGAACGCTGCTGGATACACGATCCTTCCGTAGGCTTAAATTCTGATCGCCCAACTATTTGCAGCCGGTGTGAAAAGGCGATAGGGGAATTGAAATAGTGGTCAGTGGTCAGTGGTCAGTTGTCAGGGAGCTTCAGCCTATCCACTTGAGTAGTTACGAAATATGAAGAGATCAAGGCAACCAACCGTGAACCGTGAACCGTGAACCTGACAACCTGAGCAGTTACAAACTATGCAGAACAAATACTTAAAACTCGCCGTTATTGCCGGAATAGTAATTATTCTTGATCAGATTACAAAAGCCGTCATCTTATATTCCATGCCTCTATATCATTCCATTTCGGTTATACCCGGATTTTTCAGCATAAGTCACATTCATAATCCAGGCGGAGCTTTTGGATTTATGGCTAATCAGAGTCCGGCTTTGCGCAGCATAATTTTTCTTTTTTTCTCATCACTGGCAATATGTTTAATTTTTTATTTATATAAGAAAACACCAAGAGAATATTCATTGCTTACCACAGGTTTTGCGCTTATTTTTGGAGGCGCCATAGGCAATCTGATTGACAGAATCCGTTTTGGAAAGGTAGTTGACTTCCTTGATTTCTATATAGGCAGTCTTCACTGGCCGGCTTTTAATGTTGCGGACAGCGCTGTTTCTATCGGGATGGTTATTTTTGTATATCACTTTTTCTTTAAAAAACTTCCGTATTAAAGTAGTCGAGTAGTCGAGTAGTCGAGTGGTTAAATGGTCGAGTAGTCGAGTGGGGAAGTAGTCGAGTGGTCGCCGCCCTAAAACTCCTTGCTCTATGCTCTTAGCTCTATGCTCTTAGCTCAACGATAGTTGATAGAACCTTGAACCCTGAACCTTGTTACGAAATATGCATCCAATTCTATTTAAAATCGGCGATATTACTATTCATACTTATGGTTTTTTTGTTGCAATGGGATTTTTTGCCGGAATTTTGCTGGCAAAAAGCGAAGCCAAAAGGCTGGGTATTGATCATGAGAAGGTAATGGATCTTTGTTTTTACATCCTTATTGCCGCTATCGTGGGTTCGCGCCTGTTTTACGTTACAATAAACTATGAGCTTTTTCTTTCAAACCCCCTGGATGTTTTCAAAATTTGGAACGGAGGGCTGGTTTTTTATGGCGGTTTTATAGCTGCATTATTTACAGCTTTGATTTATTTAAAGATACACAAAATGCCTGTTTGGCGTACAGGCGATATAGCAGCGCCATCTCTGGCGATAGGGCATTTTTTAGGAAGGCTGGGGTGTTTTTCAGCTGGATGCTGTTTTGGCAAAGAATGTGATCTTCCGTGGGCAGTGACTTTTACACATCCGGAAACTCTTGCACCTATTGGCATGCCAATCCATCCGACTCAACTTTATTCTTCTATAAGCAATCTGATTATTTTCTTTTTTCTCTGGTTTTTTCGAAAGCGCACAAAATTTGATGGCCAGTTATTCTGGATATATGTTTTGCTTTATGGGGTTACACGTTCATTTATAGAGATATTCCGTGGTGATTTCAGAGGAAATCCTGTTTTTGACCTGTTATCGGTTTCTCAGGCAATAGGAATATCCATGTCCGTTATTGCCGTTATTATGTTAATTCGTAGGAATAGTCGAGTGGTCGAGTAGTTAACCACTCGACCATTTTCCCACTCGACTACTCGACCATATGAAAAAATATGTCTGAGTTTAAATTTAAAGAACTGGGGGATTATCTCCAGACCCTGTCAAACGATAAGACAAAGAATAAATTCGCTTCTGTATATTTGATTTATGGAGAGGAGCTGCTTTATAAAAAAGCATTAGATATTCTTTTAGCTGCTGTCTTGCCTGATACATCATCAAGGGCTCTTAACTATGAATCTTTTGAAGATACAGGCAAAAATATTTATGAAGTTATAGAAAAGTTAAATACATTTTCTATAATGCCCGGCGAAAAGGTCATAGCTCTATGTGATTCAAGTATATTTTATTCGAAGCATGATACAGAAAGTATTCTTAAAAAGGCAGAAGAAGCATATGTAAACAATAAAATTAAAAAAGCCGCTGAATATGTTTTAAGTGCTCTCGGCCTGTTAAATCTGTCGTTTGAAGATGTATGCGGAACTGACGGCAAGGCAAAGTTAAAACTTGATAATACCTTAAATGAGAAAAAGTGGTTTGATAAAACTGTAAAATATTGTGTTGATAACAACCTTACCATATCAGCTCCGGAAGACAATGATAAGGTTTTGCAGAAGGCAGTTGAGAGAGGATTCCCAAAAGGAAATCATCTTATTATTACTGCCGATATGGTTGACAAAAGACGAGGTCTTTACAAGGTCATTAATAATAATGGAATAATTATAGACTGCTCTGTTCCAAAAGGAGAGAGCCGAGCAGATAAGATAGCCCAGGAAGCTTTCATAAAAGAAATGATGAGAAATATTCTTGCTAAAGCAGGGAAGTCAGTTGACAATGAAGCATATTCGGCTATGTATGAAATGACTGGATTTGATCTTAGGACTTTTGTGAATAATCTTGAAAAGTTAATTACTTTTGTCGGAGATAGAAAAAAGATAACTGTTGACGATGTCCGGAATGTTTTAAAACGAACCAAAAGCGACCCTGTATATGAATTAACAAATGCAATATCAGAGCGAAATATAGAGAATACGTTATTTTTTTTAGACTCTCTTTTTTCCAGTGAATTTCATTATCTTCAAATTTTTACTGCAATAACAAATCAAATAAGAAAATTATTGATTGTCAAGGAGTTCGTCGAAAGCCCTTACGGCAAAGAATGGCATGCAGGTGTTCATTATAATAAATTCAGGAGCAGTATCATGCCGGCAATACAGGAGCATGACAGTGTTCTATTGAAACAGCTTGAAGATTGGGAGAATATTATTTCAAAAAATGATGTATCGGATAAAAAAAAGAAAGGAAAATCGAAAAAAAGCAGTTTAAGTACAGATCTATTAATCGCCAAAAACCCTAATAATCCTTATCCGGTTTTTCAGTTGTTTAGCAAATCGGAAAGATTTACAAAAGAAGAATTGCTTGGCTCTATAGAATATATGAACAAAGCTGACCTGCGCCTTAAATCTACAGGTCAGGATCCTAAACTTGTACTGGAAGATGTGATTTTTCACATTTGCCGAAAAAGATAGTGGCGGAAAAGTCAGAGGTCGGAGAACAGAGGTCAGAGGTCAGAGGTCGGAGGTCAGAGGTCGGAGAACAGAGGTCAGGGATCAGGGATCAGTGGGTGGTAACATAGTATAAGGATTATAAATGGGTTTTATTCGACGACAGGAAATTCAACTCGCCATAAAATTTTTAGTGTGGCAGTATCAAAAATCAAATATCCAGGCACCTGAACATTCAGCCCTTGAGCAACAGGCCGGTAAAATTGTTGATGAAGCGCATCGTATAGCTCGTGAAAGAGGGAGCAATATTCTTTCTATAATTAAAGAGTTGGCTGCTGATATTAAAAAAACCTGATCACTGACCACTGACCCCCTGCATATGGCATCTATATATTTCTTCCTGCTCATCAAGAATTTTCCTGAGAATATTTATATTTGTCATAGGATTCATTATTACACAGCGTAGAACAACCATATCTTCTTTCCACTTGTTTCCTATGCTTAGAGTTGTTCTTGATACAAAACTTTTACCTGCCTCCCTTTGTAATCTTTGTACCGTTCTGTTTATTTTATTTAGTTTTTCATTGATGCTTTGTCTCTGCTCAAAATTGGCTTCGGATAACTTATGCTTAATTTTAGCTGGACATATTCTATAGGTAAGAACATTAAGCTCAGGAGGGGTTATGAGCTGGAAGTCAGGTCGTTTTTTAATTTCTTCAGCAAAGTCATGCGCTGTTTCTATCCCATGTTCAATGAGTAGAGCATACCCCTGGCTTCCCATAATCTTGAGCGCACAGTCGAGAATAATAGAATTGGCCTCTCTTGATCCAGTTATTGACTTAATGCCCAGATCCACAGAACCTGGTCGATTAACATAATTTGCATAATATGCGATTGAATCCATGATTGCAGGGTCCTTAAAATAGACCATTCCGCTGCTCAGGGGCATATAAAACTGTTTGTGACAATCTATGGTAACAGAATCGGCAAGTTCTATGCCGTCAAGAAGATGACTGTATTTTTCCGACATGAGCGTAGGGCCGCCCCATGCAGCATCTACATGAAAATAGATTTTGTTTTCAGAACACAGCATTCCAATTTCTTTAAGAGGGTCTATGGTTCCGGTTTCTGTTGCCCCTGCAATACCAACGACAGCTAAAATCCTTATCCTGCCGCCAGTCTGTTTTATTTCTTTGATTTCTTTATTCAAAAGGGCAAGATTTATTCGATTATTGCTATCTACATCTATAGCAATAATATTCTGATTTCCGATTCCAAGAATTCCCCCTGCTTTTTTGAGCGAGTAATGGCTGAGTTTTGAGGTTAGAATAACGCATTTTTCTATTCCATACGCTTTATATGCAGCAGCAATTCCTTCTTCTTCTATTCCTGAAAAACCTTCTTTTGAAGAAAGCAAAGAGTTTCTTGCAACCCACAGGGCTGTTATATTTGCCAGAGTACCGTCTTTTGTAAAGCATCCAAGCGTGGTTTTAGAATTTTGGACATGCTCTTTATAAAAGGATTCTTTTTCTTTGTAGATAACTCTGTGAATTTTAGCGATTACTTGTTTTTCCAGAATCGATACAACTTTTGAAGTTTCAATTTTTACAAGATTTTGATTAAGTGCAGCAACTATGGTTTTAAGATGAACCATAAAGAATGGTATGGCAGAAGTCATATGGCCGACAAAATATGGTGAAGCAACATTAACAGCATGGGGCGCTATATCTTCGATCAGCTCTGTAATGACTTCTGCAAGTTTTTTTTCGGGATTTTTATTAATTCTGGTGTCTGTGAACCTCTTGGAAAGTTCTTTAAGGCTGACTTCTTCAGTTATGCCGACATGTTTTTTTAGGAAATTATGAAGTCCGAATAGAATCTGCTCCATATATTTGATTAAGATTAACTTGGTTTCTTCATTTTCCGGCCTGATAAATGTTCTCATTAATGTTTGCCAGTTTGCGACAAGGTCGGTTTTTTTTGCATTTTTATTTTTCATATTCATTTGCTTATTATCTGTGTCTCCAAATTTATTATGTTAAATAGTGTCTGAACGAAAACCCCTGTTTCCGAGCGGTCATTGCGAGGAGGAGGAACGAACGACGAAGCAATCTCCTTCTTTCCAAGAGATTGCTTCGTCGCTACGCTCCTCGCAATGACAGGAAAAACGTAATTCAGGAGGTTTTCGTTCAGGCACTAAATAGCATCTAACATGACAGATACCTAATTCCAAGAAAATCTTTCTGAAACTAAACTAACAACACATGGGTTGAGAGGTTCAACGTTCACGGTTCACGGTTGAAGATTTCTAACTGGCTGTTAATAAAAGGATAACGCATCAATAAAGAAAGTTCACCGTTCAAAGTTCATAGGTTCAAAGGTTGTCAACCGTGAACCCTGAACCTTGAACCGATCACTTTAGGTAATAAATTGATCAACGACAATTATTTTTCCCGGTCAACGACAATTAAAATTCCCGATTCCATTTAGCCATTCAGTTCATCTCCAGGATACCATCCTGTTCTTTTATGAGTTAATCCTTGACGTGCCAGAA
>Ga0180009_10002555_pt1 | contig 21378 bp, 17 predicted proteins | sample OS_PC_MetaG_FD_123537 | JGI IMG/M metagenome (GOLD analysis project Ga0180009, IMG submission 123537) | Groundwater microbial communities from the Aspo Hard Rock Laboratory (HRL) deep subsurface site, Sweden - OS_PC_MetaG | ecosystem: Environmental > Aquatic > Deep subsurface > Groundwater...
AAGCAGGCTGAAATGGAACAGTTGCTCAGGGAGATAGTGAAAGATGATGGTTCATCCCCGTGACGAGATTGTTCGTACCCTGAAAACTGCCACAAACGTTCTGGTGATAACCCATATTCATCCAGACGGTGATGCCCTCGGTTCGCAGATAGCCATGGGCAACGTCTTGCGCTCTCTTGGTAAAAACGTTTTTCTTTACGGCGAGGAGCCGGTTTCCCATCTGTACCGATTCCTTCCCGGAAGCACCCAGGTAGAGTCCGTGCTTCCGGACGTGAGCGGCTTTGATTGCGCAGTTGCCCTTGATTGTGGTGATTGCAGTCGTCTGGGCACGTCCATGGAATCACTTTTGGCTGTGCATCCCTTTGTGGTTATTGATCACCATACCGGTCACAAGGATTTTGGTGATCTCAGGTGGATTGCCCCTGATCGGGCCTCAACCGGCGAGATGGTCTATGACCTGTCCGAATCTTTGGGAGCCGAATTGAGCTTTGAAACAGCCTATTGCCTGTATGCGGCCATTGTTTCCGATACAGGCTCCTTTAAGTATTCCTCAACCACGGCCGACACCTTCCGCATCGCTGGCGAGCTTCTGAAGAAAGGGGTAAAGCCGGCAGAGGTTTCCGGCAAACTGTTTGATAATTTTACGGTGAAGCGTCTCAATCTGATGCGGTTGGTGCTTGATTCGCTGCAATTATACGCTTCCGATCGGCTTGCAATCATCGAGGCTCCCCGGGATTTTTTTGTGAAAACCGGGACCTGCCAGGCGGACGCTGAAACTTTCATCAATTATCCGCGCTCCCTGGATACCGTCAAGGTAGCTGCCTTTATAAAAGAAACCGAGAGTGGTTTGGTCTCGGTAAGTCTTCGCTCCAAGGGCACTGATTATGATGTGGCGCAGGTTGCTGCTTCTTTTGGCGGAGGCGGCCATCGCAATGCGGCCGGGCTTAAACTGGGAGAAACAAGCATTGCTGAGGTGCGGGAAAAATTGTTAGTGAAATTGTTGCCCTTGGTAACTCGTTGAGATAATGGATCTTTTGTCGGAAATGCCTGCCGCGACCACTGATGCCTCGGTGGGGAAGCCCCCCCCTGTGGAACCGGCCCTTGAGGCCGGTATCTTTTTGGTGGATAAGCCGGTGGGGCCGAGTTCCTTCCGGATGGTGCAGCTGGTGCGTCGGGCTCTGTCCATAAAAAAAGTAGGGCATGCCGGAACCCTCGATCCTTTTGCTTCCGGCCTGCTGATCATCTGTGTCGGGCGTCCTGCCACCCGCCTTATTTCGCAGTTCATGGATGGAAGCAAACGGTACGAAGCAGTGCTCAGGCTTGGTATCGAAACCACAACCCAGGATCTTGAGGGAGAGGTTGTTGCCCAAAAAGAGGTGGAAGTGTTTTCCCGGGAAACACTGGAGCATTGCCTGACCGGTTTTCTGGGCGAACAGATGCAGACGCCGCCGCAGTATTCGGCGCTCAAGCATAAGGGGAAGCCCCTGTACCATTATGCGCGGCGGGGGATTATCATCGAAAAGGCCCCGCGCCCGGTCACGATCTTCCGGCTTGCGCTTCTGGAAACCGGACCGGACACCCTGCGCATTATGGTGGATTGCAGCAAGGGGACCTATATTCGGACCCTGGCTGCGGATATTGGCCGGACCCTTGGTTGCGGCGCCCACCTTATTGCCTTGCGGCGGTTGCAAAGCGGGCCGTTTGCCGTGGATAACGCGGTGGATGGCACCCTTCTGCAGGACCCGGTTCTGGCGCGAGACGAATTATTATCCAAGGTTTTGACCGTGGAACAAGTCCTGGCGTTGTTGCCCCGTCCTGAGTGATCGATAATTGGAAAAAAGCACGGAACGACATTCAATTGACTTTGGCGCAGGGATCATTTATTAAGAAGCGTATCCAATTAGGAATCGATGGTTGAAATTACTGTCGATCTCCCGAATTATTAATTTTAGTGCACGAGGAAGTCATGACACTGCAAGCGGAACAGAAAAAAGAGATCATCACCCAATACGCCCATCACGAAAAAGATACCGGTTCCCCGGAGGTGCAGATTGCCCTGCTGAGTTCCCGTATCACCTATCTGACCGAGCATTTCAAGGAACACAAAAAAGATCATCATTCCCGGCGCGGTTTGCTGAAGCTTGTTGGTCAGAGACGGCGTCTTCTGAATTACCTCAAGAACAAAAACGTTGATCTGTATCGTGATCTGATTCAAAAGCTTGGCATCAGAAAGTAAGATGCGATAACAGCCACCGCCTGATTATGGCGGTGGCTCCATTTTTGCCCCTGAGCTATCTGATATCGCCGTTTTCGCGTGCGATCGGGGCAGCGAAAACACCACCTTTCCATTGCGGTAATCATATTTCGTCTGTCCGGCTTGAACGTCGGGCTGCGTGATTGTTCCCAGACTTGGAAAGGGCGGTTGTTAGAGGAGAGTATATGTACAAAAAAGTAACGATTGATCTTGGTGGAAGGCCCCTCACCATTGAAACTGGACGGTTGGCAAAACAGGCAAGCGGCACCGCGTTGGTTACCTACGGGGAGACCGTGGTGCTGGTTACCGCCACCGCGGCCAAGGATCCCAAGGCGGATATCGATTTTCTGCCGCTCACCGTGGAGTATCAGGAACGGTTTTATGCGGTTGGCCGTATTCCGGGAAGTTTTTTCCGGCGTGAAATCGGTCGGCCCAGTGACAAGGAAACGCTTTCCGCCCGTTTTATCGACCGGCCTCTGCGTCCCCTGTTTGTCAAAGGGTATCAGCATGAAACTCAGGTGATCGCCACGGTTCTTTCGGCTGATCAGAAAAACGATCCGGACGTATTGGCCATGATCGGCGCTTCCTGCGCCCTGATCATTTCCGATATCCCCTTCAACGCTCCGGTGGCCGGGGTAAAGGTGGGCTATGTTGATGGCCAGTATGTGATCAACCCCAGCCCGGAAGAGTGGGAAAAATCCCGGCTGAACCTTATCGTGGCAGGAACCAAGAATGCCGTGGTCATGGTGGAAGGCGGGGCGGACAGCCTTTCCGAAGCCGAGGTGCTCGAAGGTATCTTCTTTGGCCACAAGGCCCTGCAGCCCATCCTGGAGATGCAGGAAGAGATGCGGGCTGCAGTGGGCAAAACCAAGATGACGGTTACCCCTCCGGTGGTCAACGAGGTGTTGAAAGCCAAGGTGGAGGAGCTGGCCCGCGAAGAGATGCAGGCGGTTATCACCATGGCTGACAAGCAGCAGCGGAGCGAGCTGTACCATCAGCTGCAGAAAAAGATCCTCGCCGCTCTCGGCGAAGAGTATGGTGACAGCCTCAAGGAGGCCAAGGAGCATCTTCATTCCCTGAATAAAACCATGATGCGCGACCGGATTGTCAAGGACAAGAGCCGAATCGACGGCCGTCGTTTTGACGAGATCCGGCCGATCAGCTGTGAAGTTGCGGCCCTGCCGAAAGTTCATGGCTCCGCTCTCTTTACCCGGGGCGAGACCCAGGTCATGGTTTCCGCCACCCTGGGCAGCGGCGATGACGAGCAGCGGGTTGAATCCCTCACCGGCATGTCATTCAAACGCTTCATGCTTCATTATAATTTCCCCCCCTATTGCGTTGGCGAGGTCCGTTTCATGCGTGGCCCCAGCCGTCGTGATATCGGGCATGGTGCCCTGGCAGAACGCGCCTTGGCCGCCGTGTTACCCAAGGGCGATGAGTTTGCCTACACGATCCGTATTGTTTCCGAGGTGTTGGAATCAAACGGCTCCTCCTCCATGGCGACGGTATGTGGCGGCAGTCTCGCCCTGATGGATGCGGGCGTGCCGATCAAAAAACCTGTTTCCGGTGTGGCCATGGGCTTGATCAAGGACGGCGAGACCATCGTCATCCTCTCCGACATCCTGGGTGATGAAGATCATCTCGGCGACATGGATTTCAAGGTAACCGGCACCGATGAGGGCATCACCGCCCTGCAGATGGACATCAAGATCGAAGGCGTCTCCAAGGAGATCATGACCAGCGCTCTTGCCCAGGCCAGGGGTGGACGTCTCCATATTCTCGAGAAGATGAAGATGGCGATTGAGACCTCAAGGGCAGAAGTGCCTGCGCATGCTCCCAAGATTTTCAGCCTTCAGATTAATCCCGACAAGATCCGCGATCTGATCGGACCGGGCGGCAAGATGATCAAGTCGATCACCGCCGATTACGGGATCAAGATGGATGTGGAGGATTCGGGCAAGGTGACGATTTTCGCGCCCAATGGTGAGGTTGCCCAAGCGGTTATCGCCAAGGTGAACGAGATCGCCGCCGATCCTGAAATCGGTAGGATTTACGATGGCGTTGTTCAGAAGATCCTTGATTTCGGTGCTTTTGTTCAGATCATGCCGGGGGTTGATGGCTTGGTGCACATCTCCGAGCTTGACAGCAAGCGGGTCGAAAAGGTCACCGATGTTCTCAAGGAAGGGGACGAGGTCCGGGTGAAGGTTCTTGAAATCGACCAGCGGGGCAAGATTCGTCTGAGCCGTAAGGCCGTCCTCCAGGAGGAGGCAGGTTCCTGATCCACTGCCTTCGGGGAGTGTTTTTTGATTCTTCCAAGGGGAAGGGGGGCTTGGCTCTCTTTCCCCTTTTCTGTCTTGTAACCGTAACCAGTAAGGAAGCCCGTGGCCAATAGCTACCAGAAAACCGTGCTTGACAATGGCGTCCGGATTATCACCGAGAAGATCCCCTCCCGTACGGTTTCGGCTGGGATCTGGGTGGATGTGGGAGCCCGCGATGAACAGCCCCATAACAATGGGAGCGCCCATTTTGTCGAGCACATGCTTTTCAAGGGCACCGCAACCCGGACGGCGCAGGAGATTGCCCAGGAGCTCGATACCCTGGGCGGTATGTCCAACGCCTTTACCTCCGGAGAAACCACCTCCTATTACGCCACGGTCCTTGATGATCAGGTGGAGCGGATTGTCGGACTCATGGGAGATATCTTCCTTAATTCCCTTTTTGAGGAGGAAGAAGTGGTTCGGGAGCGGGAGGTCATCCTCCAGGAAATATCCATGGTGGAAGACACCCCGGATGATCGGATTCATGAACTGTTCACCGGCGAACTCTGGGGCAAGCACCCTCTCGGCTACACGGTTCTCGGGCGGCGGGAGGTTGTGGCGGCCATGGATGCTGCCGGCTTGCGGGAGTACATGCGCCGGGCGTATACGCCGGATAAGATTGTCATCGCCGCCTCCGGCAATGTGGACCACCACCATTTCTGTCGCCTCTGGCAGGAGCAGCTCGGCACCCTTGCTGGACCGGAGACAAGCTCCCGGCGGGAACCTCCTGCTGTTCATGCACCGGTCCGCAAGCTCTACAAAAAAAATCTTGAACAGGCGCATCTGGTGCTTGGCACATACGGGTTGCCCCTTGTGGCTCCGGAACGCTATGCTCTTTATCTGCTGCATGTTCTCCTCGGCGGCAACATGAGTTCGCGTCTTTTTCAGGAGGTTCGTGAAAAAGAGGGGCTGGCCTATTCCATCTATTCCTACCTCTCCTCATTTACGGACAGCGGCTATCTCGGCGTGTATCTGGGGGTTGATCCTGCGGTGGTAAATAAAGCCATGGCAGTGGTAACCAGGGAGATCAAAGCCTTGCGTCAAAACAGTATTTCAGACGCATTGCTGGACAGGGCCAAGGATTATGCCAAGGCCGGGATATTTCTCTCCGCCGAGAACATGGAGTCCCGGATGACCAGGATTGCCAGAAACGAACTGACCTTTGGACGCTACATCTCGGTTGACGAGGTTGTTCAAGGTTTTGATCAAGTGCGGTGTGAGGATATTGGCGACCTGGCAGAGCGTCTCTTCAGCAACCCTCTGTTCGCTGCCGTTCTCGGCCCCCTTAAGGCTAAAGATGTTGACTGGAATCCCCTTGATCTGGAGTAGCACATGATGAAAACGCAGAGAGATGAAGCGCACTCCATCCGGTTGTGCTGGCTTGACCCGCAAGGGCATGCTGATCTGCCCTTACCCGCGTATCATTCCGAACTGGCCGCAGGCATGGATGTGGCTGCCGCCGTGTTGGAACCGGTGGTGATAGCGCCTGGCGAAATTTGTTTGCTGCCTTCCGGTTTTTCCGTGGCTCTTGCCCCTGGCTTTGAGCTGCAGGTGCGGCCCCGGAGCGGTCTGGCCATCAAGCACGGCATCACCGTGGTCAACAGTCCTGGGACCATTGATGCCGATTACCGGGGGGAAGTGAAGATCGGGCTGATCAATCTGGGACGGGAGCCTTTTACCATCCGACGGGGCGACCGGATCGCCCAACTGGTTTTGGCGCCGGTTTGCCGGGCCACGGTAATTGCGGTGGAAAAGCTTGACGAAACGCAGCGGCAGGATGGCGGCTTCGGTCATACGGGTCTGGGGCAGGTAAAAGGCTAAAGGGGCAAGGAGAAAGGATCATGCCCAGGCAAACAGAAAGACGAAAGCCTTTCGCCTTTAACCGTTAATCTTTTTCCTGGTGATCCATGCGATTTTGTGTTTTGGGGAGCGGCAGCAAGGGCAATGCGACCTTTGTCGAGTCCGGACAGACGCGGCTGTTGATCGATGCCGGGTTTTCCGGCAAGGAGATCGAGAGGCGGTTGCTTTCCATCGGAGTTGAGCCGGAAACCCTGTCCGGTATTCTCATCACCCACGAGCATTCCGACCATACCCGGGGGGCGGCTATCCTTTCCAGGCGGTACGGCTTGCCGGTCTTTGTCAATGATGCCACCCTGGCGGCGGCTCTCCCTGTTTTAGAGAACCTTCGGCCTCGACACGCCTTTTTCACCGGCAACACCTTTGTTTTTCAGGACGTGCAGATCCATCCCTATGCCATTTCCCATGATGCCGCGGACCCGGTGGGTTTTTTGGTGAACGACGGGGAGCGGATCATGGGATACTGCACCGATACCGGGGCGGTGTCCAAGCTGATGCACCATCGGTTGAGCAATTGTCACGGGCTGGTGCTCGAATGCAACCACGACCCGGAGCTGTTGCGCAACGGTCCCTATCCGCCATCTCTGCAGCAGCGGGTGCGCGGTAAAACCGGGCATCTGGCCAATGAAGATGCCGCAGGCTTCTTGGCGGCGATTCTCCATGACGGTCTGGAGCATGTCGTCCTGTCGCATCTCAGTGAGAGCAATAACCGACCGCATCTTGGCCAGGAGGCGATGAACGTTGTTTTGGATAAACTCCGGGAAGAACACGGCAAGTTGAAGCCTGTGCCTGTGATTTCTTTGGCTCATCAGGATCGGGTGGGTGAGGTTATCTCGCTTGTCGGGCGAGGTGGCTGATGGGAGGCGGAAAGTGCGGTTATCCGTGGCGTTTGGGTGCGACCTCTTGCGTGCTGCCTGCGGACATCATGACCAATGTCCGGCAGTTGGCACCCCTGGTTGACGATGTCCAGCTGCTTTTTTTTGAAAGCGCAGCCAAAAGCCTTCTGCCCCAGCCTTTGGACGTGCCGGCCTTGCGGGATCTTGCCGAGGAACACGGCCTCACCTATACGGTGCATCTGCCCACCGATCTGGGTTTGGGTGCGGCGGCTAAGGCTGTGCGGCAAGAGGGGGTTGGAGAGATTCTGCGGCTCATGGCCAAACTGGCGCCTCTTGTTCCGCTGAGTTATGACCTGCATCTGGTCCGGGAGCCGGATCTGTCCGACGGAGTCTGGCTCGATAATCTGGCGGCCAGCCTTGAGGAATTGTCCGGTGCGTTGGGCAAAGAGAAAAGGCTGGTTGGAGTTGAAAATATCGAGTATCCATTCGGGATTGTGGCCCCTGTGGTTGCGGAGTACGGCTTTTCCATTTGCCTTGACCTCGGGCATCTCGTCCACTACGGACATGATTTGGAAGCAGGATTAGGGTTGCTGCCTGAAGCCCGTCATCTTCACTACCATGGGGTGCAGGACGGCAAGGATCACCAGGGTTTGCATGATGCGGAGCAGGCCAGGATGCTGGGTGACCGGTTGACCCAAGCCGGATATGACGGGGTAGTCACCTTGGAGATGTACAGCCTTGAAAAGCTGAAGGGTTCGCTGGCGCTTCTTGATAAGGCGTGGTCGGTTTTTGTCAGTAATCGAACCGAATAACGTCCCTTGCAAAAGGTTTTCGACGTTACTCCCCTCCCTTGACGGGAGGGGTTGGGGGTGGGTGAAGCTGCGACCGGCCGAGCCTCTGGCTGCTCCCTCCTCACCCTCGCCCTCCCCCGCCAGGGGGGAGGGAACTTTTTGATGATGTTAAGCAGAGTCTCGACAAGATCGCGCCGCAAGTTGGCTGCTAGGAGAAATACAGGAGAAAATACATGATACGGACTACGGAAGAATTGCAGGGTGCCTGCGCAACCATTGAACCTGCCAGCAAAGATGTCATGGCCCAGGCTCAGGGTAAATTGAATAATCTTACCAAGCCCTTGGGCAGCCTCGGTAAGCTGGAGATGCTCGCAGCCAGAACCTGTGCTATGCGGCGGACCATCGCAGCCAAGGTGGAGCAAAAAACGATCCTGACCTTTGCCGGAGACCATGGGGTGGTGGCCGAGGGGATCAGTGCTTTTCCCCAGGAGGTGACCCCGCAGATGGTATTGAATTTCCTGGCTGGCGGAGCAGGGGTCAATGTGTTGGCTCGCCATGTGGGAGCCGAGGTGCGGGTGGTTGATGTGGGCGTGGCCGTGCCGATTGAAGCAGAGGGGTTGCGGCAATGTAAGGTCCGGCCCGGAACCGATAATATGACCAAAGGTCCGGCCATGAGTATCGATGAGGCCGTGGCCGCCATCGCGGTCGGCATGGAAATGGCCCGCGAGGCTATTGAGGATGGCGCCGAGATTCTGGGTACCGGTGACATGGGCATCGGCAACACCACCCCATCTGCCGCGCTCTTTGCCGCCCTGCTGCCCGCCAAGGTATCCGAGGTTACAGGCCGGGGCACTGGCATCGATGATGCCACCCTTCAGCATAAGATTGCGGTGATCGAGCAGGCTCTGGCCGTAAACCGGGAACAACTGGATTCTCCCCTTGGGGCGCTGGCTGCTGTGGGTGGGCTTGAAATCGCGGCCATCTGCGGCTGTATCCTGCAGGCGGCTATAAGCAAAATCCCGGTGGTGGTGGATGGATTTATTTCCAGCGCCGGGGCTTTGGTGGCCTTGCGGCTTGCGCCCAATGTCCTGGATTACTGTTTTTTCAGCCACATGTCAGCGGAACATGGCCACAGAATTTTCTTTGAGAAGATGGGATTGAGCCCTTTGCTGCACCTTGATCTGAGGCTTGGCGAGGGAACCGGTGCCGCCCTCACCATGAATCTGGTGGAAGCGGGGCTTAAAATCATGAACGAGATGGCCACCTTCGGCGAGGCCGGGGTGAGCGAGGCCGGTTGACCATTATGTTGCTGTCTGCCCGAATAGCCATCGCCTTTCTCACCATTCTGCCCGCACGGTTGCCTGCGGAGTTGCCGCCGGACGGGCTCAGGCGGAGCGCTGCTTTTTTCCCCCTTGCCGGTTGGTTGATCGGCGAATTTCTGGTCGGGGGAACCTGGATATGCACCTGGGTCGGTTTTCCTCCGCTGGTGAGCGCAGTGCTGCTGGTGATTCTTTCCGCCTGGCTGACCAGAGGGTTGCATCTCGATGGTCTGGCGGATCTGTTGGATGGCTTGGGCGGCGGCCAGACCCCGGAGCGACGCCTGGCGATCATGAAGGATTCGGCCATCGGTGCTTTTGGGGTGATTGGCCTGATTGTGCTGCTTGTCTTGAAAATTGCCTGTCTTGCTTCACTTTTGGCAATCGGTGGGAAAGGGGTCTATTTTGTCCTGATTGCATCGCCTGTGGCGGCCAGGTGGTCAATGGCCACGCTTGCCTGTGGCACTCAATATCCGCGTGCCACCGGCACAGGCCATGCTTTTGTCGGCAGGGTAGGGATAAGAGAATTATGGCTCGGCATTCTCCTGCTGACGCCGCTTATCTGGTGGAACTGGTCGGCAGGTTTGATTGTTCTCTGCGCGACAGCGCTGCCTGCCTTCTGGCTCCGTTATAAGGCGCCCAGAGCCCTTGGCGGCGTTACCGGCGATGTGCTGGGAGCTTCCTGTGAACTTGGAGAGGCCTGCGGCTGGTTGGCAGCGGTGGCGGTATCAACCATGGTTTTTGTCTGATCCCAACCACTTCCTCCGCTCCAGAATGCAACAATTTGAGTACGCTGTCCCTGATCAGGAGCGCAGTTCTTTTTGTATCGCTGTGCCAAGTTTCTCAATGGTATAGGGTTTTCTGACATACTGCCCGGCACCCAAATGTTGCGCTTTCTGCACTTCCTCTGTTTCCGAGAAGCCGCTGGCGATGATGGCCTTCTGACCGGGTTGACGGGCTATTATCCGCTCATAGGTTTCGCGGCCATTCATACCCGGAGCCATGATCATATCAAGAATAATAAGATCGACCCTGTTTCCCTCAAGAAAGCGGAGCGCTTCTTCGCCGGAGGCCACGCTGTATGGCTGGTAGTTCAGGGCGGTCAGCATTCCGGCGGCAATGTCGCGCTGGGTAGGTTCATCATCAATGATTAGAATTTTTTCCCTGTTGCCTCGGAGATGCGTGTGGGTCCCTTTGTCCTGTTCGGCCGATGATGTTTCGCGGCAGGCAGGAAAATACAGTTCGAATATGCTGCCGGTCGGATTGCTGGTTACGTTGATGTAGCCGTCATGGTCCTGCACTGTGCTCCAGACCACGGCCAGCCCCAGGCCGGTGCCGCTTCGCCCCAGGACTTTTTTGGAATAGAACGGCTCGAAGATGTGCTCAATGTTCACGGGATCAATGCCGGAACCATTGTCCTGTACGGTGAGGAGTATATATTCACCTGGACGTATGTCGGTGTATCCCCGCAGAGGCTGATCCACATAAAGGTTGGTCGTGGAGATGGATATGGCCCCGTCCTGCGTCACGGCTTCCATGGCATTTACGATCAGGTTCATGAGACATTTTCTGAGGTGGATAGCGGAACAGCGGGTGTTGAGCAGGGTATCTTCCAGTCTGGCAGTGATGGATATGTTTGGGAAGCAGCAACATTTGTCCTGGTGCTCGGGAGAGCGCAAATACTCGGTGATGATGGTGTTGAGGTTGACAATTTCTTTGGTGGTGGCTGCGCCGCGGGCTATGGTCAGGAGATCCGCCACAACGGCGGCGGCCCGCAATCCCGAATCATGAATGGTTTTGAGCGGTTTGTGCATTGGGTGATCCGGGGTGAGGTCAAGAAGCAACAGTTCCGGGTAGCTGACAAGGCCGGAGAGTATGTTGTTCAGATCGTGGGCTACACCGCCTGCCAACAGTCCGAGTGCTTCCATCTTTTTGGCCCGGTGGATTTTCTGTCGCAGCTCTTCCTTTTCCTGTTCTGCTCTGATCCTCTCGGCAAGCTCTTTTTGCAGATCAATGGTTCTTGCGGCAACTTCCTTACGCAGTGTTATGTTCCACAGCACGACGCCGGTGAGAACCATCCCGGCAAGCAGGAAAAGGGAGAGCAGGATATTTTCTCTGCTCGGCCGCCAGGGCTCCTGCTTCAGCCCAATCCACTTTGAGAAAATGGCCTGGTGTTCTTCCGGGGTCATGGAGGCGATGGCCTTGTCGAGAATTGAGGTAAGTTCAGGCCAATCGCTGCGGGAGGCGAAGGAGAGATCGTAGATGAAACCGGAATCCTTGTAAACGCGAAGATTGGTGATTCCCTCTTTTTCGATGAAGTAACTTGCCGAGGCAAGGTTAAGGATCATGGCGTCCACCTTGCCGAAAGAAACCAGCCGGAGACCGGAAGTGATATCCGGCACGACCTCCAGAGGCACTTTTGGGTAGGAGCGCCTCATGAATTCATGGTCGGCATAGTTGGAGACCACCGCGACTCGAAGTCCTTCAAGATTGGACACCGAAGGCGGAATTTCCCGGCTGTCGCGGACCAGAATCACGGCAGGAAAGGTGACAAAGGGTTTAGTGAACCGAAGATATTCCAGCCGTTCCGGGGTAGGAACCGCCGCACCCAACAGGTCTACGTCTCGGTTTTTTGCCTGTCGCAGAACCTCGTCCCAGTTTTCAAGGTGGACCACTTCGAAGCGGAGGGGGAGTTTTTTGGTAAGCAGAGCGATGTAGTCTGCGGCGATCCCCTGATACATGCCATATGTGTCAAAATATTCCAGCGGAGAGAAGTCCGGGTCGGGAGCGATTCGAATCACCGGATGTTCACGCAACCAAAGCTGTTCCTTTTCGGACAGGACAAGTGGAATTGGCGCGACGTTTTTTGCGGAATCGCCGGCAATGAGAGTCGGGAGCCATGCAGAGAAGATGGTTGCTGTAAGAAATGTCAACGGAAAGGCGAGAAGCCATTTTTTTAAGCAACAGCCCTGGATCGTGAAAATCCGCATGGCTTTTTCCTTAAATGGTTTGTGCGTTATGCCTGTTTTGTGCACTCCGTTCCCAGGACGTACCTGTAACCTCTGATAGTGTATCTCAAAAACACATAAAAGTGTGAAGCGGAAAATGGAATGATGTGAGAAATGGGGGTGGTTTTACATAATCTTGGCAGAGAATGACTGCCAGGCAAGAGAGATGGCGGGTCTTGTTGGTGTCAACAACATGGGGATGGAATGAAAAAAGGGTGGAGCCAAATTGGCTCCACCCTTTTTAATCAACTATGTAACGGCATGAGCCGGGAACAATCACCCGTGCGTTGCCGATACTCTGCTAGAGGTTGAACAGTAAATCGCTGTAAGTCGGCACCGGCCAGAGGGTATCCGGGAGAATGGCCTCGAGCGCATCGATGTCGCTGCGCAGATCGGTCATGGCGGGGAATACCTTATCACGGTACGCAGCACCCTGCTTGGCCACGTCGCTGATCCCCTGGGCCTTCTTGGTTTCAGCTTCCAACTTGGCCACCTTCTTGCCAGCGGCTTCCAGATGTTTGCCAACCTCCTCAAGCAACCCCTTTTGCACTGATCCGTACTTGCCGGCTGCAGCCAAAGAAGCACCAAGTTCTGCGACAAACTGGATAGCCGCCGGGATGAACATGCGCTTGGTCATCTGGATGGCGGTCAGGGCTTCGATGTTGATATGCTTAGCATACTGCTCAACATAGATGTCGTAACGGGAGTGCAGCTCATCCTTTGACAAGACGTTGTATTTGCCGAAAAGCTTGATCGCCTTGGGGGTGATGAAGGCCTTCAGTGCATCTACGGTGTTGCGGGTGTTGGGCAGACCGCGCTTTTCGGCTTCTTTGGCCCACTCGGCGGAGTAGTTGTTGCCGTTGAAGATGATCCGGCCATGTTTTGCCATGACTTCCTTGAGGATCGCAAGGATCTCCTTGTTCACATCCTTGGCTTTTTCCAGCCGGGTGGCAATCTCGTCCAAAGCCTCGGCAGCAATGGTGTTCAAGGCCACATTGGGGCCGGCGATGGACTGGGAGGAACCAACCATGCGGAATTCGAACTTGTTGCCGGTAAAGGCAAAAGGCGAGGTCCGGTTCCGGTCGGTGTTGTCCTTGGGCAGTTCGGGCAGGGAATCAACCCCGATCTTCAAGGTCTGGCAACTGCCCTTACTGCAAACCTTCTCGCCCTTGGCCAATTTTTCCAGCACGTCGGAAAGTTCCTGACCCAGGAAGATGGAAATGATTGCCGGCGGTGCCTCGTTGGCGCCCAACCGATGGTCGTTGCCGGAGCTGCCGCAGGTGCCGCGCATGATGTCGGCGTGGGTGTCAACCGCCTTGATCAGAGCGGAAAGGAAAACAAGGAACTGGGCGTTGTCTTCCGGAGTCTGGCCCGGCTCAAGCAGATTGATGCCGTCGTCGGTGGAGAGCGACCAGTTGTTGTGCTTGCCGGAGCCGTTTACCCCGGCGTAGGGCTTCTCGTGCAGCAGGCAGACCATCCCGTGGCGCAAGGCAACTTTCTGCATGGTTTCCATGACCAGCTGGTTGTGGTCAGTGGCCATGTTGGTGGTGGTGAACACCGGAGCCATTTCAAACTGGGCAGGTGCTACCTCGTTGTGTTTGGTTTTGGAGGTGATGCCCATCTTCCACAGTTCGATGTCCAGATCCTTCATGTAGGAGGAGACCCGGTCCTTGATGGCGCCGAAGTACTGGTCTTCCAGTTCCTGGCCCTTGGGAGCGGGTGCGCCGAACAGGCTGCGGCCGCAGGTCATCAGATCGAGACGTTGCAGGTAGTACTCTTTTTCCACCAGAAAGTATTCCTGCTCCGCACCCACGGTGGAGCCGACGATGTTGGAGGTGGTGTTGCCCATGGCCCGGAGTACCCGAAGCGCCTGCTTGGCAACAACGTTCATTGAGCGGAGCAGGGGGGTTTTCTTGTCCAGAGCTTCGCCCTTGTATGAGCAGAAAGCGGTGGGGATGCAGAGGGTCACATCGCCGGACTCGTCTTCCTTGAGGAAGGCGGGGGAGGTGCAGTCCCAGGCGGTGTAGCCGCGGGCCTCGAAGGTGACGCGCAACCCGCCGCTGGGGAAGGAAGAGGCGTCCGGCTCGCCCTGAATCAGCTGCTTGCCGGAAAACTCCATGATCACTCCACCATCGTCGGTGGGAGAGATGAAAGAGTCGTGCTTTTCAGCGGTTGTGCCGGTAAGGGGCTGGAACCAGTGGGTGTAATGGCTGGCGCCCTTTTCAATGGCCCAGTCTTTCATGGCATTGGCCACCACTGAGGCGACCTCAGGGGGCAAGGTTGAGCCGGTGGAGATGGTTTTTTGCAGCGCCTTGTAAGTCTCCTTGGGGAGCCGTTCCTTCATGGTTTTGTTGTTGAAGACATTAACGCCGAACAGCTCTGGCACGGTCATCATGGGCTGGTCGTAGTCGTTGCCACAACCGCAGGTGCAATTGTCACTCATTGTGTTTCTCCTTATTTTTTTGGTGCTGAAGGGTAAGGTTGAAAATTTTTCACGCCCGATCGAGAAGGGGGTGGCCATTCGTCAAAGCCGGCCCAGGAGAGCCGGCGCTGTTGCCGAGCTAATATTTTACCATTGCAGTCTTGCCCCCGTTCCGGTGTCGTTTTCCGCAATATGGAGAAGGGCTCTTGAAATCTCTTTCTGGAAAGAGGGGTTGTTGATTTTGGTGCCGAAGCCGTCAAGGGTATAGAAAACATCAACCACCTGATCGCCGTCAGAGCCGATCCTGGCCCGGTGAATATTGATTTCAAAATCGGCCAGGGTCCGGGTTATCTCGTAGAGCATTCCGGGCCGATCATTGGCGAAAACCTCGATGATGGTGAATTGCTCCGAAGCTGTATTGTCTATAACAACCCGAGGGGAGGCCTGCACGTTTTTTTGCCCGGAACTGCGGAAGGCGGTGCGGAATTTGTCGACCAACCGGTGGCTGAGGCCAAGCCGATTTTTCAGGGCCAGATTGAGATCTTCGGCAAGAGATTGCCAGTTCTGCTCAGCGTAAGTTTGTTCCGCAGCCGGTCGAACATTGAGGACATCGACCACAGTGCCGTCTTCCCAGGTGAAGACTTGGGCGCCTATTACATTCAGGCCATGCAGGGCCAAGGTCCCACAGATTTTGGCCAGCAGGCCCGTGCTGTCGCGGGAGACTACCAGGACCGACCAGAAATGGGTGTGGTCGGTCGGTTCGGTGATGGCCTGGGTTTCGTCGTTCAGTTTAGTACGCAAACGAATGTGGTGGGCCGCCTCTTCCGGGGTGAAGCTCAACAGGTATTCCTCGGGCAGGGTCTCGCAATCGGACGGAAAGCTCTTCCCCATCCGTGTACGGATTTGCTCGAGCATCCAGTCGGCGCCCTGGCTTTTATCAGGGATGGCAGTGTCCTTTCTTTCCAGCAGGTGGGCAATTTTAAGAGAAATCTCCAGAAGAAGGGCGCCTTTCCATTCGTTCCAAGCCGTGGGGCCGGTAGCTTTTGCATCGGCGATGGAGAGCAGGTAGAGCATGGCCAACCGTTCCGGAGTCTGGATTTGCCGGGCGCATTCCCTGAGAAAGGTTTCGTCTTCAAGGTCACGGCGCATGGCAGTGACGGTGAGAAAGAGATGCTTTTCCACGAGAAATTGCAGGCAGGCTGTCTCCGCATCGGTCAGTCCCAGCCGTTTACCCACTCCGGCTGCAAGCTCGCTGCCGTACTGAGCGTGGTCTTCATGGTATCCCTTGCCGATGTCGTGCACGAGTGCGGCCAGGGCGAGAACGTGAGAAGATTCGACGGGAGAAAAAGGAGTTTTGCCAAGGGAAGTATTTTTCAATTCCGCCACGGTTTGCAGGAGATGGCGGTCAACCGTGTAAATATGGTAGACATCGTGCTGAGCCAAAGCGTGTATCTGTTCAAATTCGGGGATATAGGCGGTGAGCAGCCCTGTATCCAGCATGACCGAAAGCACACCCATTACGTCTTTCGCGTTTTCCAAAACGTCGAAAAAAGCTTTGGCCATGCGTTTTGAGTGGCGCAACCTGTCGTTTACCAGATGCAGATTGGCGGTAACGATTTTTCTACTGCGGTGGTGGATTTCGAAGCCTGTTTTGCCTGCTTGGGAAAAGAGGCGCATCAACAGGTAAGGTCGTTTTGCGATAAGCGTCTGGTCAGTCAGATGAAGCCGGTCCTGGCGTACCGTGATCCCGGGCTCAATGGTCTGTTCGACCGTGCCGGACCGCGGTGAGCCGAGGGTTTCGTCTACGTGTTCAAAGAACAGATCGGTGGTGGAGGCGATGGTCTGCAGATGACGGTAGGTATCCTGCATGAAACGCTCGACTCCAAGAGAACCCCGGGTGTCCGGATATTTAAAGGCCTTAGCCATCTCTTCCTGATATTCAAAAAACAGCTGGTCGTTTTTTCGGCCGCTGAGGTAGTGGAGCCGGTTGCGGACCTTGATCAGAAAATCCCTGGCCTGGGCGAAGGCTTCCCTTTCCTGGGGCGAGATCAGCCCTGCTTCTTCGATGTCGCGCAGTTCCTGCAGGCCGAAGAGGGCGTGGCTCACCCAGAGCATGGCCTGGATATCACGAAAGCCGCCGCGGCTTTCCTTGATATGTGGTTCCAGTTGGTAACTGTGCATGCCAAAGCGGTGATGGCGTTCATTGCGGTGTTGCATCATGTTTTTCAAGAATTCCTGTCGGTGCCCCGCCAATAACTCCCGGAGAAAAGCTTGTCGCAACGAGGTGAAAAGCTGTGGCGCCCCTGTCAGATGGCGAGCATCCAGCAGCGCCACCTGAAAAAAGAAGTCCTGCCGGGCATCAGCCAGACAGGCATCCTGTGTTCTTACACCGTGCCCGACCTCAAGCCCTGCGTCCCACAAGGGATAAAACAGGGCTTCGGTCACAGCTTCCAGACGATTCTCTGTTTCGGGCGTATGGAGCAAAAGCAGGTCGATGTCCGAGTAAGGAAACAGCTCCTTTCTCCCATAGCCGCCAAGAGCGATAAGGCTCATCCCCTCTGCTGCTTCCGGACAGTTGGCAAAGCAAGAGACCAGATAGTCGTCGATGAGCTGCGAGTGCTTGTGAAGCAGGGCTTCGCCGCCCAGCCCTTGACGCCAGAGATACTCGAGAGCATCCCGTTTTGCCCGAAGTTCAACATCCATCACTGGGGAGTCGTTAGAAATCATCTATCTGTATTTTTTTTGATCATTTCGTTGAGGCTCCTTACGCCTTTGGCTCTTCCGCAGTTACGGCATCCAAGCCATCTCGGGAATAGCGGTCTATATAGCCTCGTTTCCGGTTTCCCCGGTGCGGACCCGAATGACTTCGTCCACCGGCAAAACGAAGATTTTGCCGTCCCCGATCTTACCGGTGTTGGCGGTTTCACGAATCCGGTTGACCACGGCCTCAACCATGGCCGCTTCCACAATGATCTCGATTTTGACCTTTGGTATAAAATCGACGATGTATTCCGCGCCGCGATAAATTTCCTTGTGTCCTTTCTGGCGTCCGTAGCCCTTGACCTCAGAGATGGTCATGCCTTTGATGCCCATCTCGTTCAGAGCGTCCTTGACCTCGTCCAGCTTGAACGGTTTGATGATTGCCTCGATCTTCTTCATGGAATTCTCCTTGTCTTCACGGTGGAAGTGTTCAGCGGCTGGGCAAAAGCATGATGCGCCTGTTCCCGTCGCTGTTACTTTTAAAGTGAGTACCCTATTTCGCTGTGCTGCGTCAGATCCAAGCCCTGCATTTCCTCTTCCTCGGTTACCCGGAGACCGACCATCCAGTCGACAACCTTTAGGATTACAAAAGTTACCACAACCGAGTACGCAATGGTTGCAAAGGCATCCATGGCCTGAATTCCGAGAAGCTGCGGATTTCCGAAAAAGAACCCGTCCTTGCCGGCGGAGTTGACAGCGGTGGTTGCAAACAGCCCCGTTGCCAAAGCGCCCCACAGACCGCCCACCCCATGCACCCCGACCACGTCAAGGGCGTCGTCGTAACCGATCCGGCTCTTGGCGAGAACGGCAAAGTAACACAGGGCCCCGGCCACCAGGCCAATGATTACAGCCGAAATAGGCCCAACAAACCCGGCTCCGGGGGTGATAGCAACCAGTCCTGCAATGGCGCCGGAGGCAGCTCCCAGAGTGGTGGGTTTGCCCTGAACCAACCATTCTGCGACCAACCAGGAAAGCAGGGCTGCGCCGGTGGCGACTTGGGTGGTGAAAAAGGCGTTGACCGCGACGCCGTTTGCCGAAAGAGCGCTGCCGGCGTTAAAGCCAAACCAGCCGAACCAGAGAATTCCTGCTCCCAGCATGGTCATGGTCAGGTTGTGCGGATGAAAGGACTCCTTGCCCCAACCTTTGCGTTTTCCGAAAACCAGGGCGGCGACAAGGGCTGCCGCGCCGGAGTTTATATGGATAACGGTGCCGCCTGCGAAGTCAAGGCCGCCGTGACCGCTGATCCAGCCTCCTCCCCAGACCCAGTGGCAAACCGGAAGGTATACCAGAGTGCTCCAGAGGACAGTGAAGAGAAGAAAGGCCGGGAATTTGACCCGTTCCGCAAAGGTGCCGGTGATCAGCGCCGGGGTGATGACCGCAAACATGAGCTGAAACGCGCAAAATAAAAGGTGGGGAATAGTCTCGGAGTATTTGCCGGGTTCAAGCCCGACCCCTGCAAGACCCGCCCAGTCGAGATTGCCGATTAACCCGTTGACATCGGGACCAAAGGCCAGTGAATACCCGTAGATCACCCAGATAATTGAGACAACGCCAAGGCAGACAAAACTTTGCAGAACCGTGCTGAGAACATTTTTGGAGCGAACCATGCCGCCATAAAACAGTGCCAGTCCCGGGGTCATCAGCATGACCAGGGCGGTGGCGATCAGCATGAATGCGGTATCACCTGTATCCATTGGGGTATCCTCTCTGTACGGTTGCGTGGTTGTTCGGTTGTTGCTGAATGTTATACTTGCTGAGTGATAACTAAGCAATTGTCATGCCATAGGGGTGTGTGTCTTGTAAGTAGCTGATTTTTAACAATTAGTGCATTTGTGTTCGTGGGGGCGAGCAGAGGAAAAATAACAAAAAAGTTGAATTTTTTCAAATTAAATACAAATTTGTTATTTTTCTGCGTTCAAGCGGGGGTGGAATCAGGAGAGACTGTACTGGTGAAAAATAATTGATTCAATGGGTGCATCAGGCCACTGCTTTTGAAGCCAGGCGCGTAGTTCACGGTTCATTTCTCCACGGGCCAAAGAATATTTGCGCAGTTCATCAAGTGGCTTGTTCTGGAAAAATTGATAGATGATGTCACGGACAAATATCTTTTTGTCGGCTGGCGGGTCTTCCTGCTCATCAAGGGAGGCGATGAGGGTGATATCAACAAGGACAAAAGTTGTAGGCTGATCACTGGCAGAATTTTTTACCGGAATGATAAAAGCGGGGAAGGCCCATTTTTTTCTGACTTTTCCGGCAAGAAGGCGGCTTGGTTTACTTTCCGCCGTAAGGCTTTCGGCACCGGTCTTAGCGCCGGAAGAGAGGGCTGCAGCTCCTGGATGCTCTGCAGGGGAGATGGCGGCCTGGTGAAGGTCTGGCGTCGTTGAAGTGCCAATCAAAAAGTAGAGAGCGGTTATAAAAAGTAGAGGGAGAGCGTACAGTGGGATACGGACAAAAACGGGGAAAGATTGGAGGCGGGTGAATTGTTCGAGTGCAACTGTTTTTCCGGAGAGAAGAAGAGCGGTAATTGCCCCGACATCAAGCAGGGCTTTTTTGGGCTGGGTGCCGGAGGCAGCATCGTGATCCGGAATTCCGGAAAGGGTTTTCTCAAGAGAGGAATCAGGGCCTTGACCAGCATCTCCGGCAGCGACTGAAGGTTCGTTTTCCTCAAGGAAAAAATCTTCATCCTTTCCGTCGGAGAAAAAGGCGTCATCTTCAGCCTGGAAAGCGGACTCCCAGTCTTCACCCCAGTTTGTTTCATCTTGGTCAGCGGGTGTATCCGTGCTGGCGAACTGATCAACAGACTGGGGGCGCTCTTCAGCCATGTGTTATGTCAGAATATCTTGTTGAGTTTTTCGGAAAGGGTTTCGGCAGTGAACGGTTTAACGATGTACTGACTGACCTTGGCCTTTACCGCAAGAATAATATTGTCCTGCTGTGCTTCAGCGGTAACCATGATGAAAGGGGTATTGGCCATGCTGGCATCGGCGCGAACCGCTTTCAGCAGATCCAGTCCGGTCATCTTCGGCATGTTCCAGTCAGAGACGATGAGTCCGATTTTTTCGGATTTCAGGACATTGAGGGCGGTGGTGCCGTCATCCGCTTCTATGATGTTTTTGAAGCCGAGTTGGGTAAGAATGTTTTTGACTATGCGCCGCATGGTGGCAAAATCGTCAACCACGAGAATTTTCATGTTCGGATCAGCAGCCATATTTCCTCCCTAACATCTTAGTGGTCCGATTGGAGATGGGCATGTTCGCAATGTGCGTTCATCAGCCTCATCTTTTATATTGTAACTGTAACAACTCGATTTGGAAATAAAAAAAGCGAGTTGCGGCGAGTCTCCCCATACTTCTAATATTTATCCTTGGAATAAATCAACTGGCCAGGGATTTTTTCAATTTTGCCCGGAGGCGAAACATGGCCTTGCTGTGCATCTGGGAGATACGCGATTCCGTATAGCCCAGCACCTCGCCGATTTCCTTCATCGTGAGTTCTTCCTGGTAATAGAGGGAGACCGTCAGTTTTTCCTTGTCCGGCAGATCGGAGATGGCCTTGGCGATGATTTCTCTGATCTGAGAAAGGTTGATGGCCGTGAAGGGATCGCGGTCATCCATGGCAAAGGTATCGCTCAATGTGGGGTCGCTTGCTTCGGTTGTTTTTTGCCGGAGAAACTCAATATCCATGAAGGTGACGGACTTGGTTTCATCAAGCAGCTTGTAAAAATCATCAAGAGCAAGGCCCATGTTTTTTGCAACTTCTTCATCCGTGGCGGGTCTGCCCACCTGTTTTTCAATGTCGGCATACGCTCTTTCCAGA